>ERZ887830.40-NODE-40-length-94801-cov-16.489657_pt1 | contig 94801 bp, 101 predicted proteins | sample MGYA00521101_ERZ887830 | MGnify/ENA primary metagenome ERZ887830 (study PRJEB32303, sample SAMEA104408592) | aquatic metagenome | biome: Marine water; feature: Pelagic; material: water | place: Baltic Sea | collected 2014-06-05T16:38:00 | depth 1,762 m ... | reverse complement strand
CTTGGCTTCAGGCTTGGTTTCAGGCAGACCCGTTGCATCATCTGCCAATCGATAAACTCCAAAGTTCGCACCCTTTGCAGCTTCACGTAGCGAGGTTACATCGGACGGAACATTTGTTATTGCTACTGACACGGAAGCAAATGATCCCTTTGACATCATCTTTCCGTGGGCGCTTTCCTTATGGGCTTCAACCCCTATGCCACCGCGCCCACCAGGTTTATCCCGACCATTGTGGGCAAGCGATGGCAATGAAATTGCCAGGGCTATTGCGGTAATTGCCGCTGTTGCGGCTATCGCGATTTTTGATTTTTTCTTCATGTTCACTCCTTGTCGTTCTCAATCACTTGGACAAGCAACAAGTTAGCTAGGCAAAATCAAATTCAACCCGAAATTCAGGAAGCGCAAAGGCGCTTGCCAGCTGGGTGCCAGAAAAGCCAGTTGTCTGGCAATTTGCTGAGGACTACAGGTAGCGCCAGCGGAAAAGTTCGAGCTTGAACTTCACTGCTAAAAGACGAACGACGACCATAAGAACGGCCGCAATTAGAACGTCTACGTACTCTGGGGATTGCAAATAGCCCAAGAGAACTACCACCCAACCACCGGCAAACGCAATCGCTGCATAGGGCTGGTGATCATGGAATGCCCGCGGAACCTCGTTGACCAGAACGTCGCGCAATACTCCTCCGGCTACCGCTGTAACAACACCCATCAGAACAGCTATCAGTGGGCTCATTCCTGAAACAAGGGCAATGTGAGTGCCGCCAGCTGCAAAAATACCGAGGCCAAAGGCATCGGGAATCAGCATGATCTTTTCGGTCAGAACGATGTGGTTGGCACGGAAAAAGAAAGGTAGCGCCAGACCAACTGCTATCAGTATCCAGACCCAGTACTCCTGCTCAACCCAGAAAAACGGGCGGCGATCCAGGAGCACGTCTCGTAGTGTTCCTCCACCAAATGCTGCAATCGCACCGATCATCACTACTCCAACCAAATCGAATTGCTTTCTTGCCGCTTCGATGATGCCCGAGAGAGCAAAAGCGAGCACGCCGAGCGCCTCCAGTGCGATTAGGTAAGTTTCTAGCAATCTGAGGTCTTTTCCGGAATTAGTGGGGTGCGCACCATTGGGTTAGCAGCTGCCAGTCTAACTGTCAGCGGGATGAAAAATAGGGGCTATTCCTAGCCTTAAACGCTAGACTTGCCACACCTAAGAACCGCTAAGGGAAGCAGGTAACGTGGGCTTTCTAGACAAGGCCGAGGCGCGCATTGAAGACACTGTGGGTTCAATGTTTGCAAAGTTGTCCAAGCGGCAACTGCAACCAATTGAGATCTCGCAGGCCATTAAGAATGCCATGGACATTGCAGCCAAACGTGGCACCGGAGACAAGGTTTTAGTCCCCCACCGCTACCTGATCAAACTGAACCCTCATGACAAGCAAGACATATCTGAGCAATTGCTGACAGCAATCGGTAAAGAAATAGCCGACTACGCGAACCAGAAAAACTTTCGGGTCACCAGCGAAATAGAGCTTGGCCTTTCTGAAGACTCAAGCGTTGGTCGTGGCAGAGTGAAAGTCGGATCAGCAGCGATTAGCACGGTAGTGACTTGGAAACCCGTCATAAGTTTTGGCAGTATTCGTCACGAGCTTAGAAATGGCACAACCACTTTCGGGCGCGACGATCAAGCAGAGGTCATGATTGATGACCGAGGACTGAGCCGGATTCACTTTGAAATTGCCTTTAATGGCGAGATTGCTGCCATTAGAGATTTGGAGTCAACCAACGGCACCTTTGTTGATGGCAACAGAGTAAACGAGTTGGTTCTTCGCCAGGGAAGCGTTATAACTGCCGGGAGGACCGAGTTCGCATTTGAGCTGCTGGCGCTGACAGGAGAGTCAAGTGAGTGAGCTAGCGCTATTTCTGATCCGCATTGGTTTTGTGGCAGTTTTGTGGATTTTCATACTTAGTTTGCTGTCTGTTATTCGCGCTGACCTTTACGGCCGACGAGTGATTAGCAAGATTGCCAAGCAAAATGCCCCTCAGCTAACGGCCGGCTCCGCAGCGAGTCTTGGCATCGAAGATGTCGAAGGTTTTGACCCGAGCGAAATTGCCGTTCTCACCGGCCGCACAGCTGGAAACAACATTTTGCTCGAAGGTAAGAAGGAGATTTTAATCGGCAGAGCCCCCAGCTCCGACATGGTTATCGGCGATGAGTTTGCTTCCTCAATGCATGCAAAGTTGGTTCATGTTGGCTCCGATTGGGTGCTGCAAGACCTGAACTCAACCAACGGCACTCACCTGGACGGTAAGAAGCTAACCACCCCCGAAACCATCAGGCCTGGAATGACAATCAGAATTGGCACCACAACCTTTGAGCTGAGGTCGTAAAAACCTTGGCAATTAAAACAATCAGCTATGCGGCCAGTGATATCGGCAAGCACCGAAGTTCTAACCAGGACTCTGGTTATTCCGGTTACCAGCTATTTTTTGTTGCAGACGGAATGGGCGGTCATGCTGGCGGTGACATAGCGTCTGCTATCACCTCGCAGCGGGTTGCGCTCACGGACAGTAAATACGACAGCATCGAAGAAGCAATTGAGGGCTTCAAGTCTGGTGTTTTAGACGCCAATAACATGCTAAACGGGACAGTAATTGAGCATCCAGAGCTGCAGGGAATGGGAACCACGTTTTCCGGGATGTTGGTTCACGGCAACCAGGTGGTGACCGCACACATCGGTGATTCCAGAATTTATCGAGTCCGTTCCGGTGAAGTTGTGCAGATAACCAAAGACCACACCTTCGTTCAAAAACTTGTCGAGCTCGGGAGAATCACCGAAGCTGAAGCACTGGTTCACCCCAGAAGAAGTGTTTTGATGCGAGTGCTTGGTGACGTTCAGGGTGAGCCTGAATTAGATGTTGCTCTTCACGACGCACTTCCAGGAGACCGCTGGATGCTCTGCAGTGACGGTCTTTCCGGGGTTGTGCCGGACGATGTTATGACCAAGGTTCTGACCTCAAATATTCCAACCGAGGAAGCTGCAGAATTGTTGGTTGGTGAGGCACTGGAATACGGAGCACCGGACAACGTAACGGTCGTAATCACAGATATAGTGCGCCCGACCGTCCAGGCTGACTTTGAACCAGGTGCTCATTTTGTTGGATCAGCAGATCACGAAGTTGTAATTGAGGAGCGCAAGGGTGGCAAGATTTTGCGTCTGTTCAACCCACGCAGCTTGCTCGAGCTCCTTCAGGCTCCAGAGGACCCTGCGAAATTCGCACCCGAGTCCGAGGCGCTACTGAAAAAGATTCTTGCCGAAACCAAACAGAAGCTTCGCTGGCGCAGCTTTCGAATGGTTCTTGGATGGCTTTTGTTTGCCGCCATCATTATCGGAATCGGTTTTGGCGCCTACCAGTACACCCAAACTCGCTATTACGTCGACGTCTACCAGGGTCAAGTAACCATTTACCAGGGGATCAGGGAGGAGCTGGGTCCTTGGAAGTTTTCAAGCCCGCACCTGATTTCGGAAATCAACCTCGAGGACCTCTCGCAGTTCCAGCAAACCTTGATCGAGCGGTCCATTTCGGTTGAATCGCTGGATGAAGCTATTAAGTTGATTGACCAGCTAAAGCTGGGTATCAATGAGTAATGTGTCACTGACCTCGGCAATACCGATGCTGCTAAAAGCTGTTCCAAGGTCAAGAAACTTTGAAGCGGTATTGCTTTTTTGGGTTGCTGGGATCCACGCCTTCGCACTTGCCCAAATTCAACTTGCGGTGAACCTAGAGATGTCGGCGGACCTTTTGGTTTACTGGGCGCCCCCGACAATCAGCGCCTGGCTTCTTCACTACGTGCTAAGAAAACATGCCGTTAATGCCGATGGGCTACTTTTACCACTTGCGTTTTTGCTAAACGGTCTTGGCATAGCAATGATTTACCGACTAGACCTGGCTGAAATCACCAACGGCGGGCCGGATCTATTTGCAGAGCGACAGGTCTGGCTGAGCTGCTTTGCGATGTTGATAGCCGCAGTAGTAGTCAGATTCGTGAAAAACCCGCTGGTTTTGAGGCGCTTCCCCTACCTGGCAGGGGCTGCTGCCGTCGTGCTGTTGGCTTTGCCAGCGGCCCCGGTAATTGGAAGAACTTTGAATGGGGCCACACTCTGGATTGGCGTCGGCGATCTTACGTTTCAGCCCGGGGAAATTGCAAAAATTCTGCTTGCGATCTTCTTTGCTGGCTACCTAGCATCGCGAAAGGGATCACTGTCTGAGATTGGCTCCAGAGTTTTGGGCATGAGGGTTCCAGGCGCAAAGGACTTGGGGCCGATTTTGCTTTTCTGGATTGCCTCGATTGGTGTGCTGGTTTTGCAACGGGACCTCGGTACTTCAATTTTGTATTTCGGGCTTTTCCTTGTGATGATCTACACGGCTACCGGGCGAGGTTTTTACGTTGGTATCGGAATGGTGATGATGATCACCGGTGCACTGGTGGCATCACGAGTTTTTGATTACGTTGCAGCCAGATTTGACTCTTGGCTAGACCCTTTTTCACAGGCCAACTACAGCGCTGCGGGCGGCAGTTACCAGCTCGTGCAGGGGCTATTCGGAATGGCTCACGGTGACGTAATTGGAGCCGGGTTGGGATCTGGCTTCCCTCAACTAATACCCCTTGCTGAAAGTGATTTCATCTTCGCTGCCATGGGTGAAGAGCTTGGCATGGCTGGTGTCTTCGCAATTCTTGCCATCTACCTCTTGATTGTCTATCGCGGTCTTCGAATATCGAACACTAACCAGGATGATTTTTCAAAGCTGCTGGCTCTTGGTCTTGCATTTGTTATTGGCCTGCAGGTATTTGTTGTCTCAGGAGGTGTGATGGGGCTGCTACCACTCACCGGGCTCACCACTCCATTCTTGGCTGCCGGTGGTAGCTCACTGTTAGCAAACTGGGCAATTATCGCCTTGCTATTGGTTCTCTCTGATTCCTCACTCAGAAGGAGTGCGGCGTGAACAGGCAAGTCAGGCGGGTTGGCCTTTTCCTGACCGTGATGTTTGTGGCGCTATTTGCAATGGCGTCTTCGATTCAAGTTCTTAGGACCCAGTCGCTTTATCAGGATCCAAGGAACGTCCGTGCGGCCTACGAAACCTATAAGACTCAGCGTGGATCGATATTGGTTGGCGAGCAAGAGGTTGTCACCAGCGATCCAATTAATGATCAGTACCGTTTCTTGAGAAATTACGACTCTGTTTTGTATAGCTCAGTGGTTGGCTACTTCAGTATTTTCTCCGGGTCTTCTGGAATAGAGCGTTCAATGAACTCTCTGCTTTCCGGCCAGAGCTCAGCGCAGTTCTTTGAGCAAATAAATGCGCTACTCGATGGCACGCCGGTAACCGGGGCAGCGATTGAACTCAGCCTTGACGCCGATATTCAAAAAGCGGCCTGGGATGCGCTTGGTGCTAGAAAAGGTGCGGTGGTTGCGATGGATCCTGCAACCGGCAGGATTATTGCGATGGTTTCCAAGCCTGGCTTTGACGCAAATCTCTTGGCTGGCCACAGCTCGCAAGCCACGACCAGCGCCTATAGGGAGCTGTTAGATGATCCTGATTCACCTCTTGTAAATCGAGCTATTGGCGGAGACCTGTATCACCCGGGATCGGTATTCAAAATTGTGGTGGCAGCGGCAGCTCTGGAAAGTGGGCGCTATAGCACCGGCACAACCTTTGAAAACCTAGACCGCTACAGATTGCCCGGCACAACAACATATATCAACAACTCGAACAACTCGACCTGCGGTGATGGGGCGCTGGTAACTCTCGAAACTGCCTTGATTCGCTCTTGTAATATCCCTTTTGCGATTCTCGCGGTCGACTTGGGTCAGGACCGGATTAGGGCTCAGGCAGAGCTAATGGGCTTCGGTGATGAGCTTGCCATCCCACTGACTGTCACTCCAAGCATCTATCCGCAGGACATGGAGCTACCTCAGGTAGCCCTCTCGGGCTTTGGTCAATTTGATGTCCGCACCACCCCGCTGCAGATTGCAATGAGCACCGCTGCCATCGCAAACCAAGGTGTCTTGATGAAACCTCAGCTGATAGATCAAGTGGTTGCCAGCAACCTAAACGTTCTTAGCCAACCTCAACCGCAGGTTTTTTCCTCACCAATGTCGAGGGAGACCGCGGCTCTGCTAACCCGCATGATGGTTGACTCTGTGGAATTTGGTGCCGCTTCAAATGCCGGTATTTCTTCGATTGCGGTTGCTGGTAAAACTGGCACCGCAGAAAATGGCATCGACGAGCCCTACACGCTCTGGTTCACCGGTTTCGCGCCGGCCGAGTCTCCTGAAATCGTAGTGACCGTTGTGGTTGAAGACGGTGGTGGCATCGGTCAAAACGGAACTGGGAATCAGGTTGCTGCTCCGATTGCCAAGGCAGTAATGCAGGCGGTGTTGAATAAATGAAGCCTGCAGTAGGACAGTTATACGGGGACCGCTATCGCCTCCAACTTCGGATTGCCATTGGTGGCATGGGAGCGGTTTGGCAGGCCGAGGACGAGTTAATTTTGCGGCCGGTAGCCATCAAAATTCTGAAGGAGGAATATCTTTCTGATCCAACCTTTCTCGAGCGGTTCAGAAGCGAAGCTAAGGCTGCTGCCCTAGTTGAGCACGAGGGCATCGCCAACGTCTATGACTACGGTGAGGACACCGGTGCTGCTTATTTGGTCATGGAATTAGTCCCAGGTGAATCTATGTCCAGATTGCTCGAGCGTGAGAAAAGGCTTTCTGAAGAACAGGTTTTGGACATTATCGCGCAAACCTCAAGAGCCCTTGCAGCAGCACACGCAAGGGGTCTGGTCCACAGGGACATAAAGCCGGGCAACCTCCTGATTACCCCCCAGGGCAAGGTGAAAATAACCGACTTTGGAATTGCGAGGGTTGGGGATCAGGTTCCACTGACTAAAACCGGTCAGGTAATGGGAACGGTTCAATACTTGGCGCCCGAGCAAGCCACCGGCAAGACCTCAACATCAGCCACCGATCTTTATTCTCTTGGCGTTGTTGCCTATGAGGCACTGGCTGGAAAGAGGCCATTCCGCGGTGAGAATCAAATGGCAATTGCCATGGCTCACATCAATGAAATGCCCCCGGCTTTGAGCGACTCAATTGATCCACGGGTTCAAAATCTTGTCTTGAGTTGCCTGGCAAAAAAGCCAAACCAGCGGCCTGAATCCGGGACCTCTTTGGCAATCCGAGCAGAGGCACTGCTGCGGGAAAAACGCAAAGGTGGGCCACAGAAGCCCGTGCCGGCGATTGAAGACCCGATTACTGAGGTACTAACCACTGACACAGCACCGCTTCCCAAGGCACCGATTGTCTGGCCTTGGCTTGCGACACTTGGCTTATTGGGGCTCACGACCATTGTTGTGATTGTGGCAATTCTCTCGGAACCAAATGCCGATCAAGTGGCTCCTTCAAATACTCCAACCCCCACGGTTTCGGAGTCGGCAACCCCGGAGCCGGAGCCAACGACGCCAAAGCCTTCCACCTATGTGGTTTTGGTTTCTGATGTTTTGGGCAAGAATCTGAGCGAAGTAACCGCATGGCTCACGGAGCGCGGATTTGTGGTCAACGCAATTCCAGGTGATCTTATTGACGGCGACTCCCTAGAGGTGAGAAGTGTTTATGCGGTATCTCCCACCGGTAACCTCACCCTCGGCAGCACAGTCAGCGTCACCTACTACGTGGGTAATTTTGAGGACATCCCAATTGAGATTCCAGAGCCAGATTCCAGCTCACCGCCTGTTGCGGTTGAGGTAGATCCTGAAACTGGCCTTCCTTTGGATCCGGTTGACCCAGCAGCCGATGTCCCCTCCGAGGTCCCAGGTGACACCGTCGATGTGCCGGAAGACCCTCTCCCAGAGCCGGAGCCTGAGCCCACAGAGTAATAAGACTGTGACCGAGATGTGCAATGAAAACTGAAAACGAAAACTAGACTTCAATAGGCGGAAAAGAGCGGGTTTGAGCGAGAACGAAAGACTGATTGCAGGCCGATACAGGCTGGGTCAGCTAGTTGGCCGTGGTGGCATGGCCGAGGTGTTTGAGGGCTACGACACCAGGCTTGGCCGAACCGTCGCAATAAAGCTTTTAAAGTCAGACCTTGCCAATGACGCAAACTTTGAGGCAAGGTTCCGTCAAGAGGCTCAAGCAAGTGCCAGAATGGCGCATCCAACCATCGTTCGTGTTTACGACGCCGGTGAGGAGGAAGCCGCCGATTCGAACGGGCAGATTGTGAAAACTCCGTTCATCATTATGGAGCTCGTCCGGGGAAAACTCCTAAGGGAAGTGGTTGCTGAGAAAAGCCTTGACCTGGACAAGGCCGTTAGATACATCTCTGGTATTTTGACTGCACTCGAGGTTTCTCACCATGCCGGGGTTGTCCATCGCGACATCAAGCCAGCCAACGTCATGGTTGGCGAAGGCGACTCTGTCAAGGTAATGGACTTTGGTATTGCAAGAGCGGTAAACGACAACTCTGCGACTCAGGCCGCAACCGCCGGCATTGTTGGAACCGCTCAATACTTTTCTCCAGAGCAGGCACGTGGAGACGCAGTTGATGCAAGGACAGATCTCTATTCAACCGGTGTGATTCTCTATGAACTATTGGCCGGCAGGCCACCTTTTAAGGGCGAAAGCGCTGTTTCTGTCGCCTATCAGCACGTGTCAGAGACCGCCGATCCCCCTTCTTCCTTCAACTCAGCTGTGAGTGCCGAGCTTGATGCTGTGGTGCTAAGGGCGATGACTAAAGATCCAAATGAGCGCTTCCAAACAGCCGAAGAGTTCCAAGAGCACCTGAATGCTGCCCACTCGGGTGCGCCTATCACGAAAAAGCAGCCGGTGTCGGTATCCAATATGAAGCCAGTTGGTTTTGATTCGACCGAGGTGATTACAAAAGTTGACAGCGGTGAGTTACCAACCTCGCTTATCGATGGCTTTGAAACTGCGCCAAGCACACAGATAACTACCACCAATAGCAAGGTTGGGGCCGGGGTGCTTTGGGGCCTTGGGACCGGCGTGGTAGTGATTTTGGTTGGTCTGCTGTTTTGGGTCATGAATATAGGATCACAAGAGCCTGGCACAAGCCCGACAAGTGGCGTGAGCGTTGCCAGCGTTGAGGGCTCTCTCTATGACGATGCACTAAACACCCTGACATCTCAGGAGCTGGTTGTGCTGAGAGTTTATGAAAAGAGTGAAACCGTTCCCGAGGGCGTGGTCATCCGCCAAGTTCCAGAGTCTGGAACTCAGGTGCTATCAAGCACTGCGGTGACCCTATATGTTTCAAGTGGAGCAACCGAGGTGACTGTTCCTAACCTGGTCGGTGCTAGCGAAGCGGATGCTGTCGCTCTTATCGAAGCACAGGGACTAACTGTTGGTTCGATAACCGTTGTCGGTTCGCCGATTGTGGCTCAAGGGGTAGTTATTGCCTCTGATCCAGTTACCAACTTTAGAACCCCACTTGGCACGGTTGTGAACATAATCTTGTCCGATGGCACCGTGCAGGTGCCAGATGTGAGAAACCTGGAGGTCCTTGAAGCCAGAAGCATCCTCACCAACCCTTCGATTGGCTTCACGGTCTCAGTTGAAATTGTCGATGTCCTGGCCTGCTCTGGAACCCCTGGAACAATCGTGCTAGAGCAGTCAATTCTCCCGGGTGAAGCGCCGCAGCTGCAAAACATAATTTTGTATGTTGATTGTGTGGGAGGGGAAATACCAGATTTGCCGACACCAACGCCGACACCTAGCCCAACTGAACCAGTTACCGGCTAGTGCTTTTCTATTCTCGGACTCAGGTGCTTAGCTTTTTCCTTAGCCCCTTCGACGCCCAGGGTTTCTAGCCAGTTAGCCAACATCTGATAGCCGCCCTCTGTCATAACTGATTCCGGGTGAAACTGGACTCCGTATATCGGCTTGGTCCTGTGCTCTAAGCCCATGATCACGCCGCTATCGGTTTGGCCGGTAACAATTAAATCTCCCGGGACTGTTTCCGGAACCACTGCCAACGAGTGATACCTGGTGGCCAAAAAGCCCTGTGGGAGGCCGCCAAGAATCAAGCTGTCGCGGTGGTTGACCTTTGAGGTTTTTCCATGCATTAGCTCTGGCGCGCTCTCCACTCTGGCACCCATGGCCTCGGCGATTGCCTGGTGACCCAAACAAACACCGAAAACCGGATAGTCGGTTTCAAGAGCAAGCTTCACGGTCGGGATAGAAAGCCCTGCGCTAGCAGGGGCTCCAGGGCCGGGAGAAATAAGAACAGCATCAAACCTGGCTAGGAGTTCAGAAAGTTCAGATTCGGCAACCGCGTCGTTGCGGATAACCTCGGTCTCAGCACCGAGCTGCTGCAAATAGCCGTTAAGCGTGTAGACAAAGCTGTCGTAATTGTCTAAGACGAGGATTTTGACCATGATGTCAATAGCTTATTCGGATAGCGAGGATTTAGCTTCAGGCATTAAGCTAGAGCGCATGGCTGAATCTCGATCAAATAAAAATAATGACTCAAAACCACTAAAACCAAAGGTGGTCCAAGAGGAGCAAGAAAATCCGACCTGGTATAAGGCCACAATGTTTGGCTTCATGCTCTTCGGCCTAGCCTGGATTCTTGTCTTCTACATCTCATCAGCAAGATACCCGCTGGGTAGCGCAGCCCCAATAGATCTTTCGAACTGGAACATCCTCGTTGGTTTTGGAATCGCGATGATCGGTTTCGGTATGACCACTAAGTGGAAATAACTACATCCAAGTAGAGATCTTCAACATAGTTAGTCCGTAGAGGACTCCCCAAACCAAGAACACCCCAAAAATTTGCTGCAAGCGTTTCTCGCGCGCTCGGGTTTGTGAGTAGATTCCCGCTATAGCCAACCCGGTCACAAGACCACCAAGATGGCCCTCCCAAGAAATTCCAGAAACAAAGAGCCCAAGGCCAAAGTTGATTGCGATCAAAGTGAAGATTTGAGTTGCATTTCCCCCTCTAGACCTAACCACTATGAAGTAGGCGCCCATAAGACCAAACAGGGCGCCCGAAGCACCAACCACTGGGACCTGAGGATCTGACAGCCACATGACCGCAACCGACCCTCCAACAATCGAGGTCAAATACATCGCTAAAAAGCGCACCGGGCCAAGCAGCGGCTCGAGAATTCGACCAAAGATCCAAATTGCATAAGAGTTCAACAGGATGTGCAGCGGACCAGACCAGTCGTGAACGAAGCCAGCGGTAAGCATGCGCCACGGCTCCCAGGGTGCAAATAGTGGCGCAAAGAAGAAGCTGTTGGTAAACATGTAGCCAAGCGGGCTAATCTGCCCCAACCAAATAAGCACGTTAAGGGCCAACAGGCCCGAGGTTACAGGGGCCTGTTGGAATCTAGCTAGCTTTAGTTTGGCCACTTAGGCCTTTTCGATTGTGATGCTCTCAATGATTACGTCGTCATTGGGCTTGTCATTTGCCCCGGTTGCTACGGCACCGATTTGGTCGACAACCTTGCGACTAACCTCGTCTACCACAGCACCGAAGATGGTGTGGCGACCCTGCAGCCAGGTGGTTGGAGCGGTTGTGATGAAGAACTGTGAGCCGTTAGTTCCAGGACCAGCGTTGGCCATTGCAAGCATGTAGGACTCGGTGAAGTTAAGTTCTGGGTGGATTTCATCACCGAACTGGTAGCCAGGGCCACCCATTCCGGTTCCGGTTGGGTCTCCACCCTGAATCATGAAGTCAGGAATGATGCGGTGGAAAATCACGCCGTCATAAAGAGGAGTGTTTGTCTGAGTGGCATTGGTCTTAGGGTCACGCCATTCGATGGCACCGGTTGCCAGTCCTTCGAAGTTCTCGACAGTCTTAGGGGCGTGCAAACCATAAAGGTCTACCTTGATTGCGCCGTGGTTGGTGTGTAGGGTTGCTATTGAAGTAGGTGAAGTCATCCCTACATTCTGCCACTAGTTCTAGACTGCTAAGTATCTAAGCGAGCAATTAGTCGACCTAACCCACATGACGGAGTGAAATGACTACAGCAATAACCTTCACCAACCTGGTGAAGACCTACGGCAAACAAAAGGCCGTATCCGATCTGAGCATCGATATCCAGAAGGGTCGAATCACCGGCTTCTTGGGCCCAAACGGTGCCGGTAAATCTACGACCCTTAGGTGCCTTGTTGGACTCGCTAAACCGACAAGCGGCTCGGCTGCCATTCTTGGAGCCGGTTACCGCGACCTTCGGGACCCAATCAGACAGGTTGGCTGCGTCTTAGATTCTCAAGGTTTTCATAAAGCTCTAACTGGAAAACAAAACCTGAAGGTGATGGCTGCTGCTGGTGGCATCCCTGACTCTAGAGTCGACGAGGTTCTAGAACTCGTCGAACTAACCGAAGCCGCCAACAAGCGAACCAAGAACTACTCGCTGGGCATGAAACAACGCCTGGCACTCGCGGGAGCAATCTTGGGAGATCCAGAGGTTCTTATTTTGGATGAGCCGGCAAACGGACTGGATCCGCTTGGAATTGCTTGGCTCAGAAAGTTTTTACGATCACTGGCCGGTACCGGACGAACCATTTTGGTCTCTTCTCACCAGCTGGCTGAGATGCAGAACACCGTTGATGACGTCATCATCATGCACAAGGGCAAACTAATAACCTCCGGCAGCATGAAGGAAATCATCAAAGACGGAACCCTCGAAGAGGCCTTCCTGAAGCTAACCGAAGGAGTGAACTAATGTCGCTTATCAAATCTGAACTTCGCAAAGTTTTATATGTAAAGGCTAACTGGGGCATCCTGCTCGCATCCGTCGTCATCTCGATAATTTCGGTTGTAATTACACCGTTTGTTTTTGAGGCGGGCAACGTCGGAGCCGGTCTGACACTTGACTCACCTCAAGCAATTGATGCGGTTTATGCAAATGCGATCTCGGGATATATCTTCGTGATCATCCTGGGAATCATGCTGATGGCCGGCGAATACCGTCACGGCACAGCCGTCGCCACCTTCCTTGCGCGTCCAAAGCGTGAGATTGTATTGGCAGCGAAGCTTGGCATCGCCGCGATTGTCGGCGCCGTATTCATGCTCATCTCGGTTTGGGCATCTATGTTCGCAGGCATCATCGTGCTGGCGACCTTTGATAACGCCGCCGCTCCCTCGAGCGGAACTTTTCTGAACCTAACCATCGCCGGCCTAGTTTCTGGCGCAATTCTCGCGGTCATCGGAGTTGCCATCGGGGCCTTACTGAAGAGCCAGATGCTCGCCATCGTGTTCTCACTGGTTTACTTATTCGTCATCGATCCGCTGCTGCTAGTTCTTTGGGTCGACATTGCAAAGTATCTGCCCGGTGGCTTGATCACAGCGATGACAGCACTAGACATAGACGCCCCGGAATTTGGGATCAACACCGCTGACTTCCTTGACCCTATTCAGGCGACATTGCTTCTGCTCGGATACGGCGCGGTCTTTGCACTCATGTCTTTGGTAACAAGCATGAGACGGGATGTTGAGTAACAACAAGTCATAAAAAACGTCGGCATCCAAGTGGGAGCCGACGTTTTTTTTGCGTGCAGGGTTTATAGGCCCTTTGGTTTCAGGTATTTCTGAGCTAGTGCGCTCAGGAAGTCAAACAACAAAGCCATTATCGCGACCATCACAGCGCCGATCAAAATAGCCGGCCCTCGATCTAGCTTTAGGCCGGAGTTGATTGTCTCACCAAGTCCGCCGCCGCCAACCAAGAAGGCCAGGGCCGAGAAGCCAATGTTGATCACAACAGCAGTTCTAATGCCACCAAGAATCACCTCAACTGAAAGCGGAAGCTCGATTTTGAGCAAAATTTGTCTCGCGGTTAGGCCCATGCCTCGTGCCGCGTCGATCACGGACTTATCGACCTGCTCCAAACCAACGATTGTGTTTCTGAGAACCGGTAGCAGCGAAAAAGTAGCCAGAGCGAGAATCACGGTCACGATTCCGGATCCCATGAAAGAGAAGAAAATAACAATCAGTCCGTAGGCAGGAAGCGCCTGACCCAAGCCAAGAGTATTAACCAGAGCACTCTTTAGCCGCGGATAGCCCTTTCGGGTTACCAGAATGCCTACCGGAACCGCAATCAAGACAACCAGGATCGAGGAGGTAAGTCCCAAAATCAGGGTTTCTCCGATTTGCCTTTGAATCTTGTCAGGAGACAAGATCGCTATCGTAATTTTGTCCAGGTCGGAATATGTCCAAACAGCAAAACCCAAAATAGCCAAGCCCGCAGCGAAAATCGGCGAGATGATCAGATCTAGCCGTTCACTCAGCGGTGATCGAGTCTTACCCGGGGAGATAGCTGTGGTCACGAATAACTCCTAGCCGTCGCTCATGATCAACTTGGCGAGGCTCTCGATTGTTGTGCAGCCGAGGTACTTGCCTTTTCTGTCGGTAACACAAGCCATTCCCACCGAGGACTGCAGCATCACTGTTAATGCATCCTGCAGGGTGTCCTCGGGTTGCAGGTCAACGGTTACTGGCCGTCCAGATTTCTCAATTGGCTGACTAGTTCGGTTCAAAGCGCGCTCGTCGATCCACCTGAGAGGTCGACCCACACCGTCTAGCAGCAGTGCGACTTGATCCGGTGATTCCTGAAGAGCTTTTAGCGCTTCTTCACGCAAGACAGGGGAAGTGAGGGTTGGAACCTGGTGCAGGTCAATGTCGCTTACCTTCTTCAAGGTAAGTCCCTTCAAAATTGCACCCGAGCCCAAGAAGCTCTCCACAAACTCATCAGCTGGGTGAGCCAAGATTGCCTCTGGTGTGTCCAGCTGAGCAATCTCTGAGCCCTCGCGAAGAATCGCAATTCGGTTGCCCATCTTGATTGCCTCGTCGATGTCGTGTGTGACAAAAACAATGGTCTTTTTTACCTCTTGCTGAAGTCTCAAAAACTCATTCTGCAGTCGGTCTCTGGTGATTGGGTCGATTGCACCAAAAGGCTCGTCCATCAAAAGCACATCGGGGTCTGCGGCTAGCGCCCTGGCAACACCAATTCTTTGCGCCTGACCACCGGAAAGTTCCTTCGGGTAGCGGTCTCGATAAGTCTCTGGATCCATGGAAACAAGTTCCAACAGCTCATCGACGCGCGCACTTATTTTCTCCTTGCTCCAACCCAAAAGCTGTGGCACGGTTGCGATGTTCTCGGCAATGGTGCGGTGTGGAAATAGACCCACTTGCTGAATTACATAACCAATTTTTCTTCTCAGCTCAGAAGGGTTCGCCTCGGTGACATCCTCGCCGTCAATAAACATTCGGCCGGAGGTTGGTTCTATTAGACGGTTTATCAGCCTTAGGGTTGTGCTCTTTCCGCAGCCGGAAGGCCCAACCAAGACAAGCACCTCGCCGCGCATGACCTCGAGAGTCAGGTTTCGCACTGCTGGCTCAGAACCGGCTCCGTAGGACTTGCTGACGTTTTCTAGTCGTATCAGTACATTGCTCATCGAATACCCTTCGAGATAGTGGCCGCTCTTAGGGCCTGGAGAATCAAGTCAATAACTAGAGCTAGCACTAGACACAACAGCGTGCCCAGCCAGATTGACTCCAGAGAATTTGGTAGCGGCAGTCTCGCAAGACCGCTCTTTATAAAGTCACCCAGTCCGCCGCCGGCGACCAGGGTGGCAATTGAAGCAATTCCAACAATCAACATCGATGAAACCCTTACGCCGGCCAAAATCACGGGCCAAGCAAGAGGGAGCTCTACCTTGATTAGCACTTGAATTGGAGATAAGCCCATTCCCTTTGCCGCGTCTAAGACGCCCGGGTCAATGCCGTCAAGCCCGGTGATCGTGTTACGCAAGATAGGCAACAACGAATAAAGGAACAGTGCGATGAATGATGGTGCGAAGCCAAGTCCAACCAGTGGAATGAAGATTACAAACAGTGCAAGAGATGGGATAGTCAAGAAGACCGAAGCGAGGGCTAAAGCCAGCTCTTTTGCCAGAATATTGCGCCTGGTTACGACGCCGGTGACGATGGCAAATAAGCCAGCCGTCACCAGCACCGTAATCACGTACCAGGTGTGTTGAGCTAGACCTTCTAAAACTTGCTCTTGTCGAGAAAGCGCGAAGTCAATCAGTCTTAATAGAAAGTCCACCGGGTTCTTTAGTCGATCAGGCCTTCAGAAACCAGGTATTCCCTGGCTACTACGCTTGGTTGCTTACCATCAGCCGAGACAAAGCCGTTTATCTCCAGCATGCGGGCGGTAGTCAACGGAGCAAGGATTGCATTGATGATTGCATCAAAAGCATCTGGCGCTTCGTTGTACTTGTCCTGGCCCATGGTTCCGGAAACGTTGTAGAGAATGTTGACGCCTGGATCTTCAACAAGTGTCAAACCTAGAGCCGGGATGCGACCGTCGGTTTGGAAAACCTCACCGAAATCGCAGTTGTTGGACGCTGTCTCTGTGTAGATGATTCCAGTGTCAAGAATCAACTGTTGGCTGTCCGGCAGAGTGATTCCCGAGTGGTTCTCGGTCAAAATCAGTCCGTCTGGACGGGATGGGAATTCAGACTCCATGCAGACAATTGCATCTGGGTTGGCCTGCGTGTACTCCATCATGGTGGTCAATGTGAATGCCCCACCATTTGCCTCAGTTAATGCTGGGCTGGATGCGAACCCGTAAGTGTTGTTAAACGGTGAGCGGCCAATCCAAACAATGCCATTCTCGGAAAGGTCTATATCTTTGATAAGAGATGTTAGTTCCTCTGGGTCGCGGCTTGGGACTTCTTCCTGTCCTAAGTGGACAGCCCAACCGGTTCCGTTGTACTCCATGTAAATGTCAATGTCGCCGGACTCAAGTGCTGCCCGAGCAACGCTGGTTCCACCAAGGTTTACCTTGTCGTCGACTGTTGCACCAGCTTCTTCAAAAGCTGCAACCAGCATTTCTCCAAGAATCAACTGCTCGTCAAAGTCCTTCGAGCCAACTGCAATTTCAATACCGGATAGGTCATATGCCCCGATAACTGAAGTTGCGGCAGCCTCGGTTCCGGCTGCGGTGTCTGTATCTGTCTCTGTCTCGGCTGCGGCACAGCCTGCTAGCACTAGTGCTGATGCAGCACCAATGGCCAGCAGTGAGATTGTTTTTCCCTGCTTCATTTATTTTCTCCTTTTGGGTTTAGGGCAAGAGTAGGCGCCACAGAGGGCCTAGTCGAATGTTGTTGTGCATGCGTCAACAAAGTTATAGGTTGGAACAATGAGAAAACACACATCAGGACTTGCTCGTGACCTGGAGGTCCTCGATGTTCTTTCCTACGCCGAAGCTTTCACCTATGGTGGGCTTGGAGTAACCCGAATAGCTGAGCTGACCGAGCGAGATAAGGGACAAATCTCAAGGGTTTTAAAAACTCTCTCCGGGACCGGATTGGTCGATCGAGATTCCAAGACCAGGCGCTATTCGCTTGGCCCAAGGCTCTACTCAATGGCCATGCGCACCAAAGAGGCTCACCTGGCGATGCTTTCCGAATCTCGTCTATTCGAGCTGGTCGCCCAGACCCAAGAGACTGCACACTTGAATGTTTTGAGGGGTGGTCGGGTATTGACCACCAAAACAGTTGTGGCAGCCCAAGCCCTAAGAAGATCGGGCTGGGACGGCATATTGAGCGCGGCAGGCAGTACCGCATCAGGCCGAGTTATGCTCGCGGGTCTAACTGATGACGAAATAGAGCTCTGGTGGTTGGAGCACGCTCAAGACGACCCACTTCCAGTAATACAAACCGCCTTCACAAAAGCCCTTGAGCCCATAAATCGTAAAGTCAAGAAGCAACTGCCGGCCAAAAATCTAAAGGCCTTTCTTGCGATGTTGCATGAGGTTAGGGACCTCGGATATGCAATCAGCGACGGTGAATTTCAACCAGGAATTGTGGACGCAGCTGCGCCGGTCAGGGACTCCAGCAACTTGATTGTTGCTGCGATAAGCACGGGGGTACCGAAGGAAAGAATTGGGGATCAATTTGATCCGCTCGGGCAAATGGTTTCTGGAGCAGCACTTCGCTTTTCCACTGATCTTGGTGCACCGATTATTGGGCCGGCTTAGTAGAGTTCTTCAGCATGAGCAACGTAGCCATAATCACCGGAGCCGGGTCCGGCTTCGGACTCGGACTAACTAAGCGCCTGCTTTCTGAAAAGTGGGTTGTCTACGGCATGGATATCTCACCAGCCGGCCTCGAAACCCTGAAGGCCCTGGGGGCTCACCCGCTAAAAGTTGACGTCACGAGCGACAAGGACGTCAAGGCTGGAGTTTCCAAAGTCATCAAAGAGCAGGGGCGAATAGATCTCTTGGTCGCAAACGCCGGCTACGGTTCATTTACCGCCGTCGAAGAAACCACCAGCGAGCAGGTTCGAGCAATCTTTGACGTCAACGTCTTTGGTGTTGAAAGAGTCATAAAGGCAGTCCTGCCTCAGATGAGACTTCAAAAATCAGGGAGGATCGTCTCCACAACCTCTGTTGTGGCGCACGTTTCACTGGTTGGGTTGGGCTGGTATTCCGCAACGAAGCACGCTGTGAAAGCAATGTCCAACGCGCTTCGCCAAGAAGTGAAACACCTCGGGATTCAAGTTGTGACCGTAGAGCCTGGGACATCAAAAACAGCTTTCGGTGCAGCTGCCTTTAACAAGCTAGACAATTCGCGAGCCATTGGCGACTACGACGGCGTGATGCGAGGGCTGAACAAATGGTTGGGTGGGCTCTATCGGATATCTCCGGGGCCAGACAAGATAATCAAGAAGCTATACCGGGCAGGAACTACAAGCCGTCCCAGAGCTCACTACCCGGGCAGCTGGGATGTCAGGGCGCTAAAAATGGTGTTCTACATGACCCCGGCAAAGACATTGGACAGATTGGTTTTATGGCTCGCAAAACGATGAGCCAAGTAGGCCCCAAGGTGATAATTGGGGCGTTTCTAATCTCCGGAACTCTTCATCTGATTACCCCGGAGGTATTTTTACCTCTTATGCCAGACATTCTGCCCCTACCGCTACAGCTGGTCTACCTCTCCGGTGTTGCAGAAATAGTTGCGGCAATTGGGCTAATTGCAAAACTACGCTGGGCACCAATTTTCACGGCGCTTGTTTTGCTGGCGGTCTGGCCCGCCAACTGGTGGGCTGCGATCGAGGCAACCAGTCAAGGCGACACCATCACGGCAATTATCAGCTGGCTGCGTTTACCTCTGCAGTTGCCCTTGATTTACTGGGCAATCAAGGCTCCGGTCAGGCTCAAGCCAGTAAGTTTGTAACATGTTGCTACCCGAGCCGATAATCATCGATCCAATGTCCGTACCCGCCTTGAATTGGGGGATCATTGGGCCCGGTGGGATTGCAGAGGTTTTTGTCGAGGCAACCCAGAAGCACACCGCTCAAAGGTTCATCGGTGTTGCCTCGAGGACTGAGGGCCGAGCCGATGAATTCGCAAGCAAATTCAACATTCCGACAGCCCACAAAAGCTACGAAGACCTAGTCGCGGACGAAGAAATCGATGCGATCTATATCTCAAGCCACATGTCTGACCACTTCAAGCACGCAATGCTTGCGATCAATGCGGGCAAGAGCATCTTGGTTGAAAAACCAATCACCTACCTGCCAGAAGAAGCCGAAAAGATCTTTGCAGCGGCCAAAGCAGCCGGTGTGCTGGCCATGGAGGCAATGTGGACTAGGTATCTGCCGCAATCAACGATCTTGAGGCAGCTTCTTGAGGCGGGCGACCTAGGCAAGCCAGAACTTCTCACAGCAAGCTTCTGCGCGGACAACAGAAGTGTTGAAAGACTTTGGAAGCCAGGTGGTGGTGGAATTGTGTTTGACATGGGAATTTACCCAATCGCCTTTGCGCAGCAGGTGCTTGGAGACCCTTCATCGATTTCCGCTTCGGGGATTGTCCGCCCAGACGGCATGGATGAAGAAAGTTATGTAAACCTGAAATACTCCTCCGGTGCCAGGGCAAGCCTGATAACCTCTGGCGTTGCTACCCTTCCCATGCTCGCGAGCTGTTCTTTCGAGAATGCAGTTATTAGCTTTGGAGAGCCCTTCTTTGTTCCCTCAAGCATTTCTCTCAAGACCAAGGACTTTTACCCGGAAACCACCACCTGGGTTGATGAAACCGGTATTGCCGGTCACGATGGCCTGAGCTACCAGGCAACCTGGTTTGCTAAGTATTTATCAGAGGGCAAAACAGAATCTGATGTCCACACCCACGCAGAAACTGTTGCCAACATCAAAACGGCTTTTGAGATCACAGCACAGATTGGGGCAAAGCCCTTTTAGTAGTGGTATCGGAGTTGAATGACGACAACCTCTTGTTGATTGACCACGTAAACCATTCGATGCTCAAGATTCACTCTCCGTGACCAAGCATCCAGATCGCTGAACCTCAGTGGCTTCGGGTTCCCCAGTCCACTCTTTGGATTGCCCAGTGTGTCGGCAATTAGTTTGTTTATGCGTAGCAGCACTTTTGGGTCATATTTTTGCCACCAGAGGTAATCAGACCAACCGGTTGACGTGAACGAAAGAGTCAAGGCTTAGCTAACTTATTCAGCTCCTCAAGCCAGACCTCAGTAGCCTCACCGGAACCAGCCTCCTCGAGCCCTTGGAGCAGACGAGCAGCGTTCTTTCTTGAAGCAAATAAGTGATGGAACTCGCGAAGGCTTTCCAGCTCCGCCGTATTCACCAGCTCAACATCACCGTCTTTGGAGCTTATAGTTAGGCTTCCAGTCTCATCAGCCAAGACCTGCTTGACGTGGTTATAGAGGTTCTGACGGAATGCGGTTAGTGAGATTGCCATCCATTTTCCTTACGTACGCTAATACGTACGTATATTACAAGGTGAAAGGCAAGAACGGTTGGAGTTTGATCTCTAGTCTCTGACCCCAATAATCATTGGGGTGTGGAAAGTTGAACCAAATGCCTTTTCAGAAGCCCCGCTTCTGTCAAGGTAAGGCGTGATCCCACCTAGGTGGAATGGCCATCCTGCCCCCATAATCATGCAGAGGTCGATGTCTTCAGGCAGGTGAACCACCTTTTCATCAAGCATTAGCTTGATTTCCTTAGCAAGACCGACATTCACTGACTCAAAGATTTCCTCAGCAGACCTTCCAGCGTTTGAGCTGTTTCCAACAATATCGATTGCCTTCTTGTCGTAGCCCTTGATCTTGCCCTTGGGGTCGCGTTCCAAAAGCTTTCCGTATTCGGCGAGCTTGTGAAGATTCTCGCTGGCGTAGAAGCGATCTTGATTGAATGCGTGCATCGAATCCAGCACGTGGGCGCCGACCTTTAGGCCAACAAGTTCTAGCAAGTCGAAGGGATTCATCGGCAAGCCAAGTGGGGCAATCGCATCTGCAACCTTTTCGAAGCTCGCACCCTCATCGACTGCGCGCATTGCCTCTCCCAGCAAGAACCCAAGGAGCCTGTTCACAACGAATCCAGCTGAATCTGAAGTGATAACGGCGGTCTTCCTGAGTGACCTAGCAACCTTCATAGCGGTAGCTACCGACTCGTCATTTGATTTATCTGCTCTTACAACTTCAAGTAGCGGCATCACAGCAACCGGATTGAAGAAATGGAAGCCAACCAAACGCTCGGGCTTGGATAAAGCCTTTCCGATTTCATCAACGGAGAGAGAAGAGGTGTTGGTTGCAAGAATGCAATCTTCCCTGACCACCTTCTCGATAGCTGCAAAGACTTCTTGTTTGATTTTTAGCTCTTCAAAAACTGCTTCGATTACCCAATCACAGTCTGCAAATGCAGCGTATTCAAGTGAACCAGACAGGTTGCCCACGTAGCGATTACGGTCATCGCTCGAGAGCCTGCCCTTGGCAACCAATTTGTCTAGTTCTTCGGTGATGTAGGTAATTCCCTTGTCAATGCGCTCCTGAGAGATATCGGTAATTACTACCGGAACTTCAAGCCTTCTCAGAAACAGCAGAGCAAACTGTGAAGCCATCAAACCAGCACCAACAACTCCCACCTTGGTTACAGGCTTGGCAAGTTTTGAATCCGGAGCACCCTGTGGCTTCTTGGCGTGCTTTTGCACAAGATTGAAAGCATAGATTGACGCCCTGAACTGGTCTCCCGCGCTCAAATCTTCAATCGCTTGATCTTCTCGCTCAAAAGCTGCCTGCTTTGTCCCACTCTTGGCCGCCCCCAGCAGGTCAAGCACTCGATACGGTGCAAGTGGAACCTTGCCAAGCTTTTCCTCAACCATTGACCTTGCTATCGAAACAGCTGGTCCCCAGATTGTGGCCTTCTCAACAGCGCCAGGCTGGTTCTTACGCTTTATTTTCTTGCCGCCCAGCACCTGGTCTGCCCAGTCAATGGATTGCTCTAGAAACCTACAAGAATCAAAAATAGCGTCGGCAATTCCTAGGTCGAAAGCTTCATCTGGTTTCAGCATTCGGTTCTGCTTGAGCGGGTTTTCTAGCATTACCTTGAGGGCATTACGAATACCTATCAGGTTTGGCAGCAGGTATGCCCCGCCCCAACCGGGAATCAATCCCAAGAAAATTTCTGGAAGAGCAATCGCTGGAGCTGCTCTGTTAACGGTTCGGTAGTCAGCATTCAGTGCAACTTCAAGACCGCCACCCAATGCGAGTCCGTTTATGAAAACAAAGCTCGGCACACCAAGGTCAGACAACTTATCCAGCGCCCAGTGGCCCATTTCGCCAATCAGGCGACCAGAATGCCTATCCTGCAATCCCTGAACCTTGGTTAGGTCAACACCGGCAGCTAGGTAATAAGGCTTACCGGTAACGGCAACGCCGTGAATTTCTTTGTCCTTGGCACGTTGTTTAAGTTCATCGAGTTTTCCTGCGAACTCAAGCAGAGTGTGGGGTCCTAGGGTGTTTGGCCTGGTGTGGTCTTGGCCGTTATCTAGAGTAATGAGCGCAAGAGTCTTGCCGGAGGCAAGCTTCACGTCTCTGACATAAGAGTGCGTGATGATTTCATCGGTGTCCTGCAGTAGCGGCTGGAAACGCTCCATTACTTGCCTCCGTAGTTGAGGTTTTCCCAAATTACGGTTCCACCCATACCAAGCCCGATACACATGGCTGTCACGCCATATCGAACCTCTGGGTGTTCCTCGAACTGCCTTGAAAGTTGGTTCATTAGCCTCACGCCGGATGACGCCAGCGGGTGCCCAAAGGCGATTGCTCCGCCGTACTTATTTACTCGCTCATCATCATCGGCAATGCCAAAGTGATCTAGGAAAGACAGCACTTGAACCGCAAACGCTTCATTTAGCTCAAATAGCCCAATGTCATCAATTGTGAGTCCGGCCTTTTCAAGAGCCTTCTCTGTTGAAGGAATTGGGCCGATGCCCATGATCTCAGGCTCAACGCCTGCAAAACCAAAGCTCACCATCTTCATACGCGGAGCAAGGTTGTGCTTTTTCACTGCATCTCCAGATGCCAAGAGTGCGATTGTTGCGCCATCGGTCAAAGGAGATGCGTTTCCCGCGGTCACCTTGCCGTGAGGTCTGAAGGGAGTCTTTAGGTCTTTCATGCCCTCAATGGTGCTGTCTGGGCGCAAAAGCTCATCTTGGGTTACAAGATTCCAGCCTTCAGCAGTTGCAGCCGAAACCGGTATGAGGTCTTTTTGAATCTTGCCGTCTTTATAGGCCTGAGCTGCTTTTTGTTGACTGCCAACCGCGAATGCGTCAGCGCGTTCTTTGGTCAAGTGCGGGAAGCGGTCATGAATCTTTTCAGCCGTGTTGCCCATGTTCAGGGCGTCTGGAGAAACCAGTTTCTCCGCCAAGAACCGTGGGTTTGGATCTGCATCAAAACCCATTGGGTGTCTACCCATGTGCTCAACACCACCGGCTAACACCATGTCATAGGCGCCGATTCCAATTCCAGAGCCGGTGGTTGTTACCGCAGTCATAGCTCCGGCACACATTCTGTCGATCGCAAAACCTGGAACACTCTGCGGCAGGCCAGCAAGGATGCCCGCAGTTCTTCCGATTGTTAGGCCCTGGTCACCTTGCTGCGTGGTAGCAGCAATTGCCACGTCATCGATGGCGGTTAGGTCAAGATCTGGGTGGCGCTCTAAAAGGCCGATCATGGCCTTTACGACTAGGTCATCTGCCCTGGTGTTCCAGTAGACACCCTTCTCACCGGCTTTGCCAAATGGTGTTCTGACGCCGTCTACAAAGTAGACATCTTGCGGCTTCATCATTTCCTAACTAGCTGTGTTTTGGATGCCTGACGCTTCTTCTCATCGGATGCAAGGTTTGTCCTTACTAGGCCAGGGGTGAGCAGGAAGGAGTCAACCAGGCTCTCAACATGGGGTCTCAACCTTGGCAGCAACCGACCGTCAATGTATTCGGTGATTGCCTCAGCCCTTGAGGAGGAAAGCCTGCCATTGATGAGGTACCAAGAAAGATTTTCCTCAAGAATGCCAAAACCATAAAGGTCTCGAAGCCAGGTGAGGATCTGCCTCGAGTCGTCATCCTTGATTGTTTTCAGCGCCGAGGTGAAGGCCTCCCACAGGATCAGCTCACCGTGAGCCCTTGCGGCCAAAATGAGGTCATTCTGATGTCTGTTGAAAAGCTCGGCTTGCTTCGCAGGGTCTTTAGGACCTGAAGTTTTCAGGTTGTTTGCCAGCTTTGCAACCATGGTGTGAACGCGATCGGTTAGGAGCTGCTGCTGGTGCTCCTCTTCTTTCACATAACCCACTGAACGGGCGGTTGAACCGAAGTCCACCATTTTTTGAGCCAGCCCTCTGAGGCCGCCTCGGTTGATTGTGGCCTCACCAACTTGCCCGGCAACATAGTTTGCTAGGGTGCCGAAATCAGGTGACTTGAAGGCCTTTGCGTAGTCGGCCAGCAGCCTTTTTGCGACAAGCTGCAGCATTACGTTGTTGTCGCCCTCGAAGGTGACATAAACATCTAGGTCAGCACGAAGACCAGTCAAGCGGTGTTCCGCCATAAAGCCCTGACCACCGCATGCTTCTCGGCACTCCTGAATGGTGTCCATGGCATACCAACTGCTTAGGGCCTTTGATGCCGCGGCAACGGTTTCGAGGTCTTGCCTAGACTCATCGGTGTCATTTTCACCGGTGAAAACCGAATGAAACTGGTCTAGCAGTTCTTGGTGAGCAAAGATCTGGGCATAGGTTCTTGCAAGCAAGGGAATCAAACGCCTCTGGTGGCGGCCGTAATCCATGATGGTTTTTTCTTCCCCGTCTGATCCAGCAAACTGCTTTCTCTCAAGCCCGTAGCGCACCGCAATGTCTAATGCCAGCTTCTGAGCGTTTACGACACCGCCGGTTAGCGAGACTCTTCCTTGCACCAATGCACCCAACTGAGTGAAGAACCTTCTTCCCGAAGATTCAATCACTGAACTGTAGGTGCCGTCCGGACTCACATCGGCATAGCGATTCAGCAGGTTGGTTCTAGGGATTCGGACGTTGTCAAAAAATAGTCTGCCGTTGTCGATGCCGTTCAGGCCACCCTTCAGGCCATCGTCCTGGCTCCCAACACCGGGAAGCAACTTCCCTCTTTTTCGAATCGGGACATAAAAAGCGTGAACACCGTGTTTCTCTCCCTCGGTGTAAAGCTGAGCGAAAACAACCGCCGCGTGGCCGTGTTTGGCCGCGTTACCCAGGTAGTCCTTATAGCTGTGACGATCCGGCGTGTGAATGACAAACTCGCCGGTTGCAGCATCATAGGTGGCCGTTGTTCCAATTGAGGCGACGTCTGACCCGTGACCGGTTTCGGTCATGGCAAAAACACCTGGGACATCAAGGTTGACAGCTCCCGGCAATAAGTCCTTATGGTGTTGCTCGGTTCCCAAGTAGAGGATTGCCGAAGCAAAAAGTCCATATTGAACCCCGTACTTAATCTGAAGCGACGGATCTGCAAACAATAGTTCTTCGAAACTGGATAGTGACCCACCCGGGTTCATTTGCCCGCCCAGTTCTTCGTGGAAGCCGTATTGGGTCGCGTTATTCTCAACCAGAGTTTTTAGCTGCTTGAGCACCAGCTCTCGGTGTTCGATGTATGGCATTCCCTCTTGCTTGAAGAGTTTGTGTTCTTCAATCACAGCTCGGGTGTGGCGTCGAATTTCTGCCCATCTGCCGAGAATTCGCTCTCCGGTTGCCTGGACGTCTAGTTGAATCTCTTCGTTGATATTCATAAGTTTTTCACCTCTTGAGCCTCAAGTAAATGCTAGAAAATGCATCTCGCCAAGGGGTGTCTGATTAATTCGTGACTGCACACAATAGGGTGCTAAAAACAATTTCAGTTTTTAGAGGTTATCTACAAAAATTGTTCACAGATTTATGGAGCAGTGACAAAGACTAGTTGCCCTCGAACTTGGCTGACTGCTTCGTGACAAAAGCCTCCATGCCTCTGGCAACGTCTTTTGTTTGCATCAGTGCCGCTAGGCGCCGGAAAACGTGCGCCTTCTCTGCCTCCGAATCAACGGCCCGGGCAGATGCCAGAGTTGCTTGAACTGCAAGCGGCGCCTGGGAGGCAATCTTTTCAGCCAGGGTGAGAGCAATTGCATATTCCTTGCCAGGTTCGCAGACTTCGGTGACAAAGTTCATTTTCAAAGCCTGTTCAGCATTGAAGCTATCGCCGGTCAAGAGATAGCGCATCGCGCCTGCGTGACCAGCTGCTTTTGGAAACCGAAGGGTTGCACCGCCAAATGGCATGATCCCACGGCTGACTTCCAGTTGAGCGAACTTGCTGTCGGTTGCTGCAATGACAATTTCACTTGCCAGGGCAAGCTCAACTCCGAGCGTGAAGCAGGTTCCCTTGGTCGCCATCACAACGGGTTTTGACACCTGCCTGGTTGACATGCCCCACGGGTCAAGTCCCCCTTCGGGGACCATCTGAAGGTTGCCGGCTGCGAGCTTCGGCCCGACATCGTTTAGATCCAGGCCGGCTGTGAAGTGGTCGCCGTGAGCAAACACCAAGCCGACCCTGAGGTCTGGGTTTCGGTCTAGCTCGCCGTAGGCGAGTGAGAGCTCATGAAGCATCTGCTCATCAGCCGCATTCATTTTGTCTGGGCGATTCAGGCCAATTAGAAAAACGTGGCCCCTGGTCTCTGTTGTGATTCTGGTCTTCATTGACATGGCTCAAATGCTAAACGCTTTTGCTGCATCTTCGCTACCTGAAATGCTCTAGGTTGTTCTTCGCTTCCTATTTGGCCAAGTGATGATTATTGAGCCAATAATCAAGCCAAGAAGTGGGACGATTCCGAGCGCCCAGGCAATGCTGATGCCAAAAATTGCAGCAAACCCGGTTAAAGCGTTGAAGGTCATGGCGATCCAGGGACGAAGTTTTCTTTTCTTGGCCAGTACCGCCAGCACAATGTTTACAACCGCCACACCTGCAAGCAAAACGTAGATGGTGGCAACCAGCGCCGCTAGATCTTCCATTTCTTCAGTCTATTTTCAAAGTGCTTAGGGTGAGCGTTTCCTCGATGAGACCTTCAACCAAATAAGCAGCACCATAAAACCAATAACTGAGCCGACCAGTCCAAAACTTGCAAGGCCTAGCGCCCAAAACGCTTCCACAAGCAGCCCCGATTCACTCACGTAATTGGGGCTCAGGTTATAAATCACCAGCAGTGCGACCGAAGCCAAGAGTGCGGCCATCAAAACCCGCAGTAAAAACACCTGTGCCTTATTCATAATACGAATCCTAGCGACAGTGTCTTGGGGCGACATCGGTGCTGAGTAGGTGTTTCTGCATCTAGGCTTTAGTCATGCTTAGTTATGAAAATTGGCAAGAACTTGCGTCCTCAAGGCGCTCAACCAGAGACTTTTTGGACACCCCGGTAGAAATCGAAGTGATTCGCAGTCTGTTGACCGACGGCCTAACCGCTCCAAGTTGGTCGAACACCAGGCCTTTTATGGTCGGAATTGTGCAGGGAGAACAACGAGATCGAATTAGCCAAAAACTCGTTAGCAAACTTCGGGATTCAGCGGAGCTGCCGAACTTGGGTTCAAACCCAGATTTCACCCATGAAATCCCCTACCCAAAGCCACTGAGTGAGCGCAGTCAGAGAGTTGGACTCGGTATTTACGGGGCCCTTGGAATCGAACGCGGTGACAGCAAAGCAAGGTTTGGATTCATGGAGCGCAACTACGAATTTTTCGGGGCTCCCACCGCACTGTTCTTTTTCACGCACCGGGGCTTGGATCAGTTTGGCACTTTAGACCTTGGGCTTTTTATGGAAAACATCATGCTTGGCGCCGAGGCTAAAGGCCTTGGCACCTGCCCGCAAGGGTTTCTCGGAAACTACCCGGATGTCGTAAAGTCTGAGTTTGAAGTTGACGAGAACTACGCACTGGTTTGTGGAATGTCTATTGGCTATGCCTCAGACCACCCAATCAATAACTGGAAGGCTGAGCGCCTGCCAATTGATGACTTATTGGTTTCACCCTCTCAGGCTTCTAAGAGCTGAGTGTCAGTTCCTCTTCAGGAACCATGGCTAGCCTCCAGTCATCGTAAGTTAGCTTTTAGACTCGAAGGATAAGAGACATGGAAGATCTATTGCTATTTATCGGTGGCCTGCCGGTCCACCCACTTGCTGTTCATTTTGCGGTAGTGCTTTTCCCGCTGGCCGCGCTTTTGCTAGCCCTGGTTGTTAGCTGGCCGAGATTGCGAAATCAGTTCCTCGGGATGTCGGTCATATTTCTTGCTCTAACGGTTCCGCTGGTGTTTATTGCCCAGCAGTCAGGTGAAGCTCTCGGAGACTACTCATACGAACCTGATCCACACTCAACATTTGGTGATCTGATGACACCGGTGGCGTTGGCCACCGCGGGCGTTGGGGTGGTATTTTGGATCGCACATAAGGTTTCCTGGCCAAAGCTAATTCTGAAGGCACTGGGGTTTTTGGTCGTGAGCGCCGCAGTTGGAGCCACGGCAATGACATTCGTGGTGGGCCACTCTGGTGCAGAGGCTGTCTGGGGATGACGACCATTCGGCTATTGGTTTCCGATGTCAAGCGAGGCGATTAAAGCCTAAAAATTAGTCGCGCTTCTTTTGAGCGGACCATAACCATGCGGCTAAGCCTGCTAGACACAGCAGCGCTGCAGCCCCAGCAACTAAATAAGTGTTCTCCGCGTAAAGATCAAAGCTCGAAACCACCATGAGAAATAGGGCGGTGTATCCCAAGAGAATCCACTTTTTGTTCACACCTTGATTCTAGGTGTCAAAAAATATTTGTGTGTTCGTAACCAAGAAAAGAAGTGTCTCATCGTGTCTAGGAGGTTTACCTTGCGGAGACCAGAGCGGTATGCATTCCGCTAAACCAATCACTGTGAGCCCATATTTTTGGAGATCGGACTATTTTTTTGGGTTCTATCCCCTAGCTCGCAAAGGGTAACGCTTACCGTTGAGCAAGCGTGAAAGTGGGGTATGCCTTACTAAAAGTTTGTAGCTCACCACACCAAAAACGGCGGTGAACAGACTGGTTAAAAATACGACCGGCAGGGCCGAGAGTCCGGACCTGCTTAGTGCGACCAAACAGACAAATACCACCGGCAAATGAATCAGATAAATCCAATAGCTCGCTTCAGAAACAAACTTCATGACGCGGTTTTGGTTATTTCCAACCCTCAAAAATAGACCAATCACCCCATATGCCCCGAGGACCACCGCACTGGAATAAACCCAGTCAGTACCCGCTAATTCAAGGTCCTGAACCAGAAAAAAGTAGCTAAAGGTTGCTAGCAAGGCCGCAATTAGCCAAAAAGATCCTTTTTTCAACTGCCCAAGCCAGAGCTCCTGTTGAAAATATGCAACCGCCCCCGACAAGTAAATTAGGAAGTAAATGGTTAGCAGACCTGGTTCGGGTATGAGCTTTGTGCTGGTTGCGAGAGTGCCCTCCCTGTCCAGAACTCCCGGGATCAAAGGAAGAACGATTACCAAAATCCCCATGTACCAGCCTGGTCGTATTCGCCTGACTAGAGCCTTTTTGAAAAACGGCCATGCAAGAAAAAGAACCAGGCTAAAGAGAAAGAGAAAATGCAGAAACCAAAGGTGCTGAAAGTCAACAGGGAAGAACCGGAAATACTCTGTTCCTTTGATCCAAGAGCCTTGGCTTGCCCCGATGTTGGCGACACCAAGAGGAGGCCAGAAAATTACAAGTGGTAACAGAATCCTCCAAGTGCGATTTTTCAAGAACCGATTTCGGCCCCGGGTGTCCAGCAGGTAAGCGGCGAAAAACCCGGCAATTACAAAGAAGGCGGGCATCCTGAATACGTGCAGGAACTGGTATACGTAAACCACGAACAAAAACTCTGCGGTGCCGCTTGGCGGCTGATAGAGGTAAACAAAGACAAAGGAGTGATAAACGATTCCGGATAGAAGCAACACTGCTTTTGCATTATCCAGAGCCGCAATTCGAGTCATAGGCCCACGCTAGCAGCCAATAACAAGCAGTCCAGCTAGGTACACCCTCAGTGGCAAGCCTCTCTTCCAAGCCAGAAAACCCAGAGCAGGAAGGGTTCTCAGCCGAGGTCGCTAAGCAGGCAGAGTGAGAATTGGGGTTAGAAGAAACATCCCCGCCCCACCAGACACAGTAGTTGACTTTCTTCCGCCTGGCTGGAAAGGTGAGGCAACTAGAAAAAGGAGCGAGAATGGGCTGGTACTGGGTTGGATTTGCGATCGGTATCTACATGACCTGGGGTGGTGCAACTAAGTCCTCCGCAAAGCCTTATTTCATTCTCCACGCTAAGGCGAGCCTGCTCTGGAAGAAACGAGCCCACGCTTTTCTTATGATCTCTGGGCTTGCGGTGTCACAAGTGATGCTTGTTCTGGCATTGGCTCGGTAAAGAGAAAAACCCTCCCGTTCCCGGGAGGGTTTTCCACTTTGTGGAGACTAGGGGGGTCTATGTACCCCGCTGATTCAACGCTTAAGGGCCTATGTTTTTAGAAATCAGACTATAAATCAGACTATTTTTTTGTGGACATCATCGTTTGTTTACCCGTCGCTATGTCCACCTAAACTTATGGGGTTGAGCAGAGCCGGACGTGCTACTGTCATAAAACCGGACTGTAGGGAATTCATGTTTAAATTTAGACTGGCCACTGTGATGTTAGTCGCCTCCTTCTCGCTGATTGCCCCAGTGGCCTCGTTTGCCCACATGAGCGCACCACATGAGGCAGACCCCGACGAAATCCCCACAGTCTCCCTCGCCGTCAACAAGGACGAGATGGGGGGCTTCAATGTTCAAATTACCACCGAGAATTTCACTTGGGCACCTGAGAACGCCTCTCAGGCTCACGTTCCCGGAGAGGGCCATGCCCACATTTACGTGGACGGAGTCAAGGTCGGCAGAGTCTACTCAAGTTGGTTTCACCTAGACACAGCGGCCCTGGGCATAACCCCAGGAGTCCACTCTGTCGAAGTGGATCTCAACAGCAACGACCATGGAGCATACGTTGTCGACGGGGAAAAGATTCAAGCTGCCGCCGAGATTTTGGTTGACGCTACCGCCATGGGTGAAATGCCCCTTGGGGAAGAAATGGCGGAGGGAAACATGGCACAAACTGATGGGGTGGGCTTTTTGCCCGTCTTGGGCATTTCCCTTCTTGGAGCATTCCTTGCTGGAGGAGGATACCTCCTAGGCAGAAGGTCCCGCAGTTGAATAGGTAACCCTCCGTGGCATAAAGAACTCCTCCTATTTCTAGGAGGAGTTTTTTACTTCGTGGAGACTAGGGGGATTTATTTGCCCTGCCAAAACAACGCCTTAGAGCCTATGTGGTGTGTAATCAGACTATAAACCAGACTATTTTCAAGTGCTTCCATTTGAAATTCGATACCTGTGTGTGAGCTGAGTGTTCCTCCCCATATTGGGAGTAGTCGCAAAAATGTGCATAGACTCCCCCAATGACAAAAAGACGTCTCTTGACTCTAGTTGCCCTTTTGGCTGCAGTTTCGCTTGTTTTTGTTGGCGCTCAGTTATGGGCGCTCAGTCAATCTCGTCTAGGCGGATTTGACAGCCCCCTAAGTGTCCCCCCTATCGCTGAGTCGACTATGAAGGGCTCTGTTCGCACCTTTGACTTAAATTTGCAGGCTGGGTCCACGGAGTTTGAGGCTGGCAATCCAGTCGAAACTTGGGGCATCAATGGTGACTACCTCGCCCCTACCATCCGCGTGGCTGACGGGGAAGAAATAAAGATTAATGTAGGAAACGGCCTCCCGGAGGACACTACCTTGCATTGGCATGGGCTACACGTTCCCGCGATGATGGACGGTGGGCCGCACCAGCCCATCGAAATGGGCGCGACATGGAACCCACACTGGACTGTGTCTCAAGCTGCATCAACTAACTGGTATCACCCCCACCTACACGGCAGATCCGAGGCTCACGTCAAACTAGGTGTCGTTGGAATGTTCATCGTTGATGATGCCAAAGGGTCAGCCCTTGATCTTCCAAGTACCTACGGACTCGATGACCTGCCGATCATCATCCATGACTCCCCAATTGGCCTAACCAATGGCAACCCTTTTGACTTCATATATGAACTATTTGGTGCCAGGGATGGGGACAGCCTCACATTGATAAACGGTCAATACGAACCATATTTTGATGTCTCGACGTCGCTCCTACGTCTGAGGCTCCTAAATGCGTCAATTGGTGATGTCTTTGAGTTCTCCCTGAGTGATTCGAGAGGCTTTTCAATAATTGCATCCGAAGGTGGGCTTTTTGACAAGCCGCTCATGGACAACAGCCTCATGATGTCTCCCGGGGAACGCTATGAGATTGTCATCGAGTTTCAACCCGGCGAAACAGTTACGCTAAACCGCTCGCTATTAGATGATGATGGGTCCTTGGGGGTTCCAGAGTCAACAATTGAGTTCAGAGCGACGTCAGCGCTTTCAGGCAATGCAGAGATTCCGGTGACCTTGGCCGACCTTGCTTCGACAAATACCGACGGTGTAGCTGGAACAAGAAACTTCGACATGTCTGGAGTGGAGATCAACGGTCTAATGATGCAAATGGACCGCATTGACCAGGTTGTACACGCAGGCACCAAAGAGATTTGGGCCGTTAGAAATTTGGACAGACGTGAACTGCACAATTTCCACGTTCATGGGGTTTCGTTCAGGGTCCTCAGTGTGGGTGGAGAGGCACCAGAGCCGCATCAAAGTTGGGACAAAGACACGGTATTGATTCCACCCGAAACCACTGTTGAACTCCTGGTTACCTTTCCGGAAGCAGCTTCAGAAGGATGGCCCTTTATGTTCCACTGTCATTTCCTGAGGCATGAGGGTAGGGGCATGATGGGTCAGTACCTAGTCGTGGAACCGGGAAGCAGCTTGGAGCCAGCGGACCACATGATCTCTTCTGGGGGGCATAGCCACTAGAGGCGCCTAGAAATGAAAAACCCCTCCCGAAGGAGGGGTTTTCACTTTGTGGAGACTAGGGGGGTCGAACCCCTGACCCCCTGCTTGCAAAGCAGGTGCTCTACCAACTGAGCTAAGTCCCCATAGCGAGCATTCCCTGGCGGAAAGTGCTCACCGTGGGCCTAGGAGGACTTGAACCTCCGACCTCTTCATTATCAGTGAAGCGCTCTAACCACCTGAGCTATAGGCCCGTAAAGCAAGTTGATGCTACTAGAAAAAACCCACTGCCACAAACTCTAATAACTAGTTGTTTGTGAAAGTAAGCGATAGTCCGCCTACCAGCTTGGAAATAACGTTGAAGATCACTGCCCAAACTCCCCAGAGGGCGGTTGTGAGCACGACATTCAATAGGGCAAGTGTTCCGGCGGTTGTCATGACGTTGTTCAGTGAAAAGTCCTCTTCAAGGTTCACATTGCTGGTTTCACCCAAAACAGAACCAAGCAGGCTGCCGATCGAGGCGAAGATCCCAGAGTTGGAAAGAACTCCCCAAATCAACCAAGCTCCGACAACGAGGGATATCGAGGTGGCGATAGATATCAAGAAGCCGACCTTGACCGCTGACCAAACATCAACGCTTCGAAGCTTGAGTCGAATTTGCTTCTTTGGCTCTTTGGGTTGCTTATTCCGCTTGAACAGCGCCATCTGCCGCTCCTTCGGTCTCGGTCTCTTCGATCAGGTCTTCGTTGGTTTCTAGGTTTCGCTCTGAGTTCCTGGCAATTGAAAGCACCGAGTCGCTCTGGTCAAATCTAGCAAAGACAACGCCCATCGTGTCGCGGCCTTTGGCCGGCACTTCAGTTGCGGAGGATCGGATTACTTTTCCGGAAGATAGCACCGCTAGAACCTCGTCAGATTCGTCGACCATTAGTGCTCCGACTAGATCGCCGCGCTTTTCATCCAGTTTGGCAACCTTGATTCCAATGCCGCCGCGCTTTTGAACGCGATATTGGTCGGCTGCAGTTCTCTTCGCATAGCCACCCTCGGTGACAACAAAGACAAAGCCCGACTCTCCGATAACCGAGGCCGACAGCAGTTCGTCTTGTTTGCGGAAGGCCATTCCGATAACTCCGGAGGTGTCACGCCCCATCGGTCGCATGGAATCGTTTGCGGCGGAGAACCTAATCGACATACCCTTGCGGCTAACCAACAGAACGTCATTCTCTTCGCTAACTAGCATGGCGTTCACTAGTTCATCGCCCTCACGGAGCTTAATGGCTATGATTCCGCCGGTGCGAGCTGTGTCATAAAGCTCTAGGGCGGTCTTTTTGACAAGACCGTTTTTAGTTGCCATAACCAAATACGGCTCCTGGGCGTAATCCTTAAGATCAAGCACCTTTACGACTCGCTCTTCTGGTTGCAAGGCAAGCAAGTTGGCAACGTGTTGACCCTTTGAATCACGACCTGATTCCTGGACCTCATAGACCTTGGCACGATATACCCGTCCCACGTTTGTGAAGAACATCAGCCAGTGGTGTGTGGTTGAAACAATGAAGTTCTGCACCACGTCGTCTGCTCTTAGGTTTGCGCCTTTAACGCCGCGGCCACCGCGGTGCTGCACGCGGTAGTTGTCGCTTCTAGTTCTCTTGATGTAGCCGCCCTGCGTCAGCGTTACGACCATTTCCTCTTCTGGGATTAGGTCTTCTACGCTTACGTCGCCGTCATAGCCAAGCATGATCTCTGACCGGCGGTCATCGCCATACTTACCAACGATTTCGGAAAGCTCCGTGGAAACGATGTCTCGTTGAGCCTTGGGGTCACCGATAATCCTCTGGAATTCGGTGATTTGCCTCTCAAGCTCTGCTGCCTCATCAATGATCTTCTGGCGCTCAAGCGCAGCCAGCTGGCGCAACTGCATGTTCAAAATTGCACGAGCCTGCAGCTCGTCAATCTTTAGAAGCTTGATTAGCCCGTCGCGAGCGTCTTCAACGGTTGCGCTCTTTCTAATTAGCGCAATTACATCATCCAGCGAGTCCAGGGCTTTGAGGTATCCGCGGAGAATATGAGCGCGTTCCTCTGCCTTGCGCAATCTGAATTGGGTTCTTCTGACAATGATGTCGATTTGGTGAGTGACCCAGTTGGTAATAAATCCATCGATCGAAAGTGTTCGTGGAACACCATCCACCAGCGCCAACATGTTGGCGCCGAAGTTGTCTTGAAGCTGGGTGTATTTGTAGAGGTTGTTCAGCACAACCCTTGCAACGGCGTCTCTCTTTAGAACAATTACCAGCCTCTGGCCGGTTCGACCGGAGGTTTCGTCTCGGATGTCCGCGATTCCAGTGAGCTTTCCCTCTTTGGTCAGCTCGGCGATCTTCAATGCCAAATTGTCAGGGTTCACCTGATATGGAAGCTCGGTAACAACAAGGCAGGTGCGGTTTTGAACCTCTTCAACATTCACAACAGCACGCATTGTTATTGAGCCGCGGCCAGTTCTGTAGGCATCCTCAATGCCTCGGCGGCCAAGAATTTGGGCACCGGTTGGGAAATCTGGGCCCTTAACCAGCTTGATTAGCTCTTCGATCAGTTCTTCGCCAACCACATCCGGGTTTTTTAGAACAAACTGGGCTGCCTGGGAAACCTCACGCAGGTTATGTGGCGGAATATTGGTTGCCATACCAACCGCGATACCAATAGATCCGTTGACAAGTAGGTTCGGAAACCTTGCTGGCAGGATGGTTGGTTCCTGGGTTCTACCGTCGTAGTTGTCTTGGAAATCAACGGTTTCTTCGTCGATGTCCCTGACCATCTCCATGGCAAGGGGCGCCATCTTGCACTCGGTGTATCGAGGGGCCGCGGCTGGGTCATTACCGGGGGAGCCAAAGTTTCCCTGACCCCAAACCAGTGGATAGCGAAGGTTCCAGTCTTGGACAAGCCTCACCAGGGTGTCATAAATTGCAGTATCACCGTGCGGGTGGAATTGCCCCATAACATCTCCGACAACACGCGAGCATTTGGAGAACTGCTTATCTGGGCGGTAACCACCGTCATACATTGCATAAAGCACGCGGCGGTGAACTGGCTTCAGGCCGTCTCGCACGTCCGGAAGGGCTCTTCCGACGATAACGCTCATCGCGTAGTCGAGATAGCTTCGTTGCATCTCGACCTTTATGTCGATGCGTTCTATTTTGTCGATTTGATTTTCTGACATTGTTCGGGCCCTCCTAGATGTCCAAGAATCGAACGTCTTTGGCGTTTCTCTGAATAAAGTTTCTTCGGCTCTCTACGTCTTCACCCATAAGAGTGGAGAAGACCTCGTCAGCCAGAGCCGCGTCATCGAGCGTCACCTGTAGCAGGGTTCTGCTCTCAGGGTTCATGGTGGTTTCCCAGAGCTCGTCGTAATCCATCTCACCAAGTCCCTTATAGCGCTGGATCGAGTTTTCCTTGGGAATCTTTCTGCCGGCAGCTTGACCCTCAGCCAGCCTTTTGTCTCGCTCAACATCGGAGAAGACATATTCGTGCGGGGCGTTAGACCACTTGATCTTGAACAGTGGTGGCTGAGCCATGTAAACGTAGCCGTGTTCGATCAAAGGCCTCATGTAACGGAACAGCAGGGTGAGCAGCAACGTGCGAATGTGCTGGCCGTCGACATCGGCGTCAGCCATCAGTATGCACTTGTGGTACCTGATCTTTGTTACATCAAACTCTTCGCCGATACCGGTACCAAAGGCGGTAATTAGAGCTTGGACTTCGGTGTTAGCAAGCGCTCTGTCGAGTCTGGCCTTTTCAACATTCAGGATCTTTCCACGAAGCGGCAAGATCGCCTGGGTTTCAGGATTTCTGCCTCGGACCGCAGAACCACCGGCCGAGTCACCCTCGACTATGTAGATCTCAGAAACTACCGGGTCCCTTGATGAGCAGTCCCTTAGCTTCCCAGGCATTCCACCGGATTCAAGGAGGCCTTTTCTTCTGGTGGCCTCACGGGCTTTACGTGCAGCCATTCGAGCACTCGCAGCTTGGATGGCCTTGCGGACAACCTCCTTAGCCTGGACGGGATTTCTCTCGAGCCAGTCACCAAGTTTGTCGTTCACAGCCTTTTGCACAAAAGCTTTCGCCTCGGTATTTCCAAGTTTGGTTTTGGTTTGACCCTCGAACTGTGGCTCGGTTAGTTTCAAGGAAATGACGGCCGTTAGGCCCTCCCGAACATCATCACCGGTGAGGTTGTCGTCTTTTTCCTTGAGCAGGTTCTTATCGCGTGCATATTTGTTCAGCAGCGAGGTTAGTGCAGTGCGGAAACCCTCTTCGTGGGTTCCGCCCTCGTGGGTGTTTATGGTATTCGCATAGGTGTGGACACCTTCGTTATAGCCAGTGGTCCACTGCATTGCGATCTCGACCGAAATTGTTTTCTCTTTGGTCTCGGTCTCGATAGAAATAATGTCGTCGTGGACAGTTTCGACCTTTTTGGCCGAGTTTAGATACTCCACATAATCAGCCAGTCCGCGCTCGTAGTAGTAAGTGTCTTGACGGCCATCTCGCTCATCAAGCAGGTTAATCTTGAGCTTCTTATTCAAGAAACACATTTGCTGGAATCTTTGGCGAAGCGTCTCGTAGTCAAACTCAACAGTCTCGAAGATCTCTGGGCTTGGAGTGAACCTAATTGTGGTTCCAGAGCGATCAGTCTTTTCGCCCTTGGCAAGCGGGGCGTCTGGGACTCCAACTGAATAGTCCTGTCGCCAAATGAAGCCCTCTCGGTGAACTTCGACCGAAAGGGTCTCGGAAAGCGCGTTTACCACAGAGGCTCCGACGCCATGCAGGCCACCGGAAACCGCGTAACCGCCACCGCCAAATTTTCCACCGGCGTGCAAGACGGTGAGTACAACCTCGACCGCTGGCTTCTTCTCAACGGGGTGCATGTCAACGGGAATTCCTCGACCGTTGTCGCTGACTCGAATATCTCCTGCTGCGGTGATCACCACATCGATGTTGTCGCAGTGGCCGGCTAGTGCCTCATCTACAGAGTTGTCCACAATCTCGTAGACAAGGTGATGGAGTCCACGGGGGCCAGTCGAACCGATATACATACCCGGTCTTTTTCGAACAGCTTCCAGTCCTTCAAGGACTTGAATGTCTCCGGCATCGTAGTTATTTTGTGGTTTTGACATATTCAATTACTTCCCGTTCGGGTTAGCTCCACAAAAAAGCGGTCTAGGAACGACTTACATTTGGGTTTACTAACCCCTCAATTCTACCCCAGAGAGCAGACAAACCTAGGGATATGGTGATTAGCCATATGTGTCGCGTGGACCGCGCCCAGGAACCGATCGGGGGCCTTTTTTCCAACTGGGCGCATCCGGTCCCAAAAATGTCAGCTGGTCCACCGTCAGCTTTGGGTGTACCGCCGCCAATTTCTCCAACACCTGCTTCTCAAGGAGCCTCAACTGCGTGGCCCAAGCAGTTGATCGACAGCGAACAATAAGTTGGGTTCCCTTTAGTTCCTCCGGGTACGATGCCTCTGCGCTAGCTGGTCCAACCACTTTGTCCCAGTCTGAAAAAAGCGACGCCTTTTCCATATGTCCGGTCCAATTGAATTCGCCAAGTAAGTGATCCAAGCTCTCAGCGGCGGTAACCAGGTCTCGACCGGCGTCAAAAGGCTTAGTACCTCTGGCTTCGTTTTTCTCCCGGAGTTTCTGGTCTTTGGATTTAATGCCGTGGGAGTTGGAAAGAAAGTTTTTAAAGAATTTGTCTGCTACCTCAAATGAAAAACTAGGCAATTACCCCACCACCTTCCACCTTGAATCTTCCCGCCCACTTTAGTTCCGGCGCCATCGTTTCGTCGGCCGCGGTGATTATTACTTGCTGATAGTCATTTACACACTCAAGCAACCTTGCTCTTCGGCCTTTATCCAACACTGCGAATACGTCATCGAGTAACAAAATTGGGTCACCACTATCTGAAGATCTACGTGAAACCTCACCCAGCGCTAGTTTCAACCCCAGGGCTAGGGACCACGCCTCCCCCTGAGATGCGTGGGTTTTGGCTAGCAAACCAGACTTTTCAATTAGAAGTTCATCCCTGTGGGGTCCAACGAGGGTTATTCCACGCTCAAGCTCCTTGGGGCGCAAGGACTTTAGGCGGTCATGGAATGAGTCCGAGTACGCTTCTGGATCCACATCGATTTCAGACAGCTTTTCGTTTTCATCTGCTCCGAGGGCGGACACCAGCCTGAGGCGAATTTCGTCACTTGAGCTACTAAGTCGCTTATAAAATTCTTGGATCAGAGGCTCCAGAGCCGCTATTAGGCTAATTCTCTCCATGGCGATTATGCTGCCGAGGCTCACCAGTTGATCATCCCAGATATCGAGAGTGGAAAGATCTACGTTCTTCACCGCTCTCGCTGACTTTAGAAGCGCATTTCTCTGCTTCAGGACCCTGTCATAGTCAGATTTAACTCCGGCAAGCCGGGGTTTTAGCTGGACAAGACAGGAGTCAAGAAACCTCCTGCGGTCGCTTGGGTCCCGGCGGATTAAATCTAAGTCTTCCGGGGCAAAAGTAACTGTTTTTACCAAACCGATGAGCTCTGATGGCTTTTTTCTTGCGGAGCCGTTCAGAAAATACCGATTGCTTGTGTCCCTGTTTAGCTCAACGCCGACCAATAATTCTCGTGAGTCATGTTGGACCTTGGCAGATATCTGAGAGCTCGCGGATTCACTTCTTATTAGCGCCTGGTACCCGGTTACCCTGTGTGAATCCATTGTTGACAGATAGCTAACAGCTTCAACCATGTTGGTCTTGCCATTTCCGTTTTCACCAAATATAAGACTCGGACCCTCGGGGAAATCTAGGGCAGCTTGGGCATAGTTTCGGAAATTTGCAAGCTGGATGGATCTAACCCACAACGCTTATGCCTTTTTCTAAGAAACCAAAAGATTTGGCTGCAGCAAGTACTTGAAGTCTTTGTCGCCACCGGCTGGGTCGACGGGGCTTATCAAGACTGGCCCTGGTTTATTAGGGTTATTTGGATTCACGGTGAAGCCTATTTTTACCGCCTCCGCATCCAGACCAACAAGCGCATCGGAGAGAAACTGTGGCCTTAGCGAAACTGTTGTTTCTTCGCCCTTTAGGCTGCAGGCAACCTGTTCTGATGCATCTGCTACATCGGAGCCAATTGATTCCAAAGAGAGCTCATTTTCGGAAAATTTATAGCGAAGTGGTTTTTCGCGATCTACTACCAGCGCAACCCGTCTCGTTGCATCCAGTAGATCGTGGTTATTCAATACGGCAAAGCTCTCAGTCTGCTCCGGGAACAGTTGCAAAACGGCCGGGTATTTGCCCTTGATGGTTGCGGTGGAGACAAATTTATTTCCGCTAGAGAAACCGATCATGTCTTTTTCGGCTTCACCGAATCCTATTTCCAAGTCTCCGTCATTGCTAAAAGTCTTGGAAATTTCACTTAGAACCCTTGCAGGAATAAGGACTTCGCGTTCCAGGGCCTTCCCGCTCCAAGGCAGCGACTTCACCGCAACCCTGAATCTGTCGGTGGCAACCATTGTCAGCTTTTTCGCATCAGCACTAATCATCACAGCAGTAAGTACCGGTGTGACCTCTTCACGAGATGCAGCACTGGCAACCTTTGAAACGCCGTTGGTGAATTCCTCCGCTGAGACTTTTCCGGTTGCGGCAGGAAAGGCTGGTGTGTCCGGGTAATCGGTTGTCGACATGGAAGACAGCGAAAACTTGCTAGATCCGGAGTGAACTTGGAGTCTCGAGTCATCCAGAGATAAAGAAACTGAAGCGGCGGGCAGTTTGCTAATAATTTCTGAAAAAAGCTTTGCCTGCACAAGAACCTTCCCAGGAGTATCGACGGCTGCGGCAATTATCACTTTTGCTGCTACTTCGTAATCAAAAATTGAGAGCTGAACCTCATTGCTAGTTGCCTCGATAACTACGCCGGAAAGCTGAGGCAACTGGGGTCTTGGAGATAACAAACGAACTAAAAAAGAAACTGCATCACTTAGAACTTCGCGATCGGCCTGGAATTTCATAACAGCTTTCTAGTTGGTGTGGCTTTTATCTTGTCACAAATTGAGCTAAGAATGAGCGGCAGGATTTTTGGGTCCAAATAATAATTACTTAATATCTTTAATAATCATTAATAACCAGCTGTGTATAAGTGGATAACTTGCTCTTGAAGTTTGTTTTATTGATAACTACACCGGTGTAACTTGTTCACAGGTCTGTGTATAAGTCTGTGGAAAACTAATTGTCTTGTGGAAATAGATTTCAGTTTTTATCTAAATTTGCTAGTTATTGCGTCATCAGGGACGGTTTTTGTTGGTTTTCTTGGAGTTATCCACAGGTTAGTTTGAAAACTATTTGTGATTGTCTTTTATTTTCTGGATGATTTCAGATACCTGGTTGTAGATGTATCTTCTCTCTCGCATTTGAGCACTGATTTTTTTCGTGGCGTACATAACTGTGGTGTGGTCTCTGTTTCCAAAGTGGGTTCCTATTTTTGGCAGCGATAGGTCTGTCAGTTCTCGACAAATATGCATCGCGATCTGCCTGGCCAGTGCGATAGCCGCTTGCCTACCGGACCCGGTTAGTTCTTCCTGGGTGATCTTGTAGTAGTTCGAAGTCGCCGCGATTATCTCAAGCGGTGTAATGCGGGTGTCGTCGGACACTGAGAAAGAATCCTTCAGGACGGTCTGGATTAGATCCATATCTATTGGCTGGCGATTGAGATTCGCGAATGCCGTGACCCTAATCAGAGTGCCTTCGAGTTCACGAATGTTAGATGAGATTCTGGAGGCCATGTATTCGATAACCTGCTCTGGAATATCTATTCGCTCAGCGGCAGCCTTTTTTCTCAGGATAGCGACACGGGTTTCAAACTCCGGGGCCTGAATGTCTGTTATGAGACCCCACTCGAATCTTGAGAGCATTCGTTCCTCGAACCCCTCGAGTTGCTTGGGCCTGAGGTCAGAGGTGATAACGACCTGCTTATTGTGATCGTGCAGGTTGTTGAATGTATGAAAGAAAGCCTCTTGGGTTTGATCTTTACCCTGCAGGAACTGAATGTCGTCCACGAGCAGAATGTCTACGTCACGATACTGGGCTTGAAACTCAGCTGGCCTGTTGTTCTGAATCGCGTTGATGAAATCGTTTGTGAACTCTTCACTGGATACATAACGAACTTTGGTCCGGGGTTTTAGGTGCATCGCATAATGCCCAATGGCGTGGAGAAGGTGTGTTTTTCCCAATCCGCTCGAGCCATAAATAAACAGCGGGTTATAAGCCTCAGCGGGTGCCTCGGAAACCGCAAAGGCTGCGGCGTGCGCGAATCGGTTGGAGCCACCGGTAACGAAGTTATCAAAACTATATTTCGGGTTCAGTCCGGACTGCCCGGTGACAGCGACTGGTCCCGTAGCGGGATCTTTTTCAAAAACAACTGGTTCTGGCTCTATTGCTATGTCAATGCGCGTCGGCGCCTGAAGGTCTTCGTTTGTGATCACAAGGAAAGAGGTAGGGCCCCCTAATTCGCTAAGTTCTTGCAGTGCCTCCAGCAGGAGCTCCCTGAGCCGCTGTTGAAGCATCGACCGAGTGGTTTCGTTTGGAACTTCAAGGTAGAGGGTTTCGTCAAGAACACCCTTCGGAACGGCTAGATCCAAATGGCCCTTCAGGTGCGGGGTGACCCTTGGATCGGAGGTCATTTTAGCGACGAGAGTGTCCCACATTGATGCGAGAGCGACGTCGGCCATCCTGAATTCCTTTCCGATAGCTCAATAGTTATCCACAGATTTTTACACAGGAACGAGTCCCTGTGGAAAAACATTGAACTCCTGTGGAAAACTTAGTGAAACTTCCCCGGTTTCTTGATGCGAACATTCAAGTGGAAAGGCCTGCCAGATATCAAATTTCTTCGGCGTGTCGTATCCGATTTTTTCTGATTTCTGTGAGAGGCAGTAAATTTCTCAGTTTACTTGGCCCACGTTCTTGACTATATGGCGGATTCGGCGTATCTTATTGAAGTTGTTTTGGGATGGAATTCCCAACAGACCCAGGGAGTTTCTAAAGTGAGCAAGCGCACCTTTCAGCCAAACAATCGCCGCCGTGCAAAGACCCACGGTTTTCGTCTGCGTATGCGTACCCGTGCCGGACGCGCAATCCTAGCCGCACGCCGACGCAAGGGCCGCACCGAACTAAGCGCCTAGAGGGCAGTTGTTAGCCAGGCCTAACAGACTCACCTCTGGCGCAGAGATTCGCCATGTAATTAAGCTCGGTAAACGCGTCAGCAACAAACTGGCCACGGTTCATTTTTTACCCAGTGATGTTTCGGCATTTGCAATAGTTACCTCCAGGGCCGTGGGAAACGCCGTCGTTAGAAATAGGTTGCGCCGGCGCACAAAGGCAATTCTTGTCACCCACCTAGAATCCACCCAACCAATCCAAGCTGTTATTCGATTCCGATCAGGGGCCAACGAACTTGGCTTCGACGAGCTTTCGGAAAACATTTCTGAGCTATTGAAGCGAATCGCGAAATGACTGGGTTTCAATTTTTGCTGCTGTTACCAAGAAATATTTTGATTGTGCCGGTGCTCTTTTGGAGAAAAGTGATCTCCCCACTCTATGGAGATGTCTGCCGCTACTATCCTTCTTGCTCGTCTTACGGTTTGAAGTCTTTGCAAAATTTAGGCGTGCTCAAAGCATTACCCTTAACCACTTGGCGAGTCCTTAGGTGTAATCCTTGGTCCTCGGGTGGGGTTGATGAGGTTGAGCCCGGACCAAGTTGGATTGCAATAAGCCAGCTAGGATTTGTAACACCCGCTAAGTCAGAAAAAAAGAGGTAATCGTGGATCTGCTATGGCCCATTAAGTGGCTCATCGAATTAATCTTGGTGAGCTTTCACACACTTTTCAGCTCCATCGGATTCTCTTTTAACTCCGGGGCCTCCTGGGTGTTGGCAATCGTCGGACTCGTCCTAGTTGTCCGAGCGGCCCTAATTCCCGTGTTCGTTAGGCAGATCAAGAGTCAACGAAACATGATGATGGTTCAACCCGAACTTCAAAAACTCCAAAAGAAATACAAGGGCAAGACAGACCGCGAATCCAGAGAGCGATTTGCCAAAGAGCAAATGGAGCTCTACAAGCGAACCGGATCAAACCCACTCAGCTCCTGCTTACCGCTTTTGCTGCAGATGCCTATCTTCATGGGACTCTTTTTCGTGTTGAACGTTGCCCAGCGCAACGAAGCAGGCGTCGGACTTCTAGACGCTGGCCTGGCAGAATCTTTTTCCCAAGCTCAGATTCTTGGGGCAAGGCTTTCAGACACATTTTTTGGATCTGACGAGTTGAACGTCAAGATAATCGCCGGTGTGATGATCGTGCTGATGTCCTCATCCCAGTTCATAACGCAGAAGCAAATCATGGCGAAAAACCAGAACCCGGCAACTCAAAACAGCCAGTTCATGCAGACCCAGAAAATCATGCTTTACGCACTTCCAGCAGTTTTCCTCTTCTCCGGCCTTACCTTCCCACTTGGTGTCATGACCTACTGGTTGGTATCAAACTTCTGGACCATGGGCCAGCAGTTCATCGTGATTAGAAACATGCCGACTCCCGGTTCTCCTGCTCACCAGGCAAGACAGGACCGATTAGAGCGCCAGGGCAAGTTGCCCAAACAAGAGACCACCCCAGCTATCGAAGAAGCTGCGCCAGAACCAGAGATCAAACAGCGCAACCAACCCGTCAGCAAAAAGCGAAACAAGAAAAAGAAGAACTAAATGAGCGAAGAAAAAGAATTAGAACAGCAGGGCGAAGTAGCGGCGGATTTCATCGAAGAGTTCCTCGACTCAGCTGACCTTGATGGCGACCTAGACATAGAGTTCAAAAAGGAGCGCGTTTATATCAGCGTTCAAAGTGAGGGCGACTCGAATCTTGGCAAAATTTCTGATCCAGAGACCGTAGAGGCCATCCAGGAGCTAGCCCGCTTAGCGGTGCAGGCAAAGACCGGCGAGATGAGTCGATTGATTTTGGACATTGCTGGTTCTAGGCAGGCAAAGACCGACAAACTCCAGAGGCTTGTTGAGCGCACCATCGAAAAACTTGAAGAGACCGATAGCGAGCAGCACTTGAAGCCAATGACTTCATACGATCGCAAGCAGGTTCACGACATGGTTTCCGAGGCTGGGTTTGTGTCGGAGTCCGAAGGACAGGGGCGAGACCGCCACATCGTGGTTCGCAAGCCCTAAATGTTTCACGTGAAACGGTAGTGATTTGGACGAGCAGATGGTTGTCGAATCAGAACCGAATTACGCAAAGGAACTCTTTGGCGATCAAATAGACCTTGCCCGCGCGTACGTCAAGCTTCTGGCGCGTGACTCGGACACTTTCGGGCTGTTGGGCCCAAGGGAACTTCCTCAGCTCTGGAGCAGACATGTTCTCAGCAGCGCCCTACTTTCTGAATTGCTGGTAGCTGGGCAGAAGGTTGTTGACATCGGCAGCGGAGCAGGACTTCCGGGCATTCCCATGGCAATCGCATCGCCTGATTGCCAGTTCACCCTGGTTGAGCCCATGGAGAGGCGATCAAATTGGCTGAACGGTGCTATCGAAGAGCTCGGATTGAAGAATGTAGTGGTGATTCGCTCCAGAGCAGAAGATCTGCACAGAACCGATTTCGACGTTGCAACCGCAAGAGCGGTTGCTGCACTTGACAAGCTGGTGCGACTATTGTCACCCCTCATAAGGGGTTCTGAGGGTAAAACCATCCTTGCCCTCAAAGGCAGCAAAGCCCCCGAAGAGATCGAAAGCGCGTCCGATCGTCTAGAACTGCTCGGGTTTGACAATCCTGAGATACTTACACTTGGCTTGGGGAAAGCTCCCGAGACCGCAACAGTGGTTCGAATTAGGCTGAAGGCTTGAGAGAGAAAAGATGAGCGAAAGACCAGCAGAGGAGACGGCGGTTACAAAACCTACCGTTGCTCTTGGTCTGGGATACCCAAATCACAGACTGGAAGACTCTTCCGAGCCAATCGGCTGGAATGCAGCCGGTCAAGATGAAATCGATCATGTTTCACGTGAAACATCGACCGGAGGATCAGATGACTAGCGGGTCCGGCATCCAGGCACCGATTATGCGGGAGATGACCCTAAACGCCGAGCGGGCACGAAAAGTAGAGGCAGTTGTCCTTGTTCCCCCTGTGAAAACCCGGATTATTACCGTTTCAAACCAAAAGGGTGGTGTCGGCAAGACCACAACCGCGGTAAACATAGCGGCTGCTCTCGCGGTTAAGGGGATGAGGGTTCTGGTTGTAGACCTTGACCCTCAGGGAAATGCCTCCACTGCTCTTGGGGTCGAACACCACAATGGAGTCCCCGGTAGCTATGAGGTATTGGTTGATGATGAGTCTGTTGCTGATTTGGTTCAGCAGAGTCCGGAACACCCAAATCTTTTGTGTCTTCCGGCCAGCATTAACCTAGCTGGGGCTGAGATCGACATGGTGAGCGTTCCAGATCGAGAAAAGGTATTAGCGAGAGCCCTTGCCGAATATGCTCAGCAGGCTCAGCCGAGGATAGATTTCGTATTTATTGATTCACCGCCGAGCCTTGGCCTGTTGACTATAAACGCCTTGGTTGCGGCCAGTGAAGTATTGGTTCCAATTCAGTGCGAGTATTACGCGCTTGAGGGCGTCACTCAGCTGATTGCAAATATTGACCGTGTAAAAACGGCGCTTAACCCTGCCCTACAGGTCAGCTCAATACTGCTCACAATGTTTGATAACAGAACTAATCTCAGCACCGATGTAGCTAATGAAGTGCGCAAGTACTTCCCCAAGGAGACACTTGGAGCAACCATCCCACGGTCTGTGAGGCTCTCTGAGGCTCCAAGCTTCGGTCAGACGGCAATTACCTTTGATCCAAAGAATTCGGGCTCCCTGGCCTATCAGGAGGCCGCAATTGAACTCGCACAACGAGGGGAACACTAAATGAGTGAAAAAAAGAAACCTGAGCGCCGTGGCGGCCTGGGTAGGGGCATCGGCTCCCTAATCCCAGAAGGGGACAGAAACGCCGTCGACGTCTTTTTTGGGTCCGAATCCAAGTCTCCCGCTCCGGTTGAAATAGCCCCCGGCGCAAGGCTTGCGCTTCTTGACCCAAAGACCATTGTTCCAAACCCTCAGCAGCCCAGAAGTGTTTTTGAGGCGGAGGCTTTTGCGGAGCTGGTGCACTCGATCAGAGAATTCGGTGTGCTGCAACCGATCGTTGTGCGTCCAATTGAAACCGGGTTTGAGCTCATCATGGGTGAGCGCCGGCTTCGGGCGTCAATTGAGGCCGGACTGGATATAATTCCAGCGGTAGTTCGCGACACCGCTGACGAAAACATGCTTAGGGACGCACTGCTTGAAAATATTCACCGCGCTAACCTGAACCCACTGGAAGAGGCTTCGGCCTATAAGCAAATGCTTGAGGATTTCGGCACCACCCAAGACCAGCTGGCGGACAAATTAGGCCGCTCCAGGCCCCAAATCACCAACACTCTTAGGTTGCTTAGGCTCCCCGTTGATGTTCAGGACAAGGTGGCTTCTGGGGTGCTAAGCGCTGGCCATGCCAGGGCTCTACTCGGTGTTGTTGACGAGAATCTTATGCGCGAACTGGCCTCGAGGGTAATTCGAGAGGGTATTTCGGTTCGAGGTCTCGAAGAGATTGTTTCTGGGGTAAAGCCAAAGCCGGGTAAGGCGAAGATAACCCCCGGAGGCAGGCAAGACATGCTCAAAGAGCTGTCCGATGATTTATCAGACCACCTAAACACCGTGGTGAAGATAAACATTGGCAGAAAAAAAGGTCAGTTGGTCATCGAATTCGGCAACCTTGCAGATCTTCGCCGAATCATCGAAGACATTAAGGGCAAGGACTAGTTTTTAGTCGCCAACCTCGCCAGAGCGAGGTATGTATCGGAGAGCTCCAAGCCCTCGGCTAAGACAGCCTGGGGCAGAAGTGAAGTCTCGGTCATCCCAGGAGTCACATTAACTTCGAGGAACCAGGGTTTTCCCGATTCATCAACCATGAAATCAACCCTGCTGAGCTGGGATAAACCCAAACTCCTATGCGCAATCAGTGCTATTCGAGCAGCCTCTTCCAGGACTGTGCTTTCCAGTCTTGCCGGCACGTAATAGTTGGTCTGCCCCGGTGTGTAGCGCTCGTTGTAGCCAAACTCACCAGACTCCGGGACGATCTCAACCGCAGGAAGAGCAACGGGACCATCGCCTAAATCAATAATGCTGACTGCAAGTTCGGTGCCTTCGACAAATTTTTCTACCATTACTTGGTCGCAGTATGCAAAGGCATCAATCATCGCTTTAGCGAACCCCTTTGGTTCACTGACCTTGGTGAAGCCCTGCGCGGATCCGCTCTTTGCTGGCTTTACGGTAAGGGGAAACCCAAGCTCGGTCCCGACCATGGCTAATACCGACTCGGCATTGAGCTCTCGGAAACTGGACTTTGGCAAGGTTATTGACTGGGGCGTGCTTATGCCCTCCCGAGCAAGCAAGACCTTGGCGATTGGTTTATTCCAGGCAAGTCTTGCTCCAGCAGAATTAGAACCAACAAAGGCAATGCCGGCAAGCTGGAGAAGATCCTGGAGCGTGCCGTCTTCCCCCACCGCACCGTGGAGAGTGGACCAGACAACGTCTGGTCTTGTAGCCATCAGGTGACCAACGAGCTCGCCATCTGGCTCCTTTATCTCGGCCAGTGCGCCAGCATCTGTCAGTGCGTCAGCAACTCTTCGCCCTGACTTCAGAGAGACATCGCGCTCGTGAGAAATGCCGCCTGCAAGCACCAAAACTTTGAGCGCCGCCATCAGTTACCCTCACCGAAGGTTTCCAGCAGGTCAATCTGCTGGTTTAGAACGCGGGAAAGCCTCTCAATTCCCACACCGACGTTCTCCGCGGTCGGGTGCGAGAAGCAAATTCTGATGTTCTCGGCTCCCCTTCCATCCCCAAAGAACGCCGTTCCGGGCGTGTAGGCAACCAGTTCGTTCACGGCCAAGGGCAACATTTCTTTGCTGTTTAGGCCAGTGGGCATCGTCAACCAAAGAAAGAAGCCCCCGTCTGGCCTGGTGGTCTGGATCTTCGGCAGGTATTTTTCAACGGCGGTCAGTGCTGCATCTCGCTTGGTCTGATAGAGATCGCGGAATGTCACTATTTGTTTTTGCCAGTCAGCGATGGACAGATATTCGCTGACCAGCATCTGAGCAAAGCTGGCCGGAGACAGAATGGCAGATTCGTTTGCCAGGACAAGCTTTTCCCTGATGGCGGGGGGCGCTAACACGTATCCAACCCTGAGACCCGGGGAAAGAATTTTTGAGAAGCTGCCCAGGTAGACAACGTTTGAATCATCCAAAGACCTGATTGCTTTTGGCGGCTCTTTACCGAAATAGAGCTGGCCGTAGGGGTTGTCCTCAATAATTAGGATTTTGCGCTCTTTGCAGATTTCCAATACCTCAACTCTGCGCTCAGCCGTGAGGGTAACCCCGCTCGGATTCGCAAAGTTCGGAACCAAATACAAAAGCTTTATTTTTTTACCTTCGGCGGCAAGTCGATCAGCCGCTTCGGCTAGAGCCAGAGGTGAGATGCCGTGCTCGTCAGTGAAGACGTGCTCAATGTGGGCTTCTTTATGCCGGAAAATTCCAACAGCACCTACGTAACTTGGTGCCTCCACTAAAACGACGTCACCCTGGTCTAAAAAGAGGTCTGAAATTAGTTCCAAGGCGTGCTGAGAGCCGGTTGTCACGGTTATGTCATCCACTGAACCGTGAACACCCTCTAGGGCCATAATGCCTTGGATTTGCTCGCGTAACCTTAGATCGCCCTGGCCGCCACCGTATTGAAGTGCGTAGTTCCTTCTGTTGGCCATCATCGATTCAAAGGCTTTTTCGATTAGTTCACCGTCAAGCGCCGCTACATCTGGCATTCCGCCAGCTAGCGAGACAACTTCTGGCCTAGAAACAACTGAGAACAGAGCCCTAACCTCGGAGACCGCTAGGTTCTCCGCGCGCGCCGCGTAAGCATGCTTCCAAGCATCAAAATTGGTCACACCGCCAGCGCGCGTTTTAGTCATTTAGGACTCCCGAGTTTGGAACTCAAAGTTTACTAGCCCAAAGCCTCTCTGAAAAGGCTCTAGGCAGGCAGAAGGTCTTTGATTTCATCCAGGATGGCAGCCTTGGGTCTTGCGCCCACTAACTGCTTCACAAGCTTTCCATCCTGGAATACACCTAGCAGCGGAATTGAGGTGACGTTGTACTCCTGAGCCAGTTCACCCTCCAGATCAACGTTTACCTTCACAATTTTCACGGTCGAGGCATGTTCATTAGCGATCTCGTCGAGAATGGGAGCGACCATGCGACAAGGTCCACACCACTCCGCCCAGAAATCTACGATTACAAGTCTGGCCTCCTCAAGGACATCTGAGTTGAAGGCTGCCTTGGTTGTTTCTACTGCGTTCATTTTCCTAACCTTTCTTATTTAGAGCTGAGGTAGTGCTCTGCATCAAGGGCAGCAACACAGCCCGAACCAGCTGCGGTGATTGCCTGTCGGTATGTGGGGTCAATGACATCTCCCGCAGCGAATACGCCGGGCAGTGTGGTCTTTGAGGTTCTTCCGTCAACCTTGATGAAGCGCTCTGCTGAAATTTCTACCTGATTCTCAACCAGATCAACCCGCGGGTCATTTCCGATTGCAATAAACAGACCCTCCAGCTTTAGCTCACGCTTCTGGCCGGTTTGGGTGTCTTCCAGCTCAATAGCCTCCAGTTTCGGGGAACCCCTTAGCTCTGTAATTGCTGAGTTCCAGATGAATTCAATCTTCTCGTTGTCAAACGAGCGCTGCTGCATGATCTTCGAAGCCTTCAAAGAGTCACGACGGTGAATAACGTAAACCTTTGACGCAAATTTGGTCAGGAAGTTAGCTTCCTCCATGGCTGAATCGCCACCACCGACAACGGCAATGGTCTTGTCCCTAAAGAAGAAACCGTCGCAGGTTGCGCACCAGGAAACCCCGTGACCGCTGAGCTCTTTTTCGCGCGGCAGGCCCAGTTCGCGATAGGCAGCTCCAGTTGAGATGATCACGGTCTTAGCCTCAATGGTTTCACCGCCACCGGTTTTCAAAATTTTGACGTCTCCCGTTAGGTCAACTTCAATAACGTCATCGAACATGATTTCTGTGCCAAAGCGTTCCGCCTGCGCCTGGAAATTCGCCATTAAATCCGGTCCCATTAGGCCCTCTGGAAATCCAGGGTAGTTCTCCACCTCGGTAGTCTTCATGAGCTCGCCACCGGGTTCAACGCTTGAGGCAATCATTAGAGGATTGAGCTGTGCCCTGGCGGCATAGATAGCTGCTGTGTAGCCTGCTGGACCGGAACCGATGATTACTACTTCGCGCATTTTGCTCTTTCTTTGTGTTGCTGATTCAAACATAGATGACTATCTATTTATTCCAGTGTATTGCCTTGACGACTACTTTGACTTCCTGCCAAATCTAGCGCTCAATTGCCCAGACACCTCGCGCAATTCGGGGACCTTGAAAACCCAGAGCAATCCCAGGTAGGTGATAAGCATCGCTGCCCCAACCGCCAAGCCGCTGATAACAGAGGTCACAACCCGATCCAAGACGAAGCTGCCCTCAGAAATACCACCGAGCCATTGCAGAACAACCAACCCAACCGCGGTTGCGGGAATAGCCGCTAGAACAAAGCTGAACATCGATTTACCAACGCCGTAACCCTCAAGTCCTCCGATGCGGGACCTAAGTGCTAGGTATGCAATCAAGCCCTGAACTGATACCGAGACGGCCGTTAGCAGCGCAATCGACACCACCAACCACTGCTTGTCCATCGTTGCCCCAAGGATCAGAGATCCGGTGATATGAATCGAAATCTGAATCGTTGTGAAGAAAAAGGGAGTCCTGGTGTCTTCAAGAGCGAAAAACGCCCGCTGCATCATGTAGACGAAGCTAAATGGCACCAGGCCGATCATGAACGCCGCCACTACATTGCCCAGGGCAACCGTGGCCGGATACTCTCCTGCGAAAACTCTCGCAACCGGATAGCTGAGGATAATCAACACCGCTGTTGAGATAACGCTTACCAGAGCAATGACCTTTAGGCCGGTAGTGAGGTCAGTTTTGAACTTCGTCATGTCTTTATTGGCGGCGTGCTGGGACATCCTTGTGAAGTAGGCAGTGGCAACCGAGACCGTTACAACCGAGTGCGGAAGCATGAAGATCAGCCACGCGATTGCCAAGGCAGCAATTGAAGCAACGACAACACCAGACTCTCTGCCGCTTGCCGCCGTTGATGCCACCGCGGTCTGAACCAGACCACCAATTTGAGTGACCAGCACCATGGCCAGTGACCAGCTTGCTGCTTTCATAGCTGGCCCGAGGCCAAACCCGCGCCAACGGAAATTAAGACGCAACTTGAGGCCGATTCTCCTCCAGCTTGCTAGCAAAATGGCGGCTTGAGCAGCAACCCCCAGAGTCGCCGTTCCTGCCAGCAGCGCTATTTGATCCGCACCCCAGGTGTTGATTCCACGCGATCCAGTGGGGTCAGCGCCAAAAATAAAGATGAAGGCCGCCAAACCACCGAGGGAGACAACATTATTCAAAACCGGCGCCCACATGTAGGGACCAAAGGCGCTTCTCGAGTTCAGCACCTCACCAAACACCGAGTACAAACCGTAGAAGAAAAGCTGAGGCAAACACCAGTAGGCAAAAGCTGTGGCCAGGGCCAACTGCTCGTCGGTCCAGCCCGAAGTGTAGAGACTTACTAAGAAAGGCGCGGCAATTGTGAAAATCAGGCCGACGACGAAGAATACCGTGATGGCAAGGGTCACAAATCGATCGATGTACCCCTTTCCGCCATCTTTGGCAGCCCGCGCTCTAACCAACTGCGGCACCAGTACGGCATTTAGAACACCGCCGACGATGATTGCGTAGACGTTATTTGGGAGCTGATTAGCAACGCCAAAGGCATCTGCCGCATCTGTTGTAACGCCGATGGCTGAAGCCAGTAAGACGGCTCTTGCAAAACCCAAAAACCTGGAAACGATAGTTCCACTGGCCATAATCAGTGAACTGCGGGTCACCGATGGGCCTGGGTCACTCACTTGACTTCTTCCTAAGTTTTGAAGTGGTTCTGAATACACCGACGACTATCAGTGCAAACATTGCAACCCCAAAACTAACCAATAAAAACAACTCAACGTCGTAGTTGACATTCACATCTACCAAGACCGAATCCCCAACCTGCACATCGCCCATGTTGAGAGAGACCGAGATTTGCACCGGACCATTGGCAATTGCCTTGATCGGGAGCTCGGCAACTGCGCTTGACTGCGCAGGTATTACCAAAACAGCGGGCTCCAAGATCTCAAGGCGAAAGCTGTTGCTGATCGCTGTCACGGTGACCTCAAGGTCTTGGTTTGTTGGGTTTGTGACAGTCACTGGGATTCTTGCATCCCTTGCCACCACGTTGACATTGCTACCTGGCACAATGCTTGGCTCTAGGGCAAGTGCCGCGGAGGGAATTAGCAGCAGGGCAGCTAGAAGTGCTAAAAACCGCTTCAATTCATCAGCCCCTTGGCTTTAGTGGCAATCAGTTTTTCGTTCGCGTGACCAAGAACATTATCTAGCTCGTTGATCTCAAACCACTGGACATCTAACACTTCTCCGGTCGGGTCATTATCGGCGGACAGCTCGCCTCCAAGCTGTCGAAGCAGAAAATGATGAACCGTCTTTTTTATTCGCTTTCTACCAACGCTAAAGCTGTAATTGATCTCTCCAAGCTTGGCAACGACCTCGCAAGCGATGCCGGTTTCCTCGGCAACCTCGCGAACAGCAGTCTGCTCAAGGCTTTCGGAGCCTTCAACGTGGCCCTTTGGGATTACCCAGTCCTTGCCACCGCCTCGATTGCGGTGGCTGATGAGTGCAACTTGAGAGGGGTTTGATGAGCTAACAACCAAACCGCCCGAGGAAACCTCCACGACTGTTCTTAGGGTCTTGGCACTCATAACCCAACTCTACTTGGGACCTGTGGCAAGCTATTGCCCATGCAAGATGTTGCCTCAGCCCTAAAGAACCTAGATGAAAACACGGATAACCCGTTATTCATGAAGCTAGGGGAAGCTTTTGAGAAAGCAGGCGAAGAACTTGCACTGGTTGGAGGCCCAGTTCGCGACGCAGTTCTTGGAAAACGTGCCTCGGATCTCGATTTCACAACCAGCGCTAACCCCGACAAGATTCTAAAGATCATCAAACCAATGTCATCGGCGACCTGGGACGTTGGCAGGGCCTTTGGGACCATTGCCGCACAGATCGGCGATGAAAAGATTGAAATCACCAGCTACCGGGCCGATAGCTATGACAAAGACTCCAGAAAGCCAACGGTTGAGTTTGGCGACAACCTGGAAGACGACCTAAAGCGAAGAGACTTTACTGTCAATGCGATGGCATTGAGATTACCCTCAAAAGTATTTGTTGATCCTCATCAGGGTCTCCGGGACCTGTTACTTTCAACCCTTAGAACACCATCCCCGCCGGAGGTCTCTTTCTCCGATGACCCGCTGCGGATGATGCGGGCGGCAAGATTTGCCTCTCAGCTTGGTTTTGAACTTGACCCCGATGCTTTTGCCGCAATGGCAGACATGGCGGAGCGAATCGAAATCATTTCCAGCGAGCGGGTTAGGGATGAGCTAACTAAGCTGCTGCTTGCCAATGACCCAAAGCCGGGACTGCAGATGCTGGTTGACAGTGGCATTGCAGAACTGGTTCTGCCCGAGCTGCCAGCGCTGCGACTTGAAATAGACGAGCACCACCACCACAAAGATGTTTACCAACACAGCCTTACTGTTGTTGACCAGACAATCGCTTTGGAAAAGAGCTACGGACTGGAAAACGATCTGGTTTTACGACTCGCAGCGCTGCTGCACGATATCGGAAAGCCCGCGACCAGAAGACTTGAAGCAGGAGGTGCAGTGACCTTCCACCACCACGACATGGTCGGTGCAAAGCTTGCCAAGAAGCGACTGACCGCGCTGCGATTCGATAACGACACCATCAAAGCGGTAGCTCGGTTGGTTGAACTTCACCTCAGGTTCTTCGGCTATTCGGACCAGCAGTGGAGCGATAGCGCGGTTAGGCGCTACGTCAGAGACGCAGAGGACCAGCTGAACAGATTGCACATTTTGACCCGGGCAGATGTCACCACTAGAAATCAGCGCAAAGCCGATCGCCTCGCACACGCCTATGACGATCTGGAGAAGCGAATAGCCCAGCTGCGGGAGCAAGAACAACTCGATGCAATCAGGCCCGAGCTTGACGGACAGCAAATCATGGAGCTGCTTGGCATAAAACCTGGTCGCGAGGTTGGAGAAGCGTATAACTTTCTGCTGGAATTAAGGCTTGATGAGGGCGCGCTGGGGCCAGATGAAGCCAAAAAACGCTTGCTTGAGTGGTGGTCTAACCGCTAAGCTTTCCAGGTTGCCTAGGCAATGAAAAATGCAAATACCCTCCTGTCACGGAAAGACCGTGACCGTTTTAGACCGAAGGAGGTGGGTTAGAGATGCATAACTATGAACTGATGGTCATTATGGACCCCTCAGTAGAAGAGCGCACAGTAGCCCCCACACTCGACAAGTTCCTAACGGTAATCACCACTCAAGGTGGCACCGTGGACAAGATCGACATCTGGGGCAGACGTCGCATGACATACCAAATCCAGAAGCACTCGGATGGACTATACGCAGTGGTCAACATGACCTGTAGTCCAGAGGCTGTTACTGAGCTTGAGCGTCAGCTAAGGCTGAACGAAAGCATTATGCGCACCAAGGTGCTCAGACTTGAAGAGGCAATCTTCAGCATCAACCCCATTGAATTCGTTCCAGAGGAGAAGCCTCCTCGTGCAGGACGCGGTGGCCCACGTGGCGGCAAGCGTCCGTCAGGACCAAGGGACTCCTAGTGGCTGGCGAGGTTACCGTAACCATCGTTGGCAACCTAGCTGACGATCCGGAACTCCGCTATACCCAGGGTGGGATTGCCGTGGCTTCAGTGCGCGTCGGTTCAACACCTAGGACCTTCAACCGTTCATCCAATGAGTGGGTTGATGGCGAAACAGTATGGGTTCGTTGCACCGCATGGCGCGAGGTTGCAGAAAACGTGGCTCAGTCACTAACCAAGGGATCACGCGTTGTGGTCACTGGTCGACTGAAGCCACCATCTGCCTACCAAAGTGCGCAGGGTGAAGCGAGAGCATCCCTTGAGCTTGAAATCGATGAAATTGGACCATCACTTCGCTATGCAACAGCAAGCGTAACCAGACGTGCCCGTGACGGCGCTGCTCAGGTCGACTCACCTTGGGGTGGCGACCAGGTTGAAAAGAAGCCGAGCGGAAACAAAGCGGAGGCCTGGGCTAACCCAGCTGAAGCTCCAACCGACGAAGCACCGTTTTAGAAAGACCTAGGAGAAATAGAAAATGGCAGGAAAGTCAGCTGACCGCCGCAAGCAGATGAACTCTAAGTTCGCCAAGCTTCCGCCGGCAAAGACCATCAAGATCGAAGTTATCGACTACAAAGACGTCGCTACGCTTCGTAAATTCGTAACCGACCGTGGCAAGATCCGTGCTCGTCGTATCACCGGTGCAACGGTGCAGGACCAGCGCAAGATTGCCAAGGCCATCAAGAACGCACGCGAGATGGCGATCATGCCATACTCCGGCTCGGGACGCTAAGGGAGATTCACATGTCGAAACTAATTTTGACCAATGAGGTCCAAGGGCTCGGGTCCGCTGGCGATGTCGTTGAGGTAAAGGACGGTTACGCACGTAACTTTCTAGTACCAAACGGCCTAGCAGTTTCCTGGAGCCGAGGTGGCGAGAAGCAGGTCTCACAGATCCGCGATGCTCGCGATGCTCGCGCCATTGCTTCCGAAGAAGAAGCTCTGGCTATCAAGTCAAAGCTTGAGGATGTTGTCGTTAAGATCAGCACCAAGGCCGGCGCAAACGGCCGTCTGTTCGGAGCGGTCAAGACTTCTGACCTTGCCGATGCCATCAAGGCACTTGGCTTTGGAGAGGTCGACAAGCGAAAGATCCAGTTTGGTTCAGCAATCAGAACAACCGGTGAGTACGAGGCAACTGTTCGTTTGAACTCCGATCTCGTTGCACAGGTAAAGATTCAGGTTGTTGCTGCTAAATAAGTAGGTTTCAACCAAGAACAACCCGCACTTTTTAGTGCGGGTTGTTCTCTATTTGGGGGAGGTTTTCCACAACCTTGAGCTTGATGTTTAGGGTTTTTCAATAAAGATTTATCCACAGGCTAAAGTCAATGAATTACTGCCCTGCAGAGCGAAAAGAAATAGTTATCCCCAAGTTATACACAGGGTTACACAGATTTTGTCGGCGTGTTTACACAGGGTTATCCACAGTCAGGCGGAGACTGATTTGTAAGCAAAGTGTCCCTGCCCCAAGCTATACATGGCTTAACTAGTTTTGGAGGAAATAAATGTCGATGTTGGCTCCGGTCCAAGCATCCGATCCACGGGTCGCTCCACATAATCTCGAAGCCGAGCAGTCCACGCTCGGCGGCATGCTGCTGAGCCAAGAAGCGGTAGCCGAGGTGGTTGAAGAAGTGACCGGCCTAGATTTCTACGCGGGCAAACATGAACTCATCTTCAACTCCATCTTGACCCTGTTCGGACGCGGGGAGCCAACCGACGTTATCGCTGTGACAGACGAACTAAATAAACATGGAAATCTTCTAAAAGCCGGCGGCTCTGATTATCTACACTCGCTGGCTAGCTATGTCCCAACCGCAGCCAACGCTGGCTACTACGCCAAAATTGTCGGGGATAAGGCAATCTTGAGACGGCTCATCGATGCTGGAACCAGGATTGCCCAGTCGGGATATGACAGTCAGGGCGAGGTAGAGGACCTTGTAAACCAGGCGCAAGCCGAGGTTTATAAGGTTGCCAGTCAGTCCTCCAGGGAAGATTACGTTGGCCTGAGTGAATCGCTTGAGGCCGCCATTCATGAGATCGAGGTTGCTCAAAATCGCGGTGGCGAAATGACAGGCATTTCGACTGGGTTCACTGACCTAGATAGCTACACCCACGGCCTTCACCCGGGTCAGCTGGTCATTGTTGCCGCTCGCCCAGCTGTTGGTAAGTCGACTTTTGCTTTGGATATTGCCAGAAATGCTGCAGTAAAGCAGAACAAGGCCACAATCTTCTTCTCACTTGAAATGGGTAGAGCCGAAATCGCCATGAGAATGCTCAGTGCGGAGAGCTCCATCTACCTGCAGAGCATGCGTAAGGGAACAATCTCCGAAGGAGATTGGACGAAGCTCGCGGCCGTAAGGGGCAAGATCAACGATGCGCCCCTTTACATCGATGACAGCCCAAACATGTCACTGGTAGAAATCCGTGCAAAGTGCAGACGCTTGGCCCAGCAGGTAGATCTCAAAATGGTTGTAATCGACTACATCCAGCTCATGTCCAGCGGAAAAAAAGTCGAATCACGCCAACAAGAAGTTTCTGAGTTCTCAAGGGCTCTGAAGTTACTAGCGAAGGAGCTTGGCATTCCCGTTGTCGCTCTTTCCCAGCTAAACCGCCAGGCGGAACAAGCCAAAGACAAGCGTCCCGAACTTTCGCATCTTCGTGAATCTGGATCGCTCGAGCAAGACGCTGATGTCGTGGTGCTGTTGCACCGTGAGGGCATCTACGAGCGAGATCACCCTCGCGCTGGCGAAGCAGACCTAATTCTGGCAAAGCAGAGAAATGGTCCAACTGGAACCGTGGTCGTTGCCTTCCATGGTCAGTACTCGCGCTTCGTGAATATGCCAAGCTAGGACTTGTGCAAATCATCTTTCGCCTTCGGGCTTTGATCGCCTTCGGTCTGGGTGTTTTCGTTACCTTTAGTCAAGCTCACAGCTACCTTGTAGGCACCGCCGTGCTGGCTGTCTTCACCCTAAGCTTCGGGTCGATAACGCTTGGACTGGCTTTTCTAAAGAAGACCAAAACTTTCCACTCACCACTGGCCGCGGTTTCGTTAGTTATCGGCGGCTTTAGCGTTGCAACTTTTTTCAACCAAGACCTACAAGCTGTGCTGTTTCTGCCACTGGTGGCACTGTTTGGCCTGTCTTTCGCCGCACTGGAGGGATATTTCGCCAAAAGCTTGGGAGCCCGAACAGCGATGGGCCGTGACTTTGGGTTGAGCGCGGTTTTTAGCCTTGCCCTGGGTGCGTTGTTTTTGATAGCTTCCCTCGATGAGGTCGCTGCCGTTGGATTCTTGGGCGCGTATTTTGCTATCAGCGGGGTTTTCTGGGGTATTTCCTCCGTCACGCCGCAAGCGAAGTAGGCTTTACGGGTGAAGCGTTTCGCGAATTTAAAAAGTTACATGGTCATGTCGACCGTTGCCGCACTTTTCGTCGGCCTAATTGTTCTTTATGGAACCAGGTTTATCGAACAGGCCATAATTTGGTCACTGGTGACATTTATTGTCTCGTTGGTGATCGTTGCCACCCTTGATCTGAGCTATAAGCCAGACAACCAAGATCCGAATAGCCCCAGACTGCGTTAGCTAAAGGTGCTTGAGAAGGCTCTCAGCTAAACCAACGTAGGTCTGTGGTTTCAGCAACAGCAACCGGTCTTTTGTGACCTGAGAAACCTCAAGCCCGTTTACAAATGCCAAGAGCTCTTCTTCGCCGAGCCGCTTGCCGCGGGTGAGCTCCTTGAGAAGCGCATAGGGGTCAGAAATCTTAGATTCGCCTCTTGCAACATCCGCTCTGATCGCGGTCTGAATCGCTTCCCCCAGCACCTCCCAGTTTTCCAGCAGGTCTGCCATTAGAACACCCTCGCTTATTGCAATCTCATTCAAGCCGCGGCTCACGTTGTCGATTGCCAAGACGCTGTGGCCTAGACCAACTCCAATGTTTCGCTGCGCGCTTGAGTCAGTCAGGTCCCTTTGAAGCCTGGAGGTTACAAGAGTTTGCGCTAGCGAGTCCAGGATTGCCGAGGAGATTTCCAGGTTCGCCTCGGCGTTCTCAAAGCGAATTGGGTTTATTTTGTGGGGCATTGTAGAAGAGCCAGTCGCACCCGGAACTGGAATCTGTTTGAAATAACCCAATGAAATGTAGGACCAGATGTCTGTGGCGAGGTTATGAAGAATTCGGTTGAAGTGAGAAATCGTTGTGAAGAGCTCGGCCTGCCAATCGTGAGACTCTATTTGAGTGGTAAGCGGGTTCCACGTGAAACCGAGGTGCTCTACAAAGTTTTTGGACTCCGTTGCCCAGTCAACATCCGGGGCTGCGGCCAGGTGAGCTGCGAATGTTCCGGTGGCACCAGAAAACTTGCCCAATACTTCTTGAGACCTGGCTTTTTCAATTTGTCTGGAAAGCCTGTGGGCGAAGACTGCAAGCTCCTTGCCCATTGTGGTTGGGGTGGCCGGCTGTCCGTGGGTTCTTGAGAGCATTGGAACCGAGGCTAATTCGTGAGCGAGATTAGTGATTTTGGTCAGAACCTCTTCGGCTTTTGCAAGCCAGACTTTCTCAAGTGAGCCCCTGACCGTTATGGCGTAGCTGAGGTTATTTATGTCTTCTGAAGTGCAGGCGAAGTGCACCAATTCGGCCAGGTCTTCGCGGCTCATTTCGACGAGCTTGTTCCGAACGAAGTACTCAACGGCTTTGACGTCGTGCCGAGTGGTGGCTTCTATCTCTGCCAGCTCTGACACCGAGTCATCCGAAAAGTCAGATACAAGTGCGCGGAGCTGTCCCTTTTCTGCACTGGAAAGCTTTTTGCCGGTCTTCAAGAGGTCTTTCTCGACCAGCCAAATCAGCCACTCGACTTCCACTTGGATTCGAGCTCTATTCAAGCCCGCCTCACTCAAGTACTCCCCAAGTTCTTTCACTTGAGGTTGATAACGGCCATCTAGTGGGCTGAGGGGTTGCCAGGAAAGAGTCACAACACCATTTTGCCGTATTTGATCCTTAACCACACGGTCAGAATCAAAATGTCAGGTATTGGCTACCTGATTTTTAGCACTTTCAGCGCACCTCTGGTGAAGAAGGTTGCGACGCTCATTATTACCGCAGCCAAAATTGCCCAACCCAGTGATTCGATTGCCAGCCCTTCCGAGGTGAAACCATCGATGCTAAAAATGTCCGCTCCTAGGAACCCACTTAGCCAGGCAACTAGCAGCAGCAGTGCTCCGTTTATGACAAAAGAGATTAGCCCGAAGGTGATTATGTAGAGCGGGAACGCGATGACTTTAATGATTGGTGCGATGATCGCATTCACGATTCCGAATACCGCACCCACCACCAGAAATGACCCTGCGATATTCCAAAAACCGGTGCCTCCGTAGGGGGTTAGTTGAACCTGAGGGACCAGTGAGGTGGCAACCCAAAGGCCAACGGCATTAACAATCGTGCTTATGAGAAATCGCAACATCAAACAATTCTTTCATTATCGGGCTAAATTAGTGGGCGTGACCCCAGCAAATCAGCCACCAATGTTGCAACTGCTTGCGGCCGATGGAGCTTACGGTGTTCCAAAAGGCTACGAGAAGTACGGCAAGATCATTGAAGGGCTTGACGAGGAAACTCTAAAAACCTTTTATCGAGACATGGCGCGAATTCGCAGGTTCGACGTCGAGGCAACAGCTTTGCAGCGCCAGGGGCAGCTAGGTCTTTGGGTTCCAGCCATTGGCCAAGAGGGTGCTCAAATTGGATCCGGTTATGGCGTTGGCCAAAATGACCACATATTCCCCAGCTACCGAGAGCACGGCGTTGCTCTAACTCACGGCGTTGAACTCATGTCAATTCTAAAAATTATGCGGGGCGTGAACCACGGCGGCTGGGATCCAAATGAAACTCGCTTCCACCACTACGCAATTGTGTTGGCCACTCAGGTTCTTCACGCCGTTGGATATGCCATGGGGGTCAAGCTCGATGGAAAAGTTGGAACCGGCAACAAGGACGAAGACCTGGCTGTTATTTCATATCTGGGAGATGGGGCAACCGCCGAGGGCGATGTTTCAGAGTCGCTGCTGTTTGCAGCGGTCAATGAATCCCCGATTGTATTTTTTATTCAAAATAACCAGTGGGCAATTTCCTCTCACATAGACAGTCAGACCAAAACACCGCTTTACACAAGGGGTGAGGGTTTTGGTGTTCCGGGAATGCGAATTGACGGCAATGATGTGCTGGCTTGCTATGCAGCCACCCAGCATCACATGGACAATGCTCGCGCTGGCCAAGGCCCATTCTTGCTTGAGGCGCTCACCTACCGAATCGGTGCCCACACCACCTCGGATGATCCGAGCAAATATCGCGAGGAAGCTGAGGTTGAGACCTGGAAGGCAAAGGACCCACTCAAACGCTTTGAAATATTCCTGAGAAGACAGGGCATCAACGATGACTTTTTCGAGCAGGTCAAGATTGCAGGAGATGATCTCGCCAAAGACATCAGGGAACAGACTTTCGCACTAAAGAACCCACCTCTGGAAAACATCTTTAACCACGTTTACTCAGAACAACACCCTGAAATAGACAAGCAGCGAGCTTGGCTGGATGCCTACGAAGCCCAAATGGGTGACCATGAGTAGCTATAAAGAGATGGCAATAGCCAAGGCCCTCAACGCGGGTCTGCAAAAAGCCATGGCCGACGATGAAAAAGTTTTGATGTTTGGTGAGGATGTTGCCGAGCTGGGCGGCGTTTTCCGGGTAACCGAGGGCCTGCACGCCGAGTTTGGGCAGCAGAGAATCTTCAATACTCCGATTGCGGAATCCGCAATCGTTGGAACGGCAATCGGATTGGCGATGCGTGGTTATAGACCGGTGGTCGAGATTCAGTTCGACGGATTCGTGTTTCCGGCTTTTAACCAAATCACGAGTCAGCTTGCAAAACTCACCTACCGTTCCGAGGGCTCACTTCAAATGCCGGTGGTTATCAGGATTCCTTACGGTGGTGGCATCGGCGCAGTTGAGCACCACTCTGAGAGCCCGGAAGCCTATTTTGCTCACACCGCAGGCTTGAGAATTGTTTCACCATCCAACCCAAACGATGCTTACTGGATGATGCAGCAGGCAATTCAATCTCCGGATCCGGTGATCATGCTGGAACCAAAACGCCGCTATTGGCAAAAAGGTCCCGTGAACCTGGACACACCCGCGCTTCCGCTTCACAACGCAAGGTTGATGCGCGAGGGCAGTCAGGTGACTCTCTTGGCATACGGGCCGATGGTAACCGCCGCCCTTCAAGCCGCTGAAATCGGGGCCGAGGAGGGCAAGAGCATTGAGGTCATAGATCTTCGATCAATTTCCCCAATTGACTATCCAACCATCATGGCGTCGGTGAAAAAAACCTCAAGGGCTGTGATTGTCCACGAGGCGCCAACCAACGTTTCGGTTTCAAGCGAGGTTGCGGCGCGAATTTCCCACGAGGCCTTTTATCACCTTGAAGCGCCGGTGATCAGGGTTGGTGGTTTTGACACTCCATATCCCCCAGCCAAACTCGAAGAGATGTATCTTCCGGATGCAGACCGTATTCTTGAAGCAATTGACAGGTCTTTGGATTACTAGGAAGTGGTGAAATGAGTATTGCGAAATTCCCACTGCCCGATGTTGGCGAGGGCCTAACCGAGGCTGAAATCGTCACTTGGCATGTTGCTCCAGGTGATCAGGTGACTGTGAACCAAACAATCTGTGAAATCGAGACTGCCAAGTCTGTTGTCGAGTTGCCATGTCCATTCGAAGGTGAAGTTGTTGAGCTTTTTGCGGCGGTGGGCGACACGGTCGAAGTTGGAAATCCAATCATTTCGGTCAAAATGGTGGGTGACTCTCCTATTCCAGTGCTTTCCGAACCCGATGCTCCAGCAGCAGCTCAAGAGTCTGACACTGGAGCCGAATATAAGATTCCAACACTGGTGGGCTATGGCGAGGCAAGCGAAGCCAAGAGCCGCAGATCAAGAGCCGTGAAGCCGGCAACAACAACCACCGCTGTTCCAGTTGCAATGGTGAGCGCAGCGGTCGCATCCGATGCCATTGTCGCAAAGCCCCCGATTCGCAAGATGGCAAAAGAGCTGGGCGTGAACCTGGCTTTGATTGCAGGTACCGGAACCCACGGTGAGATCACCCGCGAAGACGTGATTGCAAACGCCAGTCAGGCAAGTGTCTTTAAAAACCTCACCACCCCGGATGCTCCAAGCGAGCGAGAAGAACGCATCCCAGTAAAGGGCGTTAGAAAAGCAATCGCGACAGCGATGGTCAAGAGCGCTTTCACTGCCCCACACGTCAGCATCTTCGTTGACGTTGATGCAACCAGGACCATGGAATACGTGAAGCGACTAAAGGCGTCGGTTGATTTTGCCGGAGTGAAGGTCACCCCGCTTTTGATCATGGCAAAAGCCATAATTTGGGCCGCCAGAAGAAACCAAATGGTGAATTCAACCTGGTCTGACACCGAGATCATCGTTCACAATTTTGTAAACCTCGGTATTGCTGCGGCAACCCCAAGGGGCTTGATAGTTCCAAACATCAAAGATGCCGATGCAATGAACATGATTGAGCTTGCGGTTGCCATCGAACAGCTTGCTGCAACCGCCAGAGAGGGTAAAACACCTCCGGAGGACATGAAGGAAGGCACCATAACCATCACCAATATCGGTGTTTTCGGTGTTGACACAGGAACACCGATTCTGAACCCGGGTGAAGTTGGGATTGTTGCCCTTGGCTCGATCCGCAAGAAGCCATGGGTTGTCGATGATGAGATTGTCGTGCGTCAGGTCACAACCATCGGTGCGACCTTTGATCACAGGGTTGTTGATGGTGACGTTGCCTCTAGGTTTGTGCAGGATGTGGCAAGCGTTATTGAGGAACCAGCACTACTACTTGACTAATTGCAATTGACAATCATTGTCAATAAGGATTAGTATCAGGCTCATGAATCCCTTATTGAAGAAAATCCTTTGGTCCGTGCTCGCCGCTCTAGCGGCCCTAGCTCTGGTAATCACTGCAATCACGGTGTTTGCAGGCGATGAGGAAAACACAGATGCAACCCCAAACCCTTCTCCAAGTGTTACCCGCGAGGGGATGACAGGGGTGATTCAGGTTGTCACCTCAACCAATGTCTGGGCAAGTGTTATTGAGTTAGTTGGTGGCGACTGGGTCGAGGTTACGACCATTATCGAAAACTTCACTCAAGACCCTCACTCCTATGAGGCCAGCGCTAGAGACCAGTTGGCAGTTCAAGACGCCGAACTGGTTATCGCGAACGGCGGCGGCTACGACGAATTCATGGACCAGCTTGTCTCAGCAGCTACCGGCGACCGGGTATTTTTGGAACTAGTTGAAGGCGAACATTCCCACTCTGACGAGGACGCAGACCACGACGAGACCAATGCCGAGACAGCCAGCGACGACGGGCATGATGACCACGGTAATGAGCACATTTGGTATGACCTACATGCTGTTTCGGAGGCGGCAGAACTGATTGCTGAGGCCATCAACGAGCTAAGACCAGAAGCCTTTGACGATGTGAACCTGAACTACGACTTCTTTGAATCAGAGCTTGAAAACTTGGAGCTTCGCATTGAGGCGCTGAGAGACAGAGCTCTAGGTCTGGGGGTTATTACCACCGAGGGCGTGGGGAATCTCATGCTTGAAGATGCCGGTTTTGAAAACCTAACCCCGGACGCTTTGGCCGACGCGGTTGAGGAGGAGCGGGATGTGCCACTGACCGCGCTGGAGAGTGCTAAGTCCCTACTCACCAACAAACTGGCTGTTTTGCTGGTCGTAAATGTTCAGGTCGAAGATTCGGCCTCTGCTGAACTGATAAAAGCGGCCGAAGCAGCAGGGATCCCGGTAGTTAGTCTGAGCGAGACGATTCCAAGCGAAGACCTCGATTACCTCGATTGGATGGCATCGGTTATTGACCAACTCCAAGAGGCCATTTACTAAATGACACCAATCCTGAGCCTTGAAGAGGCTTCCCTAGCCTTTGATGACAAGGTCATCTGGCAAAACTTGGATTTCCAGGTTGAGCCGGGAGAATTCATTGCGCTAATTGGAGCAAATGGTTCTGGAAAATCGATGCTCTTGAAGTCGATCCTGGGTCAGCAGCAGCTGACTTCTGGAGCCATCACTTTTCTGGGCAAGAAGGCCACTTCTGGAAGCACCGACATCGGTTACATCCCGCAGCACAGGGCTCTTGATTCACATCTGCCGTTGCGGGTTTTTGATGCTGTCCGGCTGGGCCTAGATGGCCATCGGCTTGGAATACCTATTTCAACTACCAAAACTAAAACGGCAGTTATGGAGGCCCTAGCCAAGGTTGACGCAACCGACATGGCAAGCTCTCCACTAGGCGAACTCTCCGGTGGAGAAATGCAGCGGGTTCGAGTGGCTCAGGCTTTGATCGGCAAACCAAAGCTGATTTTGGCGGATGAGCCGCTGAGCGCATTAGATCTCAATCACCAGCAGGTTGTCAGCGGCTTGATAGCAGATCAGGCCAAGAAACAAGGTGCGGCGGTTATTTTCGTGACTCATGACCTAAACCCAATTTCGGATTACGTTGATCGAGTGCTGTATTTGGCTCATGGCAAATATGAAATTGGAACCCCTGACGAAGTTATGCAGTCAGACGTATTGTCAAAGCTTTATGGAACCGAAATTGACGTCGTGAGAAACCAGGGCCGAATTGTTGTGCTTGGCGCCCATGACCACAACCACCATGAAGATGAGCAGTGGGTCTAATGGATTTCTCAGACGTATTTAACTTCTCTGATTACGATCGGCTGATTCCGCTGGTGTCCAACTCGCTCTGGGCGGGCGCCCTGGTTGCACTAATCGGTGGGCTGGTAGGAGTTTTTGTCATGAACCGCGAGCTGTCATTTGCCGTTCATGGGATTTCAGAGCTTTCCTTCGCTGGGGCCGCGATCTTTTTGCTGATTGGGTTTGATGTTGTTGTCGGCTCAGTTGTCGGCTCGATTGCTGCAGCGTTGATCATTGCTGTTTTGGGAGATAAATCCAAGGATCGAAACTCCATTGTCGCGGTGCTGATGCCCTTTGGGCTTGGCCTTGGGATTTTGGCGTTAGCCCTTTATCCCGGCAGAGCTGCAAATAAGTTCGGGCTGCTCACGGGTCAAATTGTGGCTGTTGATGACCCAAAGCTGGCCTCACTGGCAGTTATAAGTGCAATCGTTCTAATTCTGCTGTTTGTGATCTGGCGTCCGCTGATGTTTGCAACCCTCGATGCCGAGGTTGCAGCCGCCAGGGGTGTAAATACCAAGACCCTGGGAGTGATTTTTGTTTTGCTGCTGGGGTTAGCCGTGGCAGCTGCGGTTCAGATTGTCGGTGCACTTCTGGTGCTTGCGCTTCTTGTAACACCGGCCGCAGCAGCCCTGCGACTGAGCAAGAGCCAGCTTTGGGTTCCAGTGCTGAGCGTTTTGTTTGCAATGGTGTCGATGCTCGGTGGCATTTTGTTGGCATTGGGGGGCGGGCTTCCAATCAGCCCGTATGTGACCACACTTTCATTCTTGATCTATTTGATCGCCCGGGGAGTTGCTTGGGTCAGAGACAAAAAGGCGGTTAGGGCATGACCAAACGCAGAGCCACCTGGCAAAAGACTGCAGTTTTTGAAGCCTTGAGCGCAGATGCAGTGTTCATTTCAGCTCAAGAGCTTCATCAAAAACTATTGGTTTCTGGTCAGAAGCTTGGCCTCACCACCGTTTATCGTGCTCTCACTGACCTTGTTGAATCCGGGGAAGCCGATGCCTTGGCCGGGGAAGACTCTGAAATGCGCTATCGCATCTGCAGTGACGAGCATCACCATCACTTAATCTGCCGGGAATGCGGCACGGCTGTCGAGTTTGAAATAGCGGGCTTTGAGGCGGAAATCAGCGCTTTGGCCAGCAAATTCGGCTTTAAGGATGTGGCCCACAGCATCGAACTATTTGGTATTTGTGAAAAATGTGGCATGTCGGCTTGATTTAATCTAATCAAGACTTGCTTTTGGGTGGCAATGCCTCCTAAACTTGCATGGTTGTTGGGCTAACGCTTGACACAAACCCAAATCATAAGCTTCGGGTAAACGCGCCCTTAGGAGGAGAAATGGCAGCCTACTGCCAGGTGACGCAGACAGGACCGCAGTTCGGTCACAAAGTTTCGCACGCTCAGAACAAGACCAAGCGTCGTTTCGACCCGAACATTCAGAAGAAGACTTACTTCGTTCCTTCATTGGGACGCAAGGTTACCTTGACCCTTTCTGTGAAGGGCATCAAGACAATCGACGTTCGTGGCATTGACTCGGTTATCACCGAGCTAGTTGCACGCGGCGAGAAGATCTAGGAAGCAAGTAGATGGCAAAGGATAAGGACGTACGTCCAATCATCAAGCTGAAGTCCACCGCGGGCACCGGCTTCACATACGTGACCAAAAAGAACCGTCGTAACGACCCAGACAGAATCACTCTGAAGAAGTACGACCCAGTAGTGCGTAAGCACGTCGAATTCCGCGAGGAGCGCTAAACACATGGCAAAAAAGTCAAAGATTGCTCGTAACGAGCAGCGCAAAGTAATTGTTGAGCGCTACGCAGAGAAGCGTCTAGAGCTCAAGAAGGCTTTGGTTGACCCAACCTCAACCGCCGAGCAGAAGGAAGCAGCCCGTCTAGGACTGCAGAAGCTGCCTCGTAACGCAAGCCCAGTGCGCGTTCGTAGCCGCGATCTAATCGACGGTCGCCCACGTGGAGTGCTATCAAAGTTTGGAATCAGCCGTGTGCGCTTCCGTGACATGGCTCACAAGGGTGAGCTTCCAGGTATCACCAAGTCAAGCTGGTAAAAACTTTTCTACTAACTCCCGCTCTCTAAAAAGGCCCAGTTGCCTTTTGAGGGCGGGATTAGTGTTTCTGCGCTAGCCCACTGATTCGCTGGGCTGTCGAGAATCTCGCGCTGAAAACGTTGCAGTTTTGCGTGGTTAGCTGTGCACTCCAATTCGCTTGGTTTCCAGACTCTGATCGAAAACACTTCAGATTCGGGGTCGAATCGGCGTACATCCCCTAAAAATAGGGGAAAACTAAGCCTGCAACACGCCGAAGCGAGAGTGTTGACAAGCGAGTTACCGCTATAAGTTGAATGAGACATAAATGTCCACGAGTTGTCCAGGAGGACCATCATGAACAAAAGCGAACTAGTAGCCGCAATTGCTGCGAGCACCGGAGAGTCACAGGCAGCCGTAGGCCGCGTAATGGATTCAATGTTTGAGCACATCGGCGCATCAATCAAGCACGGTAACAAGGTCACCATTCCTGGTTACCTAAGCGTTAGCAAGGGCCACCGCGCAGCACGCGCAGGCCGCAACCCACAGACCGGCGCAACAATTCAGATTGCAGCAGCTAACACCGTCAAGGTTTCAGCTGGCTCCAAGCTAAAGGCAGCGGTCAAGTAATTTAATTACTTCCCAAGAAAGCGGCGTCTTTGATTAGACGCCGCTTTTTTCTTTGCCTGGAATAGGCTTATGGTCATGAACAGCAAATCGCGCTCCTATCTCCTTGTCTTCCTGCAGTTTCTCCTGATTGCACTGCTGCTGCTGTCCCCAAGGCAGGAGGCGCCATACGGTGGTGCCAGCGGGGTTGTTGGAATCATTGGGCTTGGCCTGATTGCCACCGGCTCGGGAGTCCTGCTGATTAGTTTTCTTGGACTTGGAAATTCGCTGACCGCGATGCCAACGCCGAAAGATAACGGAACCCTTGTTACAACTGGCATCTACTCACGAGTGAGACACCCAATCTACTTCGGCATTCTGGTGATGAGTTTTGGTGTGATGCTGGATGCCGGCTACTGGCCACAGGTGATCATCGTGATGTTGATGTATGTGCTGTTCACCAACAAAGCAGAGTTTGAAGAAACCATGCTGATTGCTCGCTACCCGCAATACAAAAAGTATGCCGAGAGGACTCCGCGGTTTTTCCCGAGGCTCGGTAGGTGAATCAAACCAAAACTAACTTTGTTCTCCCAGCGGTAGCAGTTGCACTTACCGCAGGTTTAGTTAGCGTTATCGTCGGCCTATTATTAGGCGGCGGGGCAAGCCCACTTCAGTTTGCAGATCCGGGACCGGTAGTCCGCTGGGGTGCACCTTTTGCAAAACTGGTTATGAACTTTGCAATGGCCACAGCTGCTGGCTCCCTGGTGCTTTCAGCATTTGCCGGAAATGAGTCAGAACGAGCAAGACTCTCACCCGTTGCAAGCGGTGCTGCCGCACTTTGGGCGGCTGCAGCGGCCGTGAATCTGGTTTTGACCTACTTGAGCGTTTCAGGATCTGGTATTTCTTACGGCGAGGCTTTCTCTGAAAGCCTTTGGTTATTTGCCACCCAGATCGAACTGGGCGTGCTGCTGTCATGGAATCTTGGGTTTGCAGTTCTTCTCAGTCTCACCACCCTGGCATTTAGTGGCAGAAGAATGACTGCCGTGAACGCGGCAATTGCTCTTGCGGGTCTTTATCCCCTGGCCGAATCCGGTCACGCCTCTTCAGATGCCGGCCACGCGTTGGCCGTGAACTCGCTACTACTGCACCTGGTCGGAATCAGCGTCTGGGTCGGCGGCCTGATTGCTCTCTACGCGGTTTTCAGGGGGGACAGCGAACGAACTGGGGTGCTGGTCTCCCGCTACAGCACCCTGGCTTTTGTGGCTTTTTGGATGGTTGCGGTTTCCGGCGTTACATCTGGAATCATCCGGCTCTATGAGCCCAGTGATTTGTTTGGGCAGTATGGAGTACTGCTGATGATTAAGGTCTCGCTTTTGATCGTGCTGGGGCTCTTTGGAGTTAGGTATCGGCTTGGGCTTGTGAAAAAGCTTCAGGAGAAGTCCGTTAGTTTTTGGCGTTTGGCAATTTTCGAGATCGCTGTCATGGGCCTGGCGATTGGCATGGGCACCGCCCTTGCCAAAACTCAGACGCCACCCGATGAGTCGGAGTTCGTGCCACTGACACCGGCTCAGATTCTGACTGGCGACGTGTTGCCTCCGGAGATGATCGAATCGTCATGGGTGACGGTCTGGGATTTGGATGTTTTGTGGATAAGCGTTTGCGTTGGCGCAGTGCTGCTTTATCTCTATGGGGTGCGCTTGCTTCACAAACGCGGTGACAAGTGGCCGGTGGTTAGAACAGTCTCATTTGTTTCTGGAATGCTGGTGCTCTTTTATGTGACCAACGGTGCGCTAAATGCTTATCAGGAGTATCTATTCAGCGTTCACATGATCGGCCACATGGTGCTGTCGATGATGGTGCCGGTGTTGTTGGTGCCGGGGGCACCGGTAACGCTGCTGTCTAGGGCGCAGGCGCCACGCAAGGACGGCTCCTGGGGAATGCGAGAGTGGGTGCTGTGGGCAGTTCACACGCCGTTTGCATGGTTTATATCAAACCCTATTTTTGCTGGTCTTAACTTCGCACTGTCTTTGGTTATGTTCTACTACACGCCGCTTTTTAGGTGGGCAACTGAGGAGCACCTTGGTCACCAGTGGATGCTTATTCACTTTTTGATTACCGGCTATCTATTCGTGCAGTCTCTAATGGGAGTGGATCCTCAGCCCCATAAACCGGGCTTCCCGCTAAAGCTGATGCTGCTGATCGGCACCATGGCCTTCCACGCCTTCTTCGGTCTCGGGTTGATGAATGAAAAAAGCTTGCTACTTGCAGACTGGTTCGGCTCTATGGGTAGAACCTGGGGCGATGATCCGTTGACCGATCAAGCCGTTGGCGGCGCTTTTGCCTGGGGGGTTGGTGAACTACCCACTATCGTCATAGCTCTGATCGTTGTTACTCAGTGGTCACGGTCAGACGTGAGAGAGCGTAAGAGGCTCGATAGAGCGTCTGACAGAAGCGGAAACAAGGACCTCGAGGATTACAACCAAATGCTGGAAAGCCTAAGTAACACCAAGGACTCACGGCCTTGATTATTGAACTAAGCCAAGAGCAAGAGTCGCTCTTTGAATATATCGAACAGTCCCAGAGCAATGTCTTTGTGACAGGGCGTGCGGGAACCGGTAAGTCGACTTTGCTGTCTCACCTAACCGCCAACACCGAGAAGTCCTTTGCGGTGTGTGCTCCGACAGGTGTTGCAGCTCTAAATGTTGGTGGGGTCACAATTCACTCGCTTTTCACTTTCCCCCTCGGTCTCCTGGGTGAAGTTGAAATAGCCAGACACCTGTCTAAGCGCACCAGGGAGATCCTCCGAGCCCTGGACATGCTGGTCATCGACGAGGTGTCGATGGTTTCGGCAGATCTGATGGACGCCATTGATCGTGCATTGAGAATTGCCAGAGGAAGAAAAAACGAACCATTTGGCGGTGCGCAGGTTGTCATGTTCGGTGATCCATATCAGTTGGCTCCAGTACCACCTAGAGACCCACAGGAAAAAACCTACATCGCCGAAAATTACCAGTCGCTTTGGTTTTTCGATGCCCACGTCTGGAGGCAGTCAGATCTTGAGCGCTTCGAGCTTTCAGAGATCTTTAGGCAGTCTGACGATGACTTTAAAGAGATTTTGAATGCCATCAGAGACGGTTCTGTTACCCAAGCCATGCTTGATTCGCTGAACCAGGCAGGAAACCGCTACCCACCCCACTCCGACGTTATTCGTTTGGCGACAATCAACGAGACTGTGAACTCGGTGAACCACCAGCGCATGGGTCTTATTGAAACCGAACCAAAGGTCTTCAAGGCCGTCTATTCCGCTTCGGCGGAGAAATCCTTTGGCAGGGCACTGCCGGCTGAAATTGAGCTTTCGCTCAAAGTTGGTGCTCAGGTGATGTTTATTAAAAATGACGATGCCAGCACATCTAAAACCGGCGGCACCATCAGGCGATGGGTTAACGGAACCATTGGTCGGGTTGTGGCATTGCCAAAGTCAGGCCTGGTGGTCGTAGATGTTGATGGCGAGGAGCTTGAAGTGGGGCCAGCGACCTGGGAGAAGGTTCGCTACGAGATTGAAGAAGACTTTGATGAATCAACCGGCAAGACCAAAGAGGTTTTGGTTCCGGTTACTTTGGCCGAGTTCAAGCAGATTCCACTGCGCTTGGCATGGGCTGTGACCATCCACAAGTCTCAGGGCCAAACCTATGATGAGGTTCAGATCGACATGGGCAGGGGTGCTTTTTCTCCCGGGCAAACATACGTCGCACTTAGCCGGGTTAGAACGCTAACCGGGCTCTACTTGACCCGGGCAGTACTTATTCGCGATGTGATGGTGGATAAAGACGTGATTCGGTTTATGTCCGGGGCGGAGCCTTTAGCCACCAGTTCAGAGCCTCAGCCACCCTTCTAGCCCAGTAACTTTCGTGGTGACCGGTGTTTGGGTAGGTGGCGGCGACAAGTGAATCTGGCTCTTGGTAACCCTTGGCTTTTATTTTTTCAACGGCGCTCGCGTGAAAAGGTGCGTAGTTTTCATCAAGCTCGATTGTGCCGGTGTCTGTCCAAAGCCGGTGCTTGCCACCTTCTGGTAACAGGTCTGTTAGTTCTTGAACCATAAAGTCGCCACCGAATGGCCAGTGGGTAGAAAAGCCAATTGCTGTTCCGAAAACATCCGGTCGCTTGCTCATGGCATAGATAGACATCAGGCCACCCATCGAAGATCCCATGACTGCGGTTCGCTGGTTGTCATGGTTTAGGCCGTAGCGGTCTATAACGAAAGGAATAATGGCATCGGCCATCAGCGATACGTAAGCATCTCCCATTGATTCACCCGGAGAGTCTCTGTAATCCTCGGGCATGTAGTCCCAGATTTCCTGGTGGCGATCCAGAACCTCTTGGGGCGCAAGTTCACGCAATCGAGTCAGGTCGCTAAAGCCCCAGAGCGCAATCACAATTGGCTTTTCACCGCGAACCTCTTCGCGAAGAGCGGTGAGAACCTCCCAGGTTTTACCGGTGAAGGAATCTTTTTCATCAAAGATGTTCCGGCCATCGTGCATCACAAGGATTGGCGTGGTGGGTTTTATGTCTTTCGGCGCCCAAACATCAACGGTGTGTTCATCAAATGTGAAGCGCTCGATGGAGCCGCCGGCAAGGCGCTTTTTTAATAGCGCTCTTTCCCTAAAGGCCATGAAAAGCGGGAAGGTGAAGGCCATAGCCGTAATCCCGGAGAGCAGGAAATAGAGCCAGACTCGCTTCATTCCTAGTCTTCTAGCTTCAACCAACATAAAGGTGATTACGGCAGCACCTACGATGAGCAAATCTAGGGACAACACCCAATCCACGGCTGAACCAAACCACGCAGTCAGGTAGTCTGCTTCTTGGAAAACAGCGGTTGCATTAAGCCACCAGGCTGTTGCTAATCCCAACGCTGCGATTACAAAGTAAATCCAAGAACGAGTTATGTGTTTTCTAGCCATTTAGGAATCATTTCACAGTCCCTTCAGGTTCTGGCTCGCAAACAGTAAATAAGGAATCAATGAACACCCTGGGTAAATTCATCGTCAAGCGCGCCAAGTTTGTGCTGTTTGGCTTCATAGGCTTGATCGCCGCCAGCAGCGTCTTTGGTTTTCAGGTGTTTGGCGAACTAAAGGGTGGCGGCTATGACAACCCAAACTCTGATTCGGCAACCGTTAGTGAGCTGCTGGGCAGCGAATTCGCAGTAGATCCAGCCGAGGTTATTGTTTTGGCGGATCTGCCAGGTGATGCCAATGAGCTGAACGACCAGGGCGTGCCGGTTTATTTCGATCTTGTGACCTCACTGAGTGAAGACCTGGCCAAAGTCGATGGCGTTGAATCAGTATTGAACTACTACACCCTTGGATCCCCCGCATCGCTTATATCTGAAGACGGCAAGCTTGTTTACCTGCTGGTAGATCTAAACAACGACATCAAGCAATCAGATGCTGTTGCAGTCATTGTCGATGAATTCAGCGGCAACTATGAGGGTGCCGAGGTTCACATTGCAGGCTATGGCGCTGTCACCAAGGCGATCAACGAAACCATCGAGGGCGATCTGATTCGGGCCGAGATAATTGCGATCCCAATTGTTTTGCTGCTGCTTATTTATGTTTTTGGTTCTCTGGTTTCTGCAGGCTTGCCACTGTTTGTTGGTGGGCTTGCGATCGTCGGATCCTTCTTTGTGATCTGGGGGGCCAGCCAATTCACCGATGTTTCGATTTTTGCATTGAACCTGATTACTGGCCTTGGCTTAGGCCTCGGCATTGACTACAGCTTGCTGATGGTGAATAGGTTCCGAGAAGAGCGATCCAGCGGCCTGAGTGTTGAACAGGCGACAATCAAAACCGTGGAGACTGCCGGCAAGACCGTAGTCTTCTCAGGCCTAACTGTTGCAGTGGTGATGTTGTCGATGTGGCTGTTCCCACAGTATTTCTTGCAGTCCTTCGCACTTGCCGGCTTTACCGTGGTGACGCTCGCGGTTATTGGGGCCGCGATAGTGGTTCCGGCGCAGTTGTTTTTGCTTGGCGACCGGGTGAATTCGCTGCGGGTTTTCAAAAAGAAGCTGGTTCCCAAGGACACCGGAATCTGGGAGAAGATTGCCCGCTTCACTATGAGAAGACCGCTACCAATTTTGTTTGTGGTGGTGCTTGCACTGTCGGGGCTGTTCTCACTTTCCACGAATGCCGTTTTTGGTCAGGTGGATGACCGAGTTCTACCCAAGGACAGTCCGGCACTTGTTGCAAGCAACCTGCTTCGAGAAAGGTTCGAGGGGAGAGAATCATCACCGATTGAAATTCTGATCAAGGGCAGCGATGAGGCTGTTGCCGATTACATAGAGCAGGTTGCTGCGGTTGATGACATCAGCCGGGTCGTCATTGTTCCAACTGACCAAGAAACCGACTGGGTCAGGATTAATGCCATCACCCAGATTGAACCGAGAAGCCCAGCGGGCTATGACCAAACTGTTTTAATTCGAAGTATTGATGATCAGGCGATTGTTGGTGGAGGCGGTGCCTATTACACAGACTCACAACAGGGCATCGAACAGGCGCTGCCGTTCGCAGCGCTATGGATTTTCATTGCTACCTATGTGCTGCTGTTCCTCTTCACCGGCAGCGTGCTGCTGCCACTAAAGGCGATCGCGCTGAATGTGCTGTCTTTGGGTGCGATTCTTGGGCTCTTGAGCTACATCTTCCAAAATGGTCACCTGCAGTGGCTGCTGGGTGAATATTCCGTGACTGGAACCATTGACACCTCGTCGCTGGTGATGATTGCGGTGGTGGCATTTGGTTTATCCATGGACTACGAGATGTTCCTTTTGTCCAGAATTAAAGAACAGCATGACGCTGGAATGAATACGCCTGACTCTGTGGCCATTGGTCTGCAGCGATCCGGAAGGATTATTACCGCGGCAGCCTTTATTTTGGCGGTCACCTTCGGCTCCTTCGCCTCGTCTGGCGTATCGATTATGAAGATGCTTGGATTTGGTATCGCCATTGCGATCCTGCTTGATGCCACCATCGTCAGGGCGCTGTTGGTGCCGGCACTCATGAAGCTCTTCGGAGCTGCAAACTGGTGGGCACCGAAATGGTTGAAGGCTGTTCACAAAAAAATTGGCTTGAGTCACTAACCTTTATCTCATGCTGCTTTCAGACCGGGACATCAAAAACCAAATCGAACTGGGCCGAGTCGGCTTAGAGCCGCTTGACATGGGGCTATTGCAGCCAAGCAGCATTGATGTCCGCTTGGACAGGTTCTTTCGACTATTTGATAACCACAAGTATCCATACATTGACCCCAGAGAACAGCAGGATGATCTAACTAGGCCTTTTGAGGTCAAGGCGGACGAACCGTTTATCCTTCACCCGGGTGAATTTGTACTTGGTTCGACATTCGAATACGTGAAGCTTCCCGATGACATCGCAGCAAGACTTGAGGGCAAGAGCTCACTTGGGCGTCTTGGTTTACTAACCCACTCAACCGCAGGCTTTGTTGACCCAGGTTTTCAAGGACATGTCACACTCGAGCTTTCAAACGTGGCGACGCTCCCAATCAAGCTTTGGCCTGGCATGAAAATAGGACAGCTTTGCTTTTTCCAACTCTCCAGCGCCAGTGAAAACCCATATGGGTCAGAGAAGTATGGCTCCAGGTATCAGGGGCAGCGTGGTCCAACCGCTTCCAGGTCTCACCTGAACTTCAAAATCTCAGATGTCGGTAACCAACCGCTCTAAAGCTCTTGATTATCTAAAGGGATTTCCCCGGGGTGGCCAAGGCCTTAACAGAGATAAGCAGCAGCATTCCGACCACCAAGATCAACATCAATCCGAGGATTCCATAGATTGGTGAAAACAGACCTACGAATATCGCCCAGGCTGCAGGAGCCAAGAAGCTCACTGCTCTTCCGGTTGTCGCATAAAGTCCGAACGCCTCACCCTGCCTATCTTCTGCAGAAAGCCTAGACATCATGGTTCTAGAAGCTGCCTGAGCGGGCCCAACAAAGGTGCAGAGGAACAGCCCGAAGCCGAAGAAAGCAATCGTTCCAGCGCTTTCGAAGACGAAGACTCCCAAGCCACCGACAATCACTCCGATAAGAGAAACAAAGATTATTTTCCTTGATCCAATCCGGTCTTCAAAGAATGCGCCAACAAAGGCGCCGATTCCGGCCACTAGGTTCGCAGCAATTCCAAACAGGATGATTTCCGTGAGGTCCAGACCAAATGCAATACCACCCAGCACCGCTCCATAAGCAAACACGCCATTTAGACCATCGCGATAAACGGCTGAGGCAATTAAAAACTTTAGAAGGTTAGGGTTTTCTTTGCGCATGACCAGAAGTGAGTTGATGAGCTGCTTATAGGCAACCATGATGCCTTCGTTCTCAGTTCCCTCTATTGGCTTGGCTTCCGGAACCTTGAGGGCAAGTGGGATAGAGAAAATGATCACCCAGAACATGCTGATTACCATCACAACTCGAACTGAAAGCGCATCGGTGTCCGGGATACCCAGTAGCTCTGCCCCACCGAATTGAATAATCCAGAGTGCAATCACGAGCAAAATAATGCCGCCGATGTAACCAAGACCCCAACCAAATTGGCTGATCTTGCCTCTTTCATGAGGCCCTGCAACCTCGCTCAACATGGAGTTGTAGTTCACGGTTGCAAATTCGAAAAATATTCCACCTGCCGCTAGAAGCACCAGGCCAAAGACGAAGAAGTCACTTGAAGGTGCCACGAAGAACATCAGCCCGATGGTGCCGGCAAACAAGTAGGTGTTGATCATGAGCCAGAACTTCTTGCGTCCTGATGTGTCAGCCCTTCGGCCAACAATCGGCGCAATGAGGGCGATTAGCACTCCGGCAAAAACACCGGAGATACCAAGCCAGAAGGCGGTGTATTGGCCAGCGTCCTCTATTGAGTAGCCGGCAGGAGCGAAGAACTCACTAGTTATATATCGCCCGAATATGAAAGAGGTCACGACAGTTGGGAAGGCTTGTGATGCCCAGTCCCAAAGTGCCCACGAGAATGTTCCTTTTGGCTTTTTTGCTGCAACGTCGTTGTTGGTCATAAAAAGAATCTAGTGACTTTAAGCAAACAAATGGGAACCTTCGAGTGACGACTTTTAGAAAAATTCAAAGTTGAGTCATTCACACTCAACTTTCAGGAAACTTGCTTGACAACAGAATGGACATGCTCCAAACTTGAGTGCATGTGACTCAACTTGTGTCACAAGAACAAGTTATTCACTAATGATTTTCACTAAAAGAGGAGAACCAAATGGGTAGAGCAGTAGGTATTGACCTTGGAACCACCAACAGCGCCGTAACAGTGCTTGAGGGTGGGGAACCAAAGGTTATTTCAAATGCGGAGGGTTTCCGCACCACACCATCGGTCGTGGCATTCACCAAGGACGACAATGTTCTTGTCGGAGAAACCGCAAAGCGTCAGGCGGTAACGAACGTTGACCGCACTGTTTCATCTGTCAAGCGCCACATGGGAACAGACTGGAAGTTCAAGGTCGAGGACAAGAACTACACACCTCAGGAAATTTCTGCACGTATCTTGATGAAGCTGAAGCGCGATGCCGAGACTTATCTTGGCGAGAGTGTTACCGACGCAGTGATTACCGTCCCCGCCTACTTCAATGACGCTGAGCGTCAGGCAACCAAGGAAGCCGGCGAGATCGCCGGCCTAAACGTGCTTCGCATTATCAACGAGCCAACTGCAGCAGCGCTTGCTTACGGACTCGACAAGGGTAAAGAAGACGAATTAATTCTGGTATTCGACCTAGGTGGTGGAACATTCGATGTTTCACTCCTTGAGGTTGGCAAGGATGATGACTTCTCAACTATTCAAGTCCGTTCAACCAGCGGTGACAACAAGCTCGGTGGAGACGACTGGGACGACAGGGTTGTAAAGCACCTGGTTGCCAAGTTCAAAGAGACCACCGGAGTGGATGTTTCAAAGGACAAGATCGCGCTGCAGCGTCTAAAAGAAGCTGCTGAGCAGGCAAAGAAGGAGTTGAGCCAATCAACAACAGCTCAGCTTCAGCTGCCATATCTGTCTTTGACCGATGCCGGGCCGGCAAACCTGGACGAGACACTTACCCGAGCACAGTTTGAGTCAATGACCTCAGACCTACTAGAGCGCACCCGCAAGCCATTCTTGGACGTTGTGAAGGAAGCTGGAGTGAAGGTTTCAGACATTGCACACGTTGTCATGGTTGGTGGCTCCACTCGTATGCCAGCTGTAACCGCACTGGTAACCGAGCTACTCGGGGGCAAAGAGCCAAATAAGGGCGTTAACCCGGACGAGGTCGTTTCTGTCGGTGCTGCATTGCAGGCAGGTGTTATCAAGGGTGAGCGTAAAGACGTGCTACTGATTGACGTCACACCACTGGCACTGGGTATTGAAACCAAGGGTGGCATGATGACCAAGCTAATTGATCGCAACACTGCTATTCCGACCAAGCGAAGTGAAACCTTCACAACCGCTGATGACAATCAGCCGAGTGTTTCGATCCAGGTTTTCCAGGGTGAGCGCGAGTTCACCAGGGACAATAAGTCACTTGGAAACTTCGAACTAACCGGCATTGCCCCAGCTCCTCGTGGCATTCCCCAGGTCGAGGTCACCTTTGACATTGACGCCAACGGAATCGTGCATGTTTCTGCCAAGGACAAAGGAACCGGCAAGGAGCAGTCAATGACCATCACCGGTGGATCCTCACTATCCGAGGAAGACATCGAGCGCATGGTCAAGGACGCCGAAGAGCACGCAGCTGAAGACAAGCTGCGCCGCGAAGAGGCAGAGACTCGCAACCAAGCAGAGCAGATGGCTTACTCAACCGAGAAGCTAATCAAGGACAACGAAGACAAGTTGCCAGAGGATGTCAAGACCGAGGTTCAGGCCGATGTTGACGAGCTAAAGGCAGCCCTTGCAGGCGAAGATGCAGCTGCGGTGAAGGAAGCTTCAGAGAAGCTAGCAACCTCAAGCCAGAAGCTAGGTGAGGCAATCTATGCCAACCAGCCAGCCGAAGGCGAAGAGGAAGCCAGCACAGAAGCCGATGAGGACGTAGTTGACGCTGAGGTTGTTGAAGACGAAGAGCAGACCGAAGACGCAGGCGATGCCGGTGACAAGGAAAAGAAGTAATGGCTGAAGACCAAGATCTTCCAGAAGAGCAACCGGAAGACTCTGTTGATCTAGATCAGGCGGAGGAGATTTCGCCTGATCTGGAATCACTAGCCCAAGCTGGAGAAGACCAGGAACCCGAAGACCAAGAAAAAGATTCTGTCGACAGGGAGCTGGAGATTTTCCAGGACCTACAGCGACTGCAGGCCGACTTCGTAAACTACCGAGCTCGCGTTGAGCGAGATCGGGGTGCGGAGCGTCAGGCAGCGATCGCAGAGGCGATCAGAGCATTCTTGCCAGCCCTAGATGACCTGACTCGCGCTGAGGCTCATGGCGACATGGCCGAGGGAACCCCAATGGCAGCTGTTGCTCAGAAGCTGAAGGCAGCCGGAGAGAAGTTTGGCCTAGTCTCATTTGGCGAAAAGGGCGAGGATTTCGATCCTGAAATCCACGATGCACTCGTGCAGAACCCAAGCCCGGACGTAACAAAGCCACAGGTCGCAGACGTGATCGAACCCGGCTACAAGATTCAAGATCGACTGCTGAGACCGGCGAAGGTCGCAGTGTTTTTACCAGCCGAATAGGAGGTGTTAGATGGCGTCACAAGATTGGGTAGAAAAGGATTTCTACAAGATCCTGGGAGTAACAAAGGGCGTCGCCGACGCTGACCTTAAAAAGGCTTACCGAAAGCTAGCCAAGGACAACCACCCTGATCTTCACCCAGGAGATCAGGCGGCTGAGTCCAGGTTTAAGGATATTTCCGAGGCCTACGACGTTCTCTCTGACCCGGCACAGCGTCAGGAATATGACGCGGTTCGGGCGATGGGTGGCGGAGCTAGGTTCCAAGCTGGCGGCCGCGGCGGCCAGGGCGGATTCGAAGACGTGTTCTCGAACCTGTTCGGCGGCGGGGGCTTCCAGGGCGGCGGTTTCCCCGGTGGCGGAGGATTTGGTGGCTTTGGACCGCAGCGCGGTTCAGACCTAACCACAACCTCCAGCATTGATTTCATTGATTCGATCCAGGGAACCAACATCAAGCTCAACGTTGCTGGCAATTCAGTGACCCTCAAGGTTCCAGCAGGAATCCAGGATGGTCAGAAACTAAAGCTGAAGGGCAAGGGTCAAGCCTCTCCTAACGGTGGTCAGGCAGGAGATCTGGTTGTCACCATCAAGGTGAGGCCACATCCTGTTTTCACCAGGGACGGCGACAACGTTCGGGTTGTGGTTCCAGTGACCTTCACCGAGGCGGTGCTTGGCGCAACAATCCAGGTTCCAGTGCTTGGTGGTGAGCCTGTGAAGCTCAAGGTCTCTCCAGGAACACCAAACGGCCGAACTCTTCGAGTCAAGGGCAAGGGTGTTCAGGGCGATGGCAGACAGGGAGACCTGCTGGCAACAGTCGAGATTCTGGTTCCAAACAGAATCAACAAGAAAGCCGAAGAGGCCCTGAAGGCTTTCGACGCTGAGATCCCAGAAGAGGATCCAAGAGCAGAACTCATCAGCAAGGCAGGACTTCTGTAAGGAGGGGTTGTGGAAATAAGTGAAGACACACCATTATTTGTGATTTCAGTTGCCGCAGAACTAAGCGGCATGCACCCACAAACCCTGCGCCAGTATGACCGGATGGGCCTGGTTTCACCAACTAGAACCTCAGGCAAGTCTCGCCGCTACACAATGCAGGATGTTGCCAAATTACGCGAGGTTGCAAAACTAAGCGCCGAAGGCGTTTCGCTTGAGGGAATCAAGCGGGTGCTGGATCTGGTCACTGAGAATGCAGCACTAAAGCTTAGGGTTCGCGATCTTGAGCGCGAACTTGCCGATCAGGTTATGAGCCAGCCAGGAAACCGAGTGTTTGCCGCTGGTGACCAAGGAGTTATAAGACTCAACCCAGGACAGCGCCCAGAGCGCTCCGGGTCAATGGTCTTATGGAGGAGGCGTTGATGAATCAACAGCAGAACCAACAAGAAGAACAAAAAAGTGCACTTGAACAATTCGGGCTAGATCTAACAGCAGTTGCTCGATCCGGAAAGCTCGACCCGGTTATCGGTAGAGATGCGGAAATCCGCAGAGTCAGTCAGGTATTGTCGCGCAGAACCAAGAACAACCCGGTGCTTATCGGAGAACCTGGTGTTGGTAAGACAGCGGTTGTTGAGGGCCTAGCGCAGCGAATTGTTGCCGGAGACGTGCCAGAGAGCCTCAAGGGCAAAACCCTAATCAGCCTGGATCTTTCGGCAATGGTTGCCGGCAGTAAGTTCCGCGGTGAATTTGAGGAGCGCCTAAAGGCGGTCCTAAAAGAGATTCAGGATGCCGAAGGCCAGGTCATTACCTTTGTTGATGAGCTCCACACCCTGGTTGGGGCGGGAGCTGCCGATGGATCGATGGATGCATCCAACATGCTCAAGCCAATGCTTGCCCGTGGTGAATTGCGCCTGATTGGTGCCACAACACTGAATGAATATCGCGAGCGGATCGAGAAAGACTCCGCGCTGGAACGACGTTTCCAGCAGGTCTTTGTTGGTGAGCCATCGGTTGAGGACACCGTTGCAATCCTGCGTGGTCTGAAAGAGCGCTACGAAGCTCACCACAAGGTCACCATCGCGGACAGTGCTCTGGTTGCAGCAGCAGCTCTTTCCAATCGCTATATCACCGGGCGTCAGTTGCCCGATAAGGCTATTGACCTAGTTGATGAGGCAGCATCTAGATTGCGCATGGAAATCGACTCGGCTCCGGTTGAGATCGATGAGCTTCGCAGATCTGTTGACAGGCTGAAGCTCGAAGAGCTGGCTTTGAAAAAGGAAAAAGACGAGGCCTCAAAGCAGCGCCTCGAGAAGCTGCAGGAAGACCTAGATCAAAAACAACAGAAGCTGAATGAACTCAATGCCCGCTGGGAAGCAGAGCGCAGCGAGCTCAACAAGATCGGTGATCTCAAGACCAAGCTTGATTCCTTGCGGATTCAAGCAGAGCGTGCACAACGCGAGGGAAACCTAGAGGCAGCCTCGAAGCTCCTCTATGGTGAGATTCCAGCACTTGAAAAAGAATTGAATGAGGCAGAACGAGCAGAAACAGATGCAAAATCTGCCGACCGAATGGTCGGCGACCAGGTCTCTGAAGACGAGATTGCAGCGGTTGTTTCTGCCTGGACCGGAATTCCAACCGGAAGGCTCTTGGCTGGAGAATCCAAGAAGCTTCTGAACCTTGAAAACGAACTTGGTAAGCGCCTGATTGGTCAAGCCAAGGCGGTTCGGGCCGTCAGCGATGCAGTTCGCAGAACCAAGGCCGGCATCTCTGACCCAGATCGACCAACCGGATCATTTTTGTTTCTGGGTCCAACCGGTGTTGGTAAGACGGAGCTGGCCAAGTCGCTAGCCGAGTTCCTGTTTGATGACGAGCGCTCAATGGTGCGCATCGACATGAGCGAATACGGCGAAAAACACAGCGTCAGCCGCCTAATTGGAGCCCCTCCGGGATATGTCGGATATGGCGAGGGTGGTCAGCTAACCGAAGCCGTGAGGCGCAGGCCATATTCGGTGATTCTGTTCGATGAAATCGAAAAGGCTCACCCCGAGGTATTCGATGTTTTGCTGCAGGTTCTAGACGATGGTCGACTAACCGACGGTCAGGGACGAACCGTTGATTTTAGGAACGTGATCATGATCATGACCTCCAACCTCGGCTCACAGTTCCTAATTGACAAGGAACTCTCAGCCGAGCAGAAGTCCACGGCGGTCATGGAAACTGTCCGGGCTTCATTCAAGCCGGAGTTCCTAAACCGTTTAGATGAGATCGTGCTGTTTGACTCTTTGAGCGTTGAAGAGCTCGGCTTCATAGTTGACCTCAACATTGAGAAGCTCACCGCAAGGCTTGAAGACAAGCGCTTGAATTTGGGTGTCACACCGGCCGCCAGGCTCTGGCTAGCCGAGAAGGGCTATGACCCGGTTTATGGTGCGAGGCCGCTTCGTCGTTTGATGCAGCGTGAGATTGATGACCGATTGGCCAACTTGTTGCTGGCCGGTGATCTTTCTGAGGGCTCCCAGGTCGTGGTTGATGTTGATGGCTCCGAGGACCATTTGACTGTTTCGGTTACTTCCGAATAAGTTGCATTTATGCAGGCTGATCAACTGGAGCTGAACGCTGAAAATGTGATTGCGGAGCTGGACAAACTGGCAAACCCCTCCCATGCAGCAACTCTCAGGTGGTTTTTTAAAGCTGGCCCCGGCGAATATGGTGAGGGCGATGAATTCCTAGGAATCAAGGTCCCAATCATTCGCCAGGCCGCCAAGCCGTTCCGAATGCTCTCGGATGCTGAGATCGAAAAATTGATTCAGAGCCGAGTGCATGAGCATCGGTTTGCAGCCCTGGCAATTCTGAACTATCAGTTTGAGAAGGCAAGAGACCCTGGCCGCCAAGAGGAAATATTCAATCTATTTTTGAAGTTTGTAGACCAGGGCAAGGTGAACAACTGGGACCTGGTTGACGGTTCTGCCAATCGGATTGGTGCTTGGCTAGTTGATAAGCCCTATGCCACGGATTTCTTGGTCGAGTTAGCAAAGGGGCAGTCTCTTTGGCACACCCGAGTTGCCGTGATATTCACTATGCCGTTTATCAGACAGTTCGAATTGGACCAGATCTATGTTCTGGCCAAGCTGCTAATGAATCACGAGCATGACCTGATTCATAAGGCAGTTGGCTGGATGCTTAGAGAAGCAGGAAAACAAGACCTAACAAGACTTCGTGATTTCTTGGCTAAATATTCAACCCAGATGCCAAGGGTGATGCTCAGGTATTCAATTGAGAAGCTTTCCGCGGCAGAGCGAAAGCAGTGGCTGCAATCTAAATAGCTAGCTCAGGCTAATGACCACGGGAACATGGTCGCTTGGTAGCTCTCCCTTGCGCTCATCTCTTTCGATTGATGCTGACTCGATGCGCTCTGTTAGCGCATCTGAAGTGAGCATGAAATCGATCCGCATGCCGTTGTTCTTTGGAAAGCAAAGGTCTTTGTAGTCCCAGTAGGTATAGATGTCAGGAACTAGCTCGCGGACTTTGTCAGTGAGGCCTATTTGCTCGAAAGCACTGAAGGCATCCCGCTCGGGTTCTGAAACGTGAGTTTCAAACAGGCTCAGGTCATAAACATCGGAATCCAGTGGGGCAACATTGAAATCACCAACTAGGGCTATTTCTAACTCAGGATCCATTTCCAGCTGTTCGGCTGTTGTTGCTGCCAGACGGTCCAGAAACTCGAGCTTGTATTGCATGTGAGGGTCATCGAGCCCTCTGCCGTTCGGAACATAAAGTGACCACACTCTCACCCCGTTGAAAGTTGCACCAAGTGCCCTGGCCTCCTGCACGTCTTTGAATTCGGGTTGCTGGTCAAAGCTTGTTTCGATGTCTTCAGCCTCGAGATCTTGCTTATAGGCAAAGGCAACGCCGTTCCATTGGTTTAGGCCGTGAGAAATGATTTTGTAGCCAATGGCTTCAAATGCCTCCACTGGAAACTGCTCTGGCTTGCATTTGATTTCCTGCATTGCAAGGACGTCGACATTTGTTCTTTGCAAAAACGCGGTGACGCGTTCCTGCCTCGCTCTAACCGAGTTCACGTTCCAGGTTGCTATTTGCATCTCTAAACTCTAACTATGACGTTTGAATCCATTCATAAACCACGACTAATTGAACTCATAAATCAGTTGGCAGTAGTTCACGGCAAAGTGACGCTCTCTTCTGGCCTAGAAGCCGACTACTACGTAGATCTCAGGCGGGCGACGCTGCACCATGAAGCCGCCCCTTTGATTGGCAAGGTCATGCTTGAGCTTTTGGCCAGTCATAATTTGGGCAAGATCGATTCGGTTGGCGGCCTAACAATGGGTGCTGATCCGGTTGCAACAGCCATGCTGCACCAGTCAAGCCTTCCGCTAGATGCCTTTGTTGTTAGAAAGCAAGCCAAAGCTCACGGCATGGCGAGGCAAGTGGAGGGCCCAAGTGTTAGCGGGAAGAACGTGGTGGTTTTAGAAGACACCTCAACTACAGGCGGTTCTCCTCTGACCGCGGCTGAGGCGCTGGTTGCTGCAGGGGCAAATGTCTTAGCGGTTGCAACCGTTGTCGATCGTGACACCGGAGCTCGCCAAGCAATCGAGGCGGCAGGCTATCCTTATCTCACGGCTATCACACTTGGTGATCTCGGTCTTTAGAAGAAGGTGAAAGTGCAGCGGAGAGTTGCGCCATTTGTCCTAACCCAGATTTCCTCACTTTTCAGTGTGACTGCTGGGTCAATGGTGTTTATCGCCATTCCATGGATAGCGCTTGAAATCAGTGGCTCTGCCACGGCAGCCGGTTTGGTGGTTGCTTTGACCGCTATACCCGGGCTGATTGTGATTCCACTTGTTGGTTCAGTGATTGACAAGTTTGGACGCAGGAGAGTGGCGGTCTGGGCAGAACTGATCACTGGAGCCCTCACGCTACTTTTGCCGCTGGTCGCGGGCCTTTGGGGCCTGAGCCTTATTGGACTCATTATTCTTGCGACCCTGAAAAACGTTGTCGCACCCGCTGGTCCAACGGCCAGAAAATCAATCGTCCCAGACGTTGCGGCGCCCGCGAACATGACCCTTGATCGAGCAAACTCGATCCATGAGGCGGTGTTTGCAACTGGCTTTGCTATGGGGCCGGCGCTCGCAACCTTTTGCATAGCTCTAATTGGTTCTGCAGAGACATTCATCGTTGTCGCAGCCTTCGCGCTCGCAAGCGGCGCGGTCGCCTCACTGGTGAAGGTTGTTGAACAACATGAGCCCAATGACGAAACCGAAAAAGAACCTTTCCATCGCTATGCGATGCAGGGATTCAAGGTTCTATTCGCCACCCCTTCAGTGTTGGTGATGATGTCGGCAGTCGTCATCTTGGCAGTTGTTTATCTACCAACCGAAATGGTGGTTTTGCCCAGTTACTACAACTCACTTGGTGATCCTGAGGGCCTCGGGCTACTTATCTCAGCAATGGCGGGGGCTTCTATTTTTGGGGCGCTGTTCTTTGAGCAGATCCACCGGTACCTTTCATATTCGACAATTTTGCGAATCGGAATTTTAGGTGTTCCAGCTGCAATGATTCCGATGAGTCAGCTGCCGGCACAGTGGGCGATGCTGGTTGGTGCATTGGTCCTAGGGCTTGCCTGGGGTCCGCTCTTGCCGCTTTTGAACACGGTCATTCAGCGCAAAATCCCCGCGAATAAGCGCGGGCGGGTTTTTGCGCTTGAAATGGCAATTTGGAACGCCGGGCCATTGATTTCGATGGTTGCAGTTGGTGCTGCCGTTGACGGTATTGGCGTGAAGCCCACCTACACCGCTCTGGCGCTCGCGGTCATGACTGCAGGATTGATTGTTTCTTTCAATAAGCACATAAAGGCGCTGAACGAAAAGGGAGTCACTTCTCCACAGGAAGCCATAGATCTCAAGAGCTGATAGTTGATCTGCATCAGAATGCAGGCATGGCGTGTACTAAGAACAAAGAATCAGATAATCCGTGAACTGGCAATCCGGGTCTAAATGAGATCCGCTACCGAGTCCATAACCTCGGTTGGCCTGAAGGGATACTTAGCAATCTCGGCATCGTCAGAGATTCCGGTTCGAACCAGAATCGTGTGGAGGCCGGCTTCAATTCCTGCCACAACATCGGTGTCCATTCGGTCACCGATCATGGCTGTTGTTTCTGAGTGAGCACCTATTTTGCGCATGGCAGAGCGGAACATCATGGGGTTTGGCTTGCCAACGATGTAGGGGTCTTTGCCGGTTGCCTTGGTTAGCAGCGCCGCCACCGAACCGGTTGCAAGTAGCACGCCATCGTTGCTCGGGCCTGTGGCATCCGGATTGGTGGCGATGAATTTTGATCCTGTGTTTATGAATCTGGCAGCTTTGGTGAGGCTGTCAAAGCTTAGGTTTCTAGTTTCACCAAGAACCACGTATTCGGGGTTGGACTCCGTGAGGACATAACCGATGTCGTGCATGGCTGAAATTAGGCCGTTTTCACCTATTACGTAGGCGGTGCTCTTGGGAGATTGGTGGTCTAAAAAGTCCGCTGTTGCCAACGCTGAGGTGTAGATCAGGTTTTCTGGGACGTTCAGTCCTCCCGCTTGGAGTTTGATTGCCAAGTCATGGGGCGTGTAGATCGAGTTATTGGTAAGCACCAGGTATTTGGTCTCTTCGCTGGTCCACTTTTCAATCAGCTCTGGAGCGCCTGGGATAGCCCTACCCTCGTGCCACAGCACTCCGTCCATGTCGGTAAGCCAGCTAGTAATTTCAGAACGGTCTCTCATATCACTAACCCTAGCTCTAGGCTTTAGCGCGTGAGCGAAGAAAATTCCACCGGAACCCATGAGCAGCCAACTTGGGGCGTAGGCCCTTGGCCCGGGCAGCTGCCAGATGCCTCACACCCAGATTATGAGAAATTTGATCTTGAGCTGTTACAAAACGGCGACACCAGAAACGTGGTCGATCAATATCGTTACTGGTCAATGGCGGCGATAGTTTCAGACCTTGATACCAAACGTCACCCGTATCACGTGGCAATCGAGAACTGGCAGCATGATTTGAATATCGGCTCGATTGTCAGAACCGCAAACGCATTCCTAGCCAAAGAGGTCCACATCGTTGGCAATAAGCGCTGGAATCGCAGGGGCGCGATGGTCACTGACCGGTACCAGCACGTTAGACATCTAGAAAGTGTCGATTTACTTGTCGAGTGGGCAAAGACTGCAGCTTCAGACGGCGGCAAGTTACCGATTATTGCGATTGATAATGTTCCAGGTTGCAAGCAACTTGAAAAAGTCCAACTGCCTAAAGAGTGCCTGTTTTTGTTCGGCCAGGAAGGCCCGGGCCTCAGTCAGGCAGCGCTTGATGCAGCAGACATGGTTTTGGAGATCACACAGTTTGGATCCACCAGATCAATTAACGCCTCAGCTGCAGCCGCAATAACAATGCACACTTGGGTCGCGCAGCACGTTTTTGGGTAGACTTGGAATTCGGGCTGAAGCCCAAAAGATCCCGAAAGTTTTAGGAAAGGGACAGTCATGCCTGCAGTAGTTCTCGTTGGCGCCCAGTGGGGCGACGAAGGCAAAGGTAAAGCAACCGATCTACTCGGTGACCGCGTTGATTACGTGGTCCGCTACCAGGGTGGCAATAACGCTGGTCACACCGTAGTAATCGGAGACAAAAAGTTTGCACTTCACCTGCTTCCCTCTGGAATCTTGACCCCTGCCTGCACCCCGGTAATCGGCAATGGTGTTGTTGTTGACCTAGAGGTTTTGTTCAAGGAGATTGACGGACTAATCGCCAAGGGCGTTGACACCTCAAAACTTTTGATTTCTGCCAATGCTCACATCATCACCCCCTATCACGTCACCGTTGACAAGGTTTCTGAGCGCTTTTTGGGAAAGCGCGCGATTGGAACAACAGGCCGTGGCATCGGACCGACCTACGGAGACAAGATGGGCCGGCTTGGAATCAGGATCCAGGATATTTTTGATCCGAGCATTTTGTTGCAGAAGGTAGAAGCAGCACTCGCCCAGAAAAACGACCTGCTGGTAAAGATCTACAACCGCGCTTCAGTTAATGCCGAAGAGGTTGTTGAGCACCTGTTGTCTTTCGCTGAGCGTCTGCGACCAATGGTCGCTGACACCTCGCTGATCTTGAACCAGGCAATCGATCAGGGCAAAACTGTTCTGTTAGAGGGTGGCCAGGGGACGCTTTTGGACGTTGACCACGGAACCTACCCTTTTGTTACCTCTTCAAACCCCACCGCAGGCGGAGCTACCACCGGTAGCGGCATTGGACCGACAAAGATAAGCGGTGTAATCGGCATCCTGAAGGCCTACACAACCAGAGTTGGTGCAGGGCCGTTCCCAACCGAGCTGTTTGATGACATGGGCGAATACCTTCGCAACCAGGGTGGTGAGGTTGGAGTCACAACCGGTCGCGACAGGCGCTGCGGTTGGTTTGACGCTCCTATCGCTAAATATGCCACGAGAGTCAATGGCCTAACCGATATCTTTTTGACCAAGCTTGATGTTCTAACCGGCCTGAAAGAGATTCCAGTTTGTGTTGCCTACGATGTTGATGGCCAAAGGGTTGATGAGGTTCCTGTGTCCCAGACCGACTTCCACCACGCCAAGCCAATTTATGAAATGTTCCCGGGCTGGGAGGAAGACATTTCCAAGGTCACAAGCTTTGATGAGCTTCCAAAAAATGCCAGGGACTACGTCCTCGCGTTGGAAAAAATGAGCGGAACCAGAATCAGCGCCATCGGTGTTGGGCCAGATCGCAATGCGACCCTGGTTCGTCACGACATGCTAGCCAAGTAGACACAACTACTAAAAAGAATCTGCTTTAGCTTTTTGCTGAAACCCTTTTTTCTTCAAGGCCGAAGCTAGCTGTGGTTATTCATATAAAAGTGAACTTCCTCACCGATTCGCAAGCATTTCAGGGACAATATTTACTATGAGTGAACCGACACCTGAAGAGCTGGAGAAGATTCCCTATCCGGATGAAGCCTTCAACACTTGGGGTGCTGCGGCTGTTGGCGTTGACCCACTTCTTGCTAGCTTCACATCAAGGCCCTATCAAGCAGTCCGTCCTCACGTTCCCTTCTACCGCTTTTTGTCCTACCCAGACATCTTGGACATGCGAAAAGCCGGTTACGAGATGGAGCGGTTCGAGCCGATCTTTGATCGGCTAGAAGAGGTTCGCTATCGCGAAGCACTCCAGCTAAGCGACATGCTCCACTACCCAAACCCGATGACTCCTTGGAACCCAAGAAGAGCTAGAGAAATAGAGCTTGAGGTCAGGGCGCAAGTTCACGAGCACGGTCTCGGGGACATGCCAGCGGTCATTAAGCGCTGCCTGGCAAAGGCCTTTCCTGGCGACACCATCAGCTATTTGAGCGTTGATTTGCTAACCATTTTTTACTGGGCCACGATTGCCGAATTGGCTGACGACTTGGCCTGGAGGTCAGAGGCACTTAGGTGGAAGGCTGCATATCTGCGGTTTCCAATCTTGTCACTGGGCTAACCTACGGTTATCTAAAGAAGGCGAGGCTAATAATGAGTGACTGGACCCTAAAACTACCTGGTGGCGATCACCAACTAAGCATCGATGAGCTAAAAATGTGGGCGGCGGCTGGAAAGCTAAACGGACAGTCAGTAATTGTTGATCGAAACGGTCAGCACTGGGAGGCTAAACAGATCCCGGGAGTCTTTTCTAACAGAGACTGGCTAGTTGCTCTTGTGTTGTCTGTGATAGTCGGAACACTCGGGGTTGATCGTTTTTATCTCGGCAAAATCGGCACTGGAATCTTGAAGCTAATCACATTTGGTGCTCTGGGTGTCTGGACAATAATTGACATCATTTTGATTGCCATCAAGAAGCTAGACGACAAGGAAGGCTTCAAGCTGGCCTAACAAAAAGGCATTGTCAGCTTTTTTACCGCGGGCATGTCGGGAGCTGCCCAATCCAAGCCGGATAATTCTGTTTCTTTCAGCCAGCGAATTTCAGAGTGGTCGCTGGATCCGGTTGGCTTCGGGCTCACTAGAACAACGCTAAAGCAAACAAGGTCTATTTCAACATCGTCGACAACTGTGATTGAGCGATCAAAGATACGCAGTGGTTTGATTTCAATCGCAAGTTCTTCTCTTAGCTCGCGAATCAAGGCATCTTCGAGCGATTCGTTTTCTAGAGGCTTACCCCCGGGAAACTCCCATTTGCCGGCAGCATCTTTCCAGTCACCGCGTTTGGCACAGAGCAAGAGACCTTCAGAATCCTGAATTATCCCCGCCACCACCGTTATTGCCATGAGGCAAGATTAGCGCGGCAGGTTTGCCTCTATGGCTGCGATGATTTCCTCGGAGTCCGGTTTGGTTTGAGGCCTAAAGCGCATGATCTTGCCATCTGGCATCACTAGGAACTTTTCAAAGTTCCACATCACTGGACCGGCAAGACCCATCCCGTCTTTGGCTTTCACTAACTCTTTGTAGAGCGGGTGGCGCTTGCGACCATTAACGTCTGCCTTTTCAAGCACCGGGAAGGTGATACCCCAGGTTGTGGAGCAGTATTCAGAAATGTCATCGCTGGTTTTTAGCTCCTGCATAAAAGTCCCAGATGGAACACCTAAGACGGTGAAGCCTCTTGAGGAGTACTTCTTCTGAAGTGCTTCTAGGGTTTCGTATTGCGGGCTGAGTCCACATCTTGAGGCGACATTGACCACCATAAGAAGGTCACCGGAAAAGTCGTGGACGTTCTTTTTAGAGCCATCCAACATTGTTAGTTCGTGATTTATAAGCATGTCAAGTAACAACAGCGCTGCGGGCAAACTAATTTCATGATCGCCACTTGCTTGTGGGGCCGGTTAGCCAGTGCCGCCTTGCGGCACGACCGACTTGCCTTATTTACTCCCCCTGTTTACTCGAACTAGTCGAGGACATCATGCAGCACGGAATAACTCGCATCTGGGTATTTACAGCTTGGTGGTGGATCGTTTGGCACTTTATGGTTGGCGCAACTATTCGCTAGAAACCCTAAATAGCTTGGCTAGCGCAAGCCTTAGCCCCAGCACGATAAAGCCCAAAACAATAAAGGCAGCAGCAAAAACCGCAATGTAGGTGAGCATGCCAACCACACCACCCTCACTACCTGGGTTTATAAACCAGTAGGGCCACCATCCATCACTTAGCCCACGAATAATTGACAGACCCAGCCAGGCAAGTGGGTAAATCACCACCCAAAGCGCTTTGCGCAACTTTGGCCTTGGGCCCTTGAGTGATATTAGGTAATCAACCACAATCAGAATCGGCGCATAGGTGTGGATAATCGCATTCGGAACTCTTGGCCAGTCATAGCCATAATCTCTTGGATCAAGAGCTGAATCACCAAGTAGAGCATGGTAGACAACCCCGACAATGATCATTGAGACAACCGCAATCAGGCGAATTATGTTTAGCCGCTCAGATTCACTCTTGCCTCGAAGTAATACCAGGCCGCTAACTAACAGCACAACACCGGCGAAGATAGCCGAGGTAATAGAGAAGTATGCAAAGTACTCGGTAGGCCGAAATAAATCGGCTCGAATCCTGTCAGCAACCTGCCAGATCACGCTGCCAACCAGCGCAAGACCAAGCAATGTTCTTAGAGCCCCAAACACACCTTTAGTTAGCATTCCAAGAACCTATCGCTACTTAGCCAAGAAGCCGATTACCAACTCAACAAACTTGGCTGGCTGTTCTTCATTGGGCAAGTGGCCGGAGTCAGTCACAATCTCAAGGGTTGATCCTAAAAGCTCTCTAGAAAGCTTCACCGAGTCAGCGGTTGCAACGATTTCATCGTTGTCACCGGTGATGATCAGGGTTTCAACATTTAGCTCGCTAAGCCGGTCAACTAGATCAAGAGAGCGCGGCGCCTTATTGAACTCCCAGAAGGCTCGCTCCCAACCAATTACAGCCAACGGAGCTGTGTAGTTGCCCCTGACCTGATCAGTGATCAAGTCTTTGTTGTAGTAACTCTGATCCAAAATCTGCAAACCGCTAGTAGCAATCGATGAAACTGCCAACGGCCCCAAGTGGTTAAGTTGTGGAATATCGAAAACCCAGTTCAACCACTCCGGAGCACCACCAGAGCCATAAACAGCTGGCGCCTCAAGAATCAGTTGGTCAACTTTGTTTGGGCTATCAAGTGCGTAACTGAGAGCTATGGATCCACCAGCGCTGTGACCCAGGACAACTACTTTCTTCTGGTCACCATATTTTTCAACAATCTCATCCAAAACCTGCAGCTGACCGGCTGAAGAGTATGGGTTTATGTCTCCAATTTTGGTGGGCCTTTCGGTGAAACCGAAAGCCGCCCGATCATAGGCAACCACAAGGCCAACTGCACTTAGTGGCTCTAAAACATCTTTCCAAG
>ERZ887830.36-NODE-36-length-99520-cov-56.071593_pt1 | contig 99520 bp, 118 predicted proteins | sample MGYA00521101_ERZ887830 | MGnify/ENA primary metagenome ERZ887830 (study PRJEB32303, sample SAMEA104408592) | aquatic metagenome | biome: Marine water; feature: Pelagic; material: water | place: Baltic Sea | collected 2014-06-05T16:38:00 | depth 1,762 m ... | reverse complement strand
CGATGGTTGGCGGCATGACCCGTGTGGATCGTGATGTTCCTCCTTACTGTCTTGTCGAAGGCCATCCAGGCAGGGTGCGGGGTCTTAATCGTGTGGGCTTGAGACGTCAAGGCCTGCATCGCCTTGAGGGGGGTCAGGAATTCAAACAGCTTCAAGAGGTTTGGTCCTTGCTTTATCGCTCAGATCACGTCATTGCTGACGGCTTAAACCTTGCGAGGCAGCAGGCTCTGCTGCCTGCCGCTAACCACCTCTGTACCTTTTTGGAGGGTTCCTTGTCGACAGGTCGACGGGGGCCCATGCCTCCTCCCTCGAGTCGCTGATGGTGCGTCTGCTCATCAGCACCGGCGAGGTGTCGGGAGATCTGCAGGGAAGCTTGTTGATTCAGGCCCTATGGCGTGTCGCGAAGCGTCGTGGACTCGATTTAGAAGTCCTCGCTCTGGGCGGTGAGCGGATGCAGGCTGCTGGAGCTGAATTGCTGGCCGATACTTCGCCGATGGGCGCGATTGGCCTCTGGGAAGCCCTGCCTTTGGTTCTCCCCACGATTCGATTGCAAGCCAGGGTGGATCGGGTCTTAAAAGAGCGCCCACCCGATGGGGTGGTGTTGATCGATTACATGGGCGCCAATGTGCGCTTAGGCCACAGCCTCAGAGATCGTCTGCCGGATGTGCCAATCACCTACTACATCGCCCCCCAGGAATGGGCTTGGCGCATTGGGGAAGGAGGTACCAAAAGTTTGCTGCAGTTCACAGATCGCATCCTGGCGATTTTTCCTGAAGAAGCCGAGTTCTATGCCGGTCGAGGCGCTGACGTCACCTGGGTAGGGCATCCCCTCCTCGATATGGTTCCGGTCTCCCCCGATCGTCAGGCTGCTCGGCGTGCGTTGGGCTTGCCCTCGGAAGGAGCCTTGTTGCTTTTGATGCCTGCATCACGGCCTCAGGAACTGCGATACCTCATGCCTGAATTGGTGCAGGCTGCCGCCACCCTTCAAGCGCGTGACCCATCACTCCATGTGATCGTGCCAGCCGGATTGGAGCGCTTTGAAGAGCCATTGCAGCAGGCCCTGGATCAAGCGGGGGTTCGAGGGACGGTGATTCCAGCTGATCAGGCCGATGCCATGAAGCCCCACCTATTTGCCGCTGCCGACTTGGCCTTGGGTAAATCGGGCACGGTGAATTTGGAACTAGCGCTTCAGGGTGTTCCGCAAGTGGTTGGTTATCGGGTCAGCCGTGTCACCGCCTGGGTGGCGCGGCGAATTCTCCGTTTCCACGTGGATCACATCTCGCCGGTCAATCTTTTGCTGAAGGAGCGTCTGGTGCCTGAGCTGTTGCAGGAGGATTTCAATGCCGATCAGCTTGTGGCGTTGGCCATTCCTTTGTTAGATAACCAAGCGGATCGGCAAAGGGTTTTGGATGGGTATCAGCGCTTGCGTGACACCCTTGGTGAACCGGGTGTGACCGATCGTGCTGCCGAAGCCATTCTTGACCAGATCCAACAGCCCTCTTGAGCTCATGCGTGCGTTGATCCCGCTGGTTTTGACCAGCATCATGTTGTTGAGCCCGATGTCAGCGATGGCAGCTGTTCAGGATGCTGTTCTTGCCGGTGGTTGTTTTTGGTGCCTCGAACATGATTTAGAGGATGTTGAAGGTGTGATTTCGGCTGAAAGTGGGTATAGCGGTGGCCATGTGGAGAATCCCACGTATCAACAAGTGAGTGGTGAAAAAAGTGGGCATCAAGAAGTGGTACGTGTGCGATTTGATGCCGATAAAATTAGTTATGCCACCCTTTTGCAACATTATTGGCGCAATATTGACCCCCTTGATGGTCAAGGTCAGTTTTGTGATCGTGGTGACTCGTATCGACCCGTGATTTTCACCGCTGGTGAGCAGCAGGCCACCGCCGCTCAAGCAAGTGCTGCCTCTGCTGCAAGTGAATTAGGGGTCTCAAAATCTAAGATTAAAGTGCAGATTCGTGATGCAGTTCAGTTCTGGCCGGCGGAGGATTACCACCAAAATTATGCCAATAATAATGAGCTTCGTTATCGTTATTACCGCTTCAGTTGTGGGCGAGACCGCCGCCTCGATGCCGTGTGGGGCGAGCGCGCAAGATCGGGTGCATCCTGGGTTGCTCCCCTAACGCCATGACATCTTCCTGAAAACCGAAGAAAATCTGTAATTAAATCTTTGGTCCCATTCAGGCGTTTCTCAGTGAAGATGCGGGTATTCCCCTCTCGACGCTCTAGGACTTTGTCCTTACCATTAGCCCAAGATTTGTGGAGGGGCTGTATGTATCTGCTGACGATCAAGGATGGTCTGGTGACGCGTCACGTTGGTCCTTATCCGTCGACGAAGCAGGCTTCAGACGATTTAGATCGTGTGTTGTCAACTTGTTCTGAGCGGGCGCGCTGGCAAATTCATGCCCTTGAATGCCCACGTGTGATGACTGCGGTTGCGTCCTAATCCGCTCGTCGGCCGGGATACCCGCTGAGAAGACCGCTTTCGATCATTAAGCCGATTCCTGCGTTGATGCAGATCAGGCTCAGCGTTCCATACCAGAACCAAGGGCCACGGTCCTGTCCGAGCAGCTGAATAATGCGTCGACTGATGGCTTCCCCAAAGAGGCAGAGTCCAGCAGGCAAAAGCAGGACTCCAAGTTGAGCTCGCACGTACCAGCGCAAGGGTCTGGAAGCCATCGGTTTGGGTTGGTTCACAGTTGTGAAAACCCTAGGTCTCGGCCTGCTGCGATTGCTTGCACACCCACTGCACCAAGGTGCGGACTCCGTAGCCCGTCGCTCCAGCCGGATCTAGTGCTCTCCCTTTGTCGCTCCAAACCGTTCCGGCGATATCGATGTGGGCCCATGGGATGGAGCTTTTGACAAATTCCTTGAGGAATAAAGCGGCGGTAATCGAGCCACCTGGACGGGGACCTGTGTTTTTCAAGTCCGCAAGCAGTGACTTGAGGCCTTTGCGATAAGCCTGGTGCATTGGCATGCGCCAGAGCCCCTCTCCTGCATCCTTTGCGGCGCCCTCTAAGGAGCTGGCAAGCGCGTCGTCTCCAGTCCACAGCCCAGCAATTTCGTCGCCAAGGGCAACCACGCAGGCACCGGTCAATGTGGCCAGGTCAACGATGGCATCGGGTTCGAGCTCGGATGCGTAAACCAAGGCATCAGCGAGGGTGAGCCGGCCTTCTGCATCTGTGTTGTTGATTTCAATCGTGGTGCCATTGGACGCGGTGACGATGTCACCTGGATGCACGGCAGAACCGTTGATCATGTTTTCGCATGACGCCACCAGCATGTGCACTTCCACACCCTTGGGACGGAGCTCAGCGATCGAGCGCATCGCGCCAAGTACCGCTGCACTGCCTCCCATATCGAATTTCATCATGTCGATTTGAGCAGCACCCACTTTCAGGTTGTAACCACCGGAATCAAAGGTGAGGCCCTTGCCAACCAAGACCACCCGTCTGGTGGCAGGACCGGAGGGGCGGTAGGTGAGATGGATGAACTTGGGATCCATATCCGAGCCTTGGCAGACGGAGAGGAACGACCCCATCCCCCTGGCTTCACAGTCGCTGCGCTCGAGCACCTTCAAGTCCAAGCCGTGCTCATGCGCCATCTGAGCGGCGCTATCGGCAAGAGCGGTTGGGGTGACACTGTTCGGAGGAGCCGCAACGAGCTCTCTTGCCAGTTCTACCCCCGCGCAAATGGGATGCACTGCTTCGAGGGCGCTGCTGAGGGTGTTGGGGAGCGGGCCGAGCAGTTCAAGCCGCTCGGGGTGGACGCTTGGCTCGGGTTTGCTGCGGAAGCGTTGATCGCTGTAGAGCGCAAGCCTGACCGCTTGCGCTGCCACGGTCACCGCTTCTGCAGGGTCAACAGCATTCCATGGCAATAGCAATCCGAGGCTGCCTGTTTGGTCCTTGCTCGCTCTGGCTGCAGCAGCCCCAGCCTGCCGAAAGCTATTCACATCCAATGCTTCAAGAGGCCCCATGCCTACGAGCACGAGGCTTGCGCAGTTGGGGTTGAGGAGTTGAAGGCTCGCGCTCTCTCCATTTTTCCCTTGGAACTTGCGTTGTTCCAACCAATCGCCAAGGGAGATGGAAAAGCGTTCTTCCATCGCTGGTATCAAGCCATTGGGATCTCCCTCTGCAATGCCTAGGGCCAACACGGTTCCCGACCAGGCCTGTGGCTGGGCCGACGAGAGGGAGATCTGCATGAAGATTTGGCGCGTGAGTCGATGCTACGGGGCACCCTTAATCGGCATGGAACGGTGTGGACCATCGCTCACGGGTTTCCTTATTGAATGGCGGTTGCCAAAGGCGAATCAAGGTTTGTTCCAGTTGTCGTCGAGGACGGGTGTCCTGCGGGACATCGGCCCAGAAACGAATGCTTGTGCTGCAGGACAAGCCCGTGCTCATGCAGGCCTCTTGGTAACTCGCCAAGTAGGCCTTGCAATCGTGCTCGCCTTTCCAGCGCCGATCAGCCGCCTTGGTTTCTCCGACGTAAAGAAGGATGGGTTGTTCGAGTTCTTTCGGGCGATCCATCACGAGATAGATGGCCGCCCCTTGATGGGGACTGCTCGGCCAACGCCAGAAGCTCAACGGTAAGGGCTTGAGCTGAAGAGGTTGGAAGCCACTCAGCGGGTTGGGGTTGTCTCCGGGAAACAGCTGCTGTTGTTCTGCTTGTTGATTCCGATGCCCGAGCTGAGACGCCAACTGGGGGGAGAAAAGAGGTTCCTGGAACTGATGGATTCGCTCTTGCCAGCTTCGTAAAAGCTCTGCGCTCAGAGGTAGGGACTGTTCGATCAGCCCATTGTTTGCTGCCACGGGCTGCTCGAAAAGGTTGCCCTGCCCGGAGGGAGTGGCCATGGGATTAACTCCTTGGCGGCAGGCTGGGGCCGGATGGTCGTGCCCCAAAACTCACGCGGCCAATCAGCTGTTCCACAGCATCAGGGGGCAAACAAACGCGTTCTTGGAGATCGGCGAGATGCTCGAACGGCTTCAGTCGCCGCTCTTGAATGAGGCGTTGGAGTCGGGGTTTTGGCCAGTTGAGGGTTTGCTCTAACAAGCTGGGTGCCGCGGCATTGACATCCAGGGGTGGCCGTTCAGGCAGCACTGGAACGTCCCCATGCCAGCGAAACACCAGGTGGGGAGTCCAGAGCTTCACCAGATCAGCAGGCAGGTTGAGCAGGAGAGCGAGATCATCCAGCTGGCTGAATTGCACCCCACCGCGTTGGAGGCGCATCAGCACATCCACCATCGCTTCACTGCAACCGGGCAGTTGTTTCCATTGCTCAGGCGTCGCCCTGTTGACATCCAGGCTCCAGGTTTCAACTGGGTTTGGGGTCGCTCTCGGCGCTGGTTTCGGTTGGACAGGATCTGGGGGTAGGTCGCCTGTGGCCTGCAAGAGCTTGCGAGCCAGGGGGTCAAGCCAGTGCTGGCGCGCCATTGCTTTAAAAAACTTGCTTCTTGGCCAGGACCATACCGAGCCCAAGCCTCCGGTGTTAGGGGGTCCAGCGCGGAGGCAGGCTTGGAAGATCGATCAGTCCTTGTTGAAAGGCAACCACCACGGCGTGGGTGCGGTTGTTGGCTTGCAATTTGCGCAGCAGGCTGCCGATGTGGGATTTCACCGTGTCAATCGAGACCACAAGGCTGTCTGCGATCTCCTGGTTGCTCATGCCTTTACAAAGTCCACGCAGCACGTCTTCTTCCTTCAGGCTCAGTTCGGGAGGAATGGAACCAGAGGCTGTGCGTCCCAGTCGACCGTGCCGAAGAATGTCGGCGATCACCGAATCGTGATACATCCCGTCGGATTCCATTGCGGTCAGCGCTGCCGTGACGCCACCCATTCCGACGTTTTGGTGGGAGCACAATCCATCGCAGGGTGCGTCGATGGCCTGAAGGATGGTGCGCAGAATTGGACGTTGAACCAGAAGCAACGCTTTCAAGGAAGGATGGTTCTGCTTGGCGCGCCGGATCAGGCTTGGGCCATTGCCACCCTCGAGTTGGTCTGTGCAGATCAAGAGGTTGACATCATCTTTTTGCATCCTCAGAAGACAGTCTTCTTCTGTGGTGGCGGCAGCAACAAGGGGCCCAAGATCTTGAAACCAGCCCATCCAGCTGGCTAACAACACGCGATCGCCACTGGCAATCGCTGTGCGACTTCTGCGCAGAAGACTGTGTCCCTGCTTGCTGCGGGTTTGAAGTCTGGCGATCTGGGGGGTGAGATCCACGCCATTTTGAAACTCTCCACATGTTGGCTTTGGTGAGGGGGCGTGGATCCGCACTGTGAGGGATTGCGTGAATTGTTCAAAATGTGAGTCAATCTTTTTCAGGACCATGGCCTTCTTCGATTCCGAAATCGTGCAGGAGGAGGCCAAGCATCTTTTTGGCGACTATCAGCAGTTGATGCAGTTGGGGTCGGATTATGGAAAGTTCGACCGAGAAGGGAAGAAGAAATTCATCAATACGATGGAAGATCTGATGGAGCGCTACCGCGTTTTTATGAAACGCTTTGAGCTCTCGGAAGACTTCCAAGCCAAGCTCACCGTTGAACAGTTGCGGACGCAGCTCGGGCAGTTTGGGATCACCCCTGAGCAAATGTTCGAACAGATGAATCAAACCTTGGAGCGGATGAAAACTCAGCTCGAGCAATCAGAAGGTCAGTGAGCCGTACGATCCGTCGCACAGCACAGTTCTCCTTAAATGACAGGCAACCCCCATTCACTGCCGAACTGGTTGGCGCGGGGGATGGCCGATTTATTTCCGGACGGAAATCCTGACGATGTGGATCAGGCCTTAGCTGCTCGCTTGGCCGCGGCTGAATTGGAGGGCCGTCCTCTGCGGGTGAAGTTGGGCATTGACCCCACGGGAAGTGATATTCACCTGGGCCACAGCATTTTGTTTCGCAAGCTGCGCGCCTTTCAGGATGCGGGCCATACAGCCGTGCTGATCATTGGTGATTTCACGGCCCGGATCGGCGATCCAACGGGCAAGAGCGCCACGCGCGTGCAGCTCACAACCGAACAGGTGGAGGCCAACGCGACCACCTATTTGCGCCAGCTGGGCGAAGGACAGCCCAAGGAGCAGGCGCTGCTTGATTTTGAGACTCCCGGACGGTTGGAGGTACGACGCAATAGTGAATGGCTTGAAGGTCTTGATCTGCCCCAGGTGATTGGTTTGCTGGGAACGGCCACGGTGGGCCAAATGCTGGCCAAAGATGATTTTGCCAAGCGCTACGGGAGCGGCACCCCCATCGCCCTGCATGAGTTCCTTTACCCCTTGCTTCAGGGATACGACTCTGTGGCTGTGGATGCCGATGTGGAGTTGGGGGGGACGGATCAGAAATTCAATGTGGCGATGGGACGTGACTTGCAACGTCATTTCAGCCAAAAAACGCAGTTCGGCCTTCTCTTGCCAATCCTCGTTGGTCTTGATGGAGTGCAGAAGATGAGCAAGAGCCTCGGCAACACGGTGGGTCTGGAGGAGGATCCGTTGTCGATGTACTCGAAGCTCGAAAAAGTTGGTGATGCTGCGATTAACGACTACGTGATGTTGCTCACCGACTTAGCGGTTGAAGCGTTGCCAGACAATCCCCGTGAAAAGCAAAAAGCGATGGCTCTGGCGGTAACGGCAAGCCGCTATGGAATGGACGTGGCCCAAAAAGCGCAGGCGGATGCAGCCACGTTGGTGGCTGGTTCGGGTGCCGCCGCTGCAGATGTGCCCGAGGTATCCCTTTCTGCCGTTAATTTTCCTGCTAAAGCGTTCTATCTGTTCAGTGCGGTGGGCATGTGTGCCAGCAGTAGTGAGGCGCGGAGGCAGATCAAAGGGGGTGCAGCACGGCTTGAGGGAGAGAAAATCATGGATCCCAATCAGGAATTTGCTTCGGTATCCGACTTGGAAGGGAAGGTTCTTCAGCTCGGTAAAAAGACATTTAGGCGATTGGTTCCTTGATGTGCTGCTATGACTGCCACAGCTGAAAATCCGCGGAATCATGCTTGATGTGACCTCTTCTCGTTCAATCGTGGGGGCGGTCCTCAGCGTTTTGGTGGGTGCGGGAATGGCAGTACCGGCCAATGCGGGGATCAAGGATGAATATCAGCGCGCTCAGGAATGCGACTACAGCAAGGCTGAATATGGAAGTGATGTTGGCGTTTTTGATGAGGTGAAGGTGAGATTTTGCATCAGTGAAGATCGTCGTTTTGTTGTGTATGTGATGCGAAGTGGTAAGTCATGGGCCTTGCCGTTTGATCGTGACTATCGCCAGGCAGGAGTGATGAGTTTGAACACCATTGAGGACGATAAATTAGTTCATTACACCAAGAAAAAAGGTGTTGTGGATCGCGTGATTTTGGGTAGAAAACGTATCGAAAGGCCAGTTTTATATTGATGAATTGTCGTTGTGTGTTGCCGGTTGCGGCAGGGTTGGCAGAGGGCCCCTGTTGGTGGGCTGAGAAGCAAGTTCTTCTTTGGGTGGATATTGAAGCTTCAAGAATTGGCCTGTTTGATCCTCAAACGGCTAGGAATAATTTCTTGCATCTTCCCGCCCATGTGGGTGCGGTCGTTCCCACCTCTGCAGGGGACTTGCTCCTGGCAACCGCAACGGGGTTTCTGAGGCTGGATCCGAGCACGGAAGCGGTGACCTTGTTGTCTGATCCAGAGGCCGATCGGCCTGGCAATCGTTTCAATGACGGCAAATGTGATCCATGGGGGCGCTTTTGGGCCGGCACGATGGCTTACGACTTCGAGCCGCTGGCAGGAGCCCTTTGGCGGGTCAATGCCGATTTCAGCTGCGTTCGTCAACGGCAGGGGCTCACGATCTCCAACGGATTGGCCTGGAGCCAAGACCGAGGGACGCTCTATTTGATTGATTCGCCAACGCTGAATGTGCTGGCCTTCCCGCTCACCAACGCCGGTGAGATCGCAGGAGAACCCAGCATCTGTGTTCATATTCCAGAGGATTGGGATGCCGTTCCGGATGGCATGTGCATCGATGCGGAGGGAATGCTTTGGATCGCCCTGTTTGGCGGTGGTTGCGTGACGCGTTGGGATCCAATCAGCGGTCAACGGCTCGAACGGCTGGCGTTGCCTTGCCGTCAGGTCACCTCCTGTTGTTTTGGCGGCCCCCACTTGGATCAGTTGTTTATTACGACTGCGAGAAGGGAGATGGATGCTGCTGCAATCAAGGCCGAGCCCTTGGCCGGTGGCCTGTTTCAGGCCGATGTGGGTGTGAAAGGGGTGCCGGCCGATTGCTTTCAAGTGGCGGCTTGATTCGAGGGGTTGCCCATGACCAATCACGATGAGGGCTCTGCGGAGATGGTGTGTGGCTACTTCTTTCTCGGCTGAATCAGCGGAACGGATCATCGTGGCCCTCGATGGCATGGCCCCTGATCAGGCTTTGGCCTTCAGCGCTCAAGTGGAAGGGCTGCGTTGGGTGAAGGTGGGGCTGGAGTTGTTCGTGCAGGCGGGGCCGGAGGTGGTGGCTCAGTTGCGTGAGCAGGGCCTGCGAGTGTTTCTCGATCTCAAATTTCACGACATCCCGGCCACGATGGCCGGCGCTTGCCGGCGGGCGGCGGCGCTGGGGGCGGAGCTGATCACCGTGCATGCCTGCGCCGGCAGCGAAGCATTGCAGGCGGCGCAGACCGCGGCGGTGGAAGGAGCGCAAAGCACTGGGCAGCGGGTTCCCACTTTGTTGGCAGTCACGGTGCTCACCAGTTGGGAGGAACAGCGGCTGCAACGGGAACTTGCCATCAGCCATGGCATCGCTGAACGGGTGCCGGCATTAGCCCAGCTGTCGGCGAGTGCTGGCATCGGCGGCTGCGTGTGTTCACCGTTGGAAGTCGCGGCGCTACGGGCTCAACATCCGGAGCCGTTTGCCTTGGTAACGCCTGGGATCCGCCCCAAAGGTGCTGCAGTGGGCGATCAAGCCCGGGTGATGGGGCCTGCTGAAGCGATGGCTGCTGGCGCCAGCAAGCTGGTGATCGGCCGGCCGATCACTCAGGCTGAGAATTCAAGTGGAGCGTTTGCGACGTGCTGTGCTGCGTTGATGGTGTGATCCGGGTATCCGTTCCGTGCACCCCTCTTGTTCGCTCAGCTCCACTTCAGTCCTTCTGGTTCAGCTTTGGTTCGGTGCCGTTGATCAACCGCTTGATGTTGCTGCGGTGACGCCAGAGCACCAGCAGCATCGCCACCAGGGCCACCACCAAATTGGCGTTGCTACTCGTGCCGGCGGCCATCAGCAGCGGCAGGCTGATCGCGGCCAACACGCTCGCCAGCGACACGTAACGACTCAGGCTGAACACGGCCAGGAACACGCCAAAACTGGCCAGTCCCACTGGCCAGGCCAGGCCGAGAAACAGCCCCAATCCGGTGGCGACAGCCTTGCCGCCCTTGAAGCCCAGCCAAACAGGCCAAATATGACCAGCTAGGGCGGTTAGACCTGCTAAGACCTGGATCCAATCCCCTAGGCCAAGAGCGCGGGCGATCAAAACAGCGGCGGCGCCTTTGCCCACATCGATCAAAAAAACAACCAACGCTGGACCTTTGCCCACTTGCCTGAGCACATTGGTGGCTCCCGTGGAGCCCGAACCGAGTTCGCGCAAGTCAATGCCTTTGAGCCAGCGACCTGCAAGCCAGCCACTCGGGATCGATCCGAGCAAGTAGCCGAGAACTAGAGAAAAGAAACCCATCAGAGCAGCTCGTTGTCGTCGTCGTAGATCTCACCGGGGCCAGCCGCAAAGGCCATCCACAGCGGAAACTGAAGCACAGGGATGTCGACGACGCGCTCAGCGGCATCGATCACAATCAAAGGAACTTCACCGCGTTCTTCCAGGCGGTCGGCGCGCTCCACTAAGGCATCACCCCGTTCAAACAGCACGATGCCGCTGTTGGGACCAAAGTCTTCCCGGCCAAGGCCAAGGGCATCTTGCAATCCGCGCCGCCATTCGCCGAGTCGCTCGGGTTGCCCTGCCAAAACAAGGGTCTGGAATTGATCGCCATAAAGATCGCTAAGGATGGCGATCAGGGCACTCCCTATCAAAACGTTGCGCGGGCGATTTCCGCGACTGGACTGGGCTCCCCGTCCGCCCTGATTGAAGAACCAGTCCTCAAGGAGGGCGATATCGCTTTGGTCAAGGCTGCGGCGCAGCTTCCATGGATCGGCATAAAAATCAGGTTGCTCGGCAAACCGCTCGAGGCTGGAGCGAATCAGGGCTTCATCGGGCCGGAAGGTGTCGGCAACCGCTGGTGTGGGATCTGCCGTATTGGCTTCTTCCTGGCCGTTGGCCGCCTGTTGATCCAGAGGAGAGGGCTGCACCACCACCGGCTGAGACACCAGCTCCAGCTGCTCAACCGACTGAGCCATGCCTTGAAGCGCACCACTCAGATACTCCTGGAATCCCTTCACGCGCCGAGCAATCGCATCGGATTGGCCAACGAAGGTTCCTGCAATCTCCTGTTCAAGCTGCAGTTTGCGTTGGTTGAGGCTATCGATGTCTTGCTGCAAGGCATCACGGCGTTGCTGCAGCTCGGTCAGGGCGAGCCTGATCAAGGCATCGCTACCTGGGTCTGCAGGTGTTTCTGCTGCAGAATCGTCGCTCTGTGGTGTTTCAGGTTCAGGTGACGACGCTTCGGCCGTCTCGCCTGAATGGTCCTGGGGCGTCAGATCGGTGTCGTCAGGCATGGTCCGCTCGTCCTTGGGGTATTTCAGCTGATTGCGCGACGCAAGTCGAATCTTCTGTCCAAACGTGTGCAAAGCATTTCGTTTTCGTTACGCCAGCGCGTGAAAACAGAGGTCATCGAAGGTTGATCAAGGCTTGGCTTGTTGTAGGTGCCCCACACGACGTTCCAGTTGCTCTTGAAGTTCCTTTGGATTGAACAGGATGGGAAGAAAGTGAATGCTTTTGGTCTCACGGAAGTAAAACAGTCCGGGCAGCCAAGGAGCGAAGAGTCGCCAAGACATCCACTCACTGAACGGGAAACGCCGTAACTCCTCTTGCCCGCGCCACACCACGAGATCGTCTTCGCTGAATTCAAGCTTCAGGATGTAGGTCTGCACCAGAAGAAACACACTGAACAACCCCACTACAAGAGTTGGCCAGGGACTGAGCGGTAAGGGCCAAAGGCATGCGCTTAGTAAAAGAATCACAAGCGGAAGCCTCGGGCTTGGGCGAATGATCACGTTGTTGGTCTGTGGGGAGGGTGTCATGGGATTGGGCAATCAGCCGAACAAAATCTGGGTGAGTAGGACATCCATCAGCGCCACGGTGACAAGAATCATGACCACAGCTCCAGTGGTGCTGGTGCCAACCTCTTTGGCGCCGCCCTTGGTGGTCATGCCCCATCCGCAGGCGATGACGCCAATTTGAAGACCAAAGACCAGCGCTTTGATCAGCATGAAGGGCAGGTCATCAGGGTCTAGCCAGGTCCTGACGGCTGTCCAAAACACGGCTGGAGGAATGCTGTAAAGGTTGGTGCTGCTGATTTGAGCGCTCCAGATCGCAACCCCAAAAAACAGGAGGCATTGCACCGGTGCCATCACCACCATGGCGATGAGGCGCGGCACCACCAAGTACTCCACAGGATCGGTGCGCAGCATCGTGATGGCATCGATCTGCTCGGTGACCTTCATCGTTCCTAGTTGGGCGGCATAGGCAGTTGCCACTTTTCCAGTCAGCAGCGTGGCGGTGAGCAGGGGAGCAATCTCCCTGGCTAGGCCAATGGCGAGAACACCCCCCACGGTGGATCCGGCGCCCATGCTGTTGAGCTCCGCTGTGATTTGAATGTTGAACACGGTGCCTGCCGCTAAGGCCGTGATGATCACGATCAAAAAGCTTCCAGGTCCTGCTTCCTGGAGCTGATCCAATAGATCAATGGTGTTGATGCGGCCTTTGGTTGTGGCTGAAACAGCTTGTCCACCGATCAGCAGGCTGCTGCCAAGTCGGTTCAGCCAGCGAGGGGACTTCATTAAAAGGAGATCAGAGAAAAGATTTAAGCGCTGTGTAGATGAGCGCCGCGATCAGGCCAGCGTCGCATCAACAGAAGCCCGAGCACGACTAACACAGCTGGTATCAAACCCATGCAAAGCCGAATGGCAATCAGTGCTGTTTCAGGTTGTTGGACAGAACTCAAGGCGCCATCGGCTGTCTTCGTGGAGATGTATCCAGTGAGCGAGAGCAAGGTTCCAAACACGCTCATGCTGAGGCCAATGATTAATTTTTGCCCAAACACCATCCAAGCGGTGTAGAGGCCCGCTGGGCGGGTGGGATCCGCGTCGATCGCATCGGGAAGCAGGGACCAGGGGATGAGATAAGCGGTTGAGGCTCCCAATCCCACAAGCATGATCAAGCCGATCACAGGGATCAGAGCAACCACGCCACTGTTTTCAGGGATCGGGTTGAGGAGCGTGGAAAGAAGGCAGGCGGCAATCCAGATGCTCGAGCCCCAACCGAGAGCTGTGATGCGTCCATGCCGGTTCGACAGCACGCTCCAAACCTGAAGACCCACCAATGCTGCGACATTGAAGGCAAGCAAGAGCAACGTGGCGATTCCAGCTGGAACGTGGATGACTTGGACGAGCCAAATCAAGGCAACCACTTGCATCAGCTGTAGGCCAAACCACAGCAGCAAATACAGCCCTAGCACCATCAGAAATCGTGAGTTTGAGCGAATGCGCCGCAGTTGTTGCAGCAAGGGCTCTTTGTTGCCACTGGGGCGTTGCGCTTTTTTGGCATAGGGGGCCAGACCCCAGCAGCAAAGCAGGGTTGCCACTGCTGCGATCGTTCCTGAGATTTGTCCCATCAATAGGTAGCCACCACTGCCCTCTCGCAAGACGAAAACAGCGATGAGCAACCCGATGGTTCCCGCCATGATGGATCCGGTAAATCGAGCTGCATTCAGCCGCGTGCGAATCGCCGTATCCGGTGTGAGCTCGGTGGAAAGCGCCGCGTAGGGCAGATTCACGCTTGTGTAGGCCGTCATCAGCAGGATGGCCATCAGCACGTAATACGCCGTGCGTTGCAACGTGCTGCCCTCAGGGACCCACCACATCGCTGCCAGGCTGATGCCTAACGGCAGCGCAGCTGCAAACATCCAGGGAAGTCTTGGGCCCCATCGACTGTTGGTGTGATCGCTCATCCAACCGATCAGGGGATCATTGATGGCATCCCAAAGTTTGATCACGGTGAGGAGGGAGCCGGCAATGAAAGCTGGCAACCCTGCTGCAGAGGTGAAGAAGGGAAACAGGTAAAAACCCAGCGTCGTGGCGGCTAGTCCGGTTCCAGCATCTCCGAGCCCATACGCGAGCATGAGACGGCGACGGGAGCCCTCGGGGCGAGCTGTTGAAGAGGTCAATCCGGAACAGGGGGCACGCGGACCGTCATAATGCTTGGGCACGCGACTCAACGGCTACCATTACGAGTAAGCAGTTCAGGCGTACTAGTGCGGGCGTAGTTTAGTGGTAAAACCTCAGCCTTCCAAGCTGATGATGCGGGTTCGATTCCCGCCGCCCGCTTGATTCAAGAGCTCAGTCGGTCTGCGTACTCCTGAGCCACCATCACCACGAGGCTGCGCGCTTCTAATGGAACTCCAGACGGAGTCCAGCGTTCGATGTGGCTGGGGAGATCTTCTCCAGCAGGTAATGCTGTATCGATCAAGCGACACCATGGAGAGGCTGCTTCCGGCAGGTCGAAGTGCATGGATTTGAAATAGGCGTTGAAGCCCATCCACAACACGGCACCATGATGTCCTTGCTGCAGGCTCATCGCTAAACAGTGGGACCAGTTAGCCCAGTCAGGCTTGCTGAGCTCTACTCCGTGCCACTGACGCCACAACTCGTTTGAGTCGCTTGATCGGATTGGTTTCTTTTCGTTGTGAGCTCGGATCGGATTGAACAAGACCGCAAGTTGTTGGCGCACATCGAGTAGGCGTCTCACGTAGGTCTGCAACTCGTGATCGCAATGATCGTCTCCCCAGATCATCCAGCTGAGAGGGCTGTCCTGGCACCAGGTGTTGTTATTCCCTCCCTGACTGCGCCCTACTTCATCGCCCATCAGCAGCATCGGGACACCACGACTCAGCAGCAATGTGCTGAGCAGATTGCGTTGTTGGCGCCGCCGCAGAGCATCGATGGCGCGATCGCTGCTCGGTCCTTCTACACCGTGGTTCCAACTGTTGTTGTGGTTCTCACCATCCCTGTTGTTTTCACCATTGGCCAAGTTGTGTTTGTTGTTGAAGCTCACCAGGTCCAAGAGGCTGAAGCCGTCATGGGCCGTAATCAGGTTCACTGAGCTACCAAGGCTTGCCGCTTTTCCGTTGTACAAATCGGGGCTGCCACGGAAGCGTTGTCCGAGAGGCCAGGTGCTGCCCTCATCCCCTTTCCAAAAGCTGCGCAATGCATCGCGGAAGTGTCCGTTCCAGGTGCCAATCCGTTTGGCTGGAAAATCACTCAGCCGGTACAGCCCTCCACAATCCCAGGGCTCGCTCACCAGTTTGAGTTCACTCAGCTGCGGATCAGCTTCCATCGCTTCAAACAGGGGAGGGTTCTCCAGGGGTTTCAGCTTCTCTCCGCGGCTGAGAGCAATTCCCAAATCGAAACGGAACCCGTCGATGCCAAGTTCCGTGGCCCAGCAGCGAAGTGATTCAAGAATGAGTTGTCTGGAGAGCGGGTCGTTTGCGGCAATGCTGTTGCCACATCCGCTCACATCCATGTACTCACCTGCCTCGCTCTGGTGGTAGTAATTGCGATCGGCAAACCCCCTCCAGCTCAAGGTGGGACCGTTTCGGTTCCCTTCAGTGGTGTGGTTGTAAACGACATCCAAAAGGACCTCTATGCCGGCGTCATGGCAGGCCGCCACGAGGTCACGCACCTGGTCTCGAGCCGAATGGGGATCCGAGCCCACTGCGTATTCGTGATGTGGTGCAAACCAACTGAGAGGGCTATATCCCCAAACGTTGTCCCGTCCAGCGGGGGCGTCGTTGGGATCGAAGGCTTGGATCGGAAGCAGTTCGATGGTGGTGACCCCGAGCTCCTTTAGGTAGGGGATCTTTTCGATCACACCTAAATAGGTTCCGCGCCGATCTGGGCTGACACCGCTGTTGGGGCGTTTGGTGAACCCGCCGATGTGGAGTTCGTAGATCACGGTCTCTTGCCAGCTATGGCGAGGCCGCGGATGGGTTTGGAAATCGAACGGATCTCGCTCGCAAACCACCGATTTCAAGCATCTATCGGAGTTGGGTGATGCACCAGTCGCGGCTGCGCGCTGATAAACGTCCCAGCCATCAATGGCGCGGGCGCACGGGTCAACAAGAACCTTGGCGGGCCGAAAACCATGGCCACCCGGCTCAATGGGGCCAAACACCCGATAGCAGTAGCAACATCCGGCACCAAGGCCTTCGACCTCGACATGCCAATAATTGGCTGAGCGATGCTGCTCCGACAGCTCAATCACCTGCTCGGGTGCTGTTGCCTCTGCATGGGAAAAGATCAGCAATTCGAGCCGATTGGCCGTTGGCGCCGCAACAGAAAAATTCACACCTCTAGGTGTGATCGTGCTGCCTAGTGGCCAGGGACTGCCGCGATGGATCGTGCTCAAAGATCCGCCCGCAGATCGCAGGACGTACTTCCCTCAAAGTAGAGGGTGTGATGGAACTCCACCGAAATGACGATGACCTCGGCTTTGGAGTCAGGCCGACCACCTCTGCAAATCTTGGACAACCTTTGGTTGTTTCCACCCAATCGAGACTGTCGCGGCGGGTCGTCTTGGTGGCTCGATGTGGATCCAGAACCCGTTCTGATCGATTGCCCGCCGCTGACCGAGGCCACCCTTCAAGCCCTGCATGACCTGGCTTCTGATCGTCCAGCGCGGATTCTTTTGACGAGTCGAGAGGGGCATGGACGCCTTCGTCGTTTGCAAGAAAGATTGGGATGGCCTGTGTTGGTTCAGGAGCAAGAGGCTTACTTATTGCCAGGCGTTCAACCCCTTGAGACTTTTGTTGATTCCCACATCACAACCTCCGGTTTAAGGCTGCTTTGGACGCCAGGACCGACACCAGGAAGCTGTGTTGTGCACGCTCCAGCCCCTCTGGATGTGCTGTTTTGCGGACGATTGTTAATTCCGGTTCAGGAAAATCAGCTGGCTCCTCTGCGTCATCGACGCACGTTTCATTGGCCGAGACAGCTGATCAGTCTTCAGCGACTGCGCGACTGGATTCCTCCAGAATCCAGTCCAGCACTTGCTTCTGGAGCAGGGCTTGGGGCTCTGCGAGGTGGGCGTTTAGCTCCTTTTGATCATTGGAGTCCTGATCAATCAGACCTGATTTCTCAAGACTGATTCGGTGAATGCATTGCGGCACAGTGTTTTTCGGTTGCCTCTAGGCGCTGACCTCCATACGATTGGCACGCTCAGGGAAGCCGTGCGGATGTTGATCTCCGCAACGTCAACCAGCGCGCTCTCGCTCCAAACCACTCCTTCCATGAACAAAGCTGACCTCGTCAACCTCGTTGCTGCTCGCACCGAACTCACCAAAACGGACGTCTCCCTCGTCGTTGACGCCGCTATCGACACCATCATTGATTCCGTTGTCGAAGGGAAAAAAGTTTCAATCCTTGGTTTTGGTTCCTTTGAACCACGCGAGCGTTCTGCTCGTCAGGGCCTGAACCCTAAAACTGGTGAAAAAATCAAAATCCCTGCCAAGCGTGTTCCCGCATTTACCGCTGGCAAAATGTTCAAAGACCGTGTCCAGGGCTAGGTCACAGCTCTTTCGATGATGATGGTGGGGTGGTCGTTGGATCACCCTTTTTTGTTGATCTGAATGATCAGCAGTATTGATGGCTATTCAGCTGCCCGATCATCTAAGTCAAGTCCTGCAAAACGGCCAGAGACTTCGCCAACAGGGCTATCGGGGCCGCTTTGCACCGACTCCCTCCGGTCCACTGCATCTCGGCAATGTGAGGACGGCCCTGCTGTCTTGGTTGCGTGCCCGACTCAGCAATGGGCAATGGCTATTGCGGGTCGATGACCTTGATACCCCAAGGATTCGTCCTGGCGCCATTGAGTCTGTGCTGCAAGATCTTCGCTGGCTAGGACTCAACTGGGATGGCCCCCTCGTCCTGCAGAGCAGACGACGGGGACTGTATGGATCCTTCCTCTCAACCTTTCGGAGGCAGGGTTATCTCTATCCCTGTCGCTGCAGTCGCCGTGAGCTTGGTGGTGCAACCATTTATCCGGGAACATGCAGCCGGCTTGATCAAGGCTGGGGCTTGAGGGATGCGCGATTACCGGCCTGGAGACTGCGCGTTGCTGAGCCTTACGACACAGTGGTTGGAGATGTCGTTCTTCGTCGCGCTGATGGAGTGATCGCTTATCACTTGGCGACGTCCATAGACGAATTGGCGTTGGGCATCAACGAGGTGGTGCGAGGGGAAGATCTGGTGTCGGTCTGCGCTGCCCAAAGGGCTGTTATTACGTCGTTGGGGATGGCCTCTCCGCGCTATGGGCATGTTCCGTTGCTCCTGGATACCGCCGGCCAAAAACTGTCAAAACGCGATCATGCGACAGGTCTGAGCTCGCTGCGTGATCGTGGAGAAGCGGCCGCACAAGTGATTGGCCAATTGGCCGCATCTCTTGGTCTGGTGTCTCCCGCGTGTGCGATTTCAGCTGAAGAATTGCTGGAGGAGCTGAGAGTGCGTGAGGACAAGCTCACGTCATTCATTGTTGGGGCTGATTCTTCAGGAAAAGTTCGGGATTACAGCTGAAAAAAGGCCTCAAACTGAAAGTCTTGAAATGGCAACAGGAACGATGACCTGCAGAAGCTGCGGCGGTAGTGGAATTCAGCGGATCAATGACAAGCGTTTTCGCACCTGTCTCGATTGTTTGGGTCAAGGCGAGCCCATTAAGAGTCACAATCAAGAGCTAGGCATGCCGCTGCCAGCACTTGGACTTCAGAACTCCGCGGCCCGCTCTGAGCCCCTTAACGCAGTTGTTTCTTCCTCTGTTGCCAAATAAAGAAGGCGGCGGTCACCACGACGGCCAGCAAGGGCACAGTGGTGAACAGAAGAAGGGCGACAGCAGTCCAGTCGGTGTACATCCGATCCGAGAAATAGCTGCCGCATCCTCTCAGGAGATTGCGATTTCTGGGGCAATTCTGTTGGTCGTTGGTGGTGCTTTCATGGGCGCCGCCTCAGCGGCCTCGCTGAGGAGCGTGAATCCTGTGGCGTTGGACTGTTTTCGCTTCGAGCGAATCGCTAGCTGTCAGCAGGCCCTGATTCGTTCTGAACAGCTGCAGCGCAGTGCGTCAGCTCGCGATCGTTATCCGTGTCAAACCATGCTTTTGGGCCTTCAATCCGATCTCGTCATGGTGCAGCTCCGTGCTGGACGTGGGAAAGACGCTGTCAAGTTTTTGACGGCTGTCAATGTTCAGTGTCAGGGCTTTTGATGGTCGATGGCGTCAAACTGGCTTTAGTTGTCCATCAGCTCATGCCGATCTATCGACGTTTTAATGCGCGTTGCAAGGCAGTTGTTCCTCTTGTTATTGGCTTCGTTTCACTGGTTGGTGTCTCAGTAGAGGGTCAGGTTCGCTTCAACGACTGCCAGCCTGTTGCTGGGGGAGGCGTGACCTGCAACACCGTCCCTTACGGGAACACAAGGACACAGATGATTGATGGCCAATACGGACTTTTGGATCAAGCCAGTCCTGGATGGGCTGAATATGACCCCTACGAGGGGTATGAAGACATGTTTGGTGGCAACCAGACCTGATTCAATCGATCGTGAAAACGAGGTGGATCTCGAGGTAAAAGTCTTGGCTTATTCCTGCCCACCTATTAGCAATTTGTAGATGATCTAGAACGGCATATTGGAGCAAGCATCGCCCTTAAAACAGGGCAGAAAAGCGGTGATCTCAAACGTTCCCATGATTTTCCACAACTTTTCCACAGGCGTTGATGGCGGCTGTTTTGGAGGTCGAGCTCAGCTTTCAGGGCTTGGATTGAGAGCTCTTTTCGTGCGTCCAGCACGATTTATTTCGTTATTCCCTTTTGAAGTATTCAAGCTTATTTAGTTCATGATCCAGTCATAGAAAGGGTTTATTGCGTGTAATAGGCGACTTCTTGTTCTAACTCCGAAGTTGCGACATTTCATGACTGATCATGCGCTCACTGCGTGATGGATTTTGGTAGAAGCAATTTCTCGAGGAAAGGTCTGTCTCGATTTAGAAATCGTGTGGAAAAACAGATACAGCGTGAGGGGCGAGGCTCAACGCTCTGCGGTTCGCGATAGGGGTATGACTCAGTCCAATAGTTTTTCCATCTGGAAACGCACGAAAGGCACACCAGCGATCGTGAATGGCTCAGGAGCGATCATCATCCAGCCCCTTTGTTCCAGCATGGGCAGGCTGAGGAGACTGGCCTCTGTCTGCAACCGTTTGATTCCCATACGTTGGGCGTCGCATTCAATGGCCTTAAGAAGAGCTGAGCCATGCCCCTGTCGAGATGACCGACCTCGGCAGTACAGCATTGACAGTCGGTTGGCGGGATAGCGAATCGCGAATGCAGCATCGACCCCACTGATCCAGCCTTGGCCTTCTTCAAAGGTGCGATCTAAAAGTCCTGGTAGCCAAGCAAGGTTTGCCCAAGCTTTTATTTGTTCAGGGCTGTAGGCCTGAGAAGCCTGCGTTTGAATGGCGTCCACGTAAATCTCGCGCAACAACAAGGAGTCAGTGGGTTGGATGGGGCGCATGGCGCTGCTTCGTAAAACGTTGCAAAGCGGGTAAAGTGTATGTACTTATTCAAAGCCGATGGACTCCTCCTCTCAGTCCCAAGCCGTTTGGTTCCAGGATGACGCTTCAGAGAAAAATAGTTCTAGGCAATTTGTTGCGGCTGAGCTTCTCAACGGTCGCTTGGCCATGCTCGGATTTGCAATTGGTCTACTCACGGAAGCCTTGACAGGTCATGGCATTGTGAGTCAATTCACTTTTGGCGTTTTAGGGATTAACTGATGACTGATTATTCTGTTTGGATTTACGCAATGCTGGCCGTAGGTGCATTGATTACAGCAGCTGTTGTCTATACCCTCTCTCAGCCAAGTGACTTGCCTTATTTGAAGAAAAAATAATTCACCCATTTATTTTAATAGTCTGGGACTTCGTTTTGGGCTATTTATTGGAATCTTCCAATGGGTTTAATTATATGTCGTTCACAAGCTGAACAATCGACGGATAGAGAAGATTTCGTGTGGATACTCTTTCTGCAAACGTTTTGATGTATCTGAAGCATTGCAATTTTGCTCTGTTGAGAGGCTTGAATTAACTTTTTTAGTTGATTGGATTTTAATATGTTTTTGACTTAGGGGTTTGAAATTGTGAATCTCCAAGGAATCAATCCGAAACAACTTTTTCCAGCCTGATAATCAGGCCGATGTATTGATAATGTTGACTATGCCGATTCGGGATTGGAATAGGTTCATTCCGTACGCACTATTCAAATTGATTAACTAAAGCTCTTTCCTTATTGGATAAGACTTGGACACGCTGAGATTTGCTTCGATAAAAAACAAAGAGATAGTATTCTTGCTTAGTATCAAAGGCAGGTAAACTGAATAGATCTAGATTTTGAACTATTCAGTTCCCGATTACTGTAAAAAAGTAAGCGCAGTCCTAAAAGCGACGCAGCATTATTTTGCTTCCGTATGTTTAATTAAGCGTTTTCAACGGCTCCGAGGTGAATGTTGCTCATGGTGTCAGTGAGATCGCCGATATCCAGGAGTCCTTCGGCGCTAAACCAGGGAGCGTTGGCCCAGCTGAATCCTTCGCCAAAGGTGTTGTCAGGTGCAACGACATACCAGTGGCATGCCGTATCAGGAACGTCTACGGCGCACTTTGACCAATCGTTTGACCATTGTGGAACCTGGACCCACATCACTGCAGCGAAGAACAGCGAAACAATCGATCTGAGCATCTCAATCCAAGACGGTTCAATATCGTAATGGGATTTTACGGATTTCAAACATTCGAATTGGACCCAATGGAATCCAATCGCATCAAAACCCAGCTGCCGCAGTCTTCTAGGCCTTCAACAGACCTCCCCTTAGGACACGGATGGCCTCGAGATGGATCAGAGAGAGTGATCTCAGCTTGTAGTCGAGGTGTGATCGCTACGGAGCACCACCGACCTAACGCCTCGGTGATCATGGGACAAAGATGTCATGTCAACGATCAAAAATAAGATCAAAAAATAAAGTGACAAGACAATATTTTGAAATTATGACAATTAAAGATAGATGTTTATCCATTTTTAGTTATTTAAAGAATATTTTATTGCTGAATCAACTTTATGTTTAGAGGTTCTGAGGCTAGGGAATCATTCTTTCTTCATGGTTCCGCTTGAAGCAGCTGTTTTCGCTGGAAAGCGGGATGTGGAGGCGTCTCAGCTTCCTTTCCGGGCATGCTTTTCGCGGGCCTGGCGCCGCTTCATCGCGTGCAAGAAGCCCTTTTCAAGGGAGGTGAGTTTTGGATTGGATTCACCAATTGCATCGTGGGCGCGTTGCTTCGCGTCATCGATGAACTTATCTCCTTTGTCGAAGCCCATTTAGATCTCACGTTTCGCGCAACTTAGACACACTCTTTCAGCTTGACATCATTGTCAGCTAACCCTGTGAATTGCTTGCGACCAGTGACGGGCGTTGTCAGTAAAGGGGTTGAGGGACTTATCGAATGAATCACCAGCTTGTACTTCCAAAGAATGAAAACAGATTTCGTTTGCTTGGAGCGTCCCTTTTGGTTTGGGGCAGTGTCGCTGCTTTTATTTGTTGGGGTGTTATGAGTGCGTACCCAGCACTTTGATAGTGCTTCGGTCAGCAGTGTTTTCCCCTGAGTTGGGTTGATTCAAGTCACGAAGCGTGGCCGTTGACGACTTGGCTGTGTATTCCTCATGCGCTTGAGTGTCTTCAGGGATGTCTGGCTCTTCCTGCGTCGTCGCTTTGAGGCTCAATTTTTATGGCAGAAGAGATTCAGCAAACCCATCCGCTCTATGCGTCTGATCGGGACATTTTGGATTCCTTGCTTGGTTTTGAGGGCGCTCCAGGCCCCGATCAGCTCACCTCCGCAGCAAGACTTGCCACGCGTTACGGAGAGTTCCCTGGGGCTGATGACATCAAGACAGACTTAGGGAAAGTTGTTGCTGGCTGGGGCTTAACGCGGGACACCCTCAATACTCAATGCAGGGAGATCTGGGAAAGCGGTTGGCGTCCAGGTCAAAGCCTCAGTGAGGAGGTTGGCTCTGGGTCCGATGTGAGCGATTCGGAAGCCCCTTAGCGATTGAAAACACGACTTGATGGAAAACTTTTAGTTGTTCTTGTTGCATACGTAAAAATATTTCATGAAAGTGCTGCAGCTGATTGATGTATTTCCAGGTAGCTCTTGAAAATTTTAGTATTGATTTAGAGTTGTTTTGTTCGGTTTGGTGGCCTTTCTAAGTCATTGATAATAGCTGAGCTTTGGTAATTGATTTAACTTACCTAAATAATTGAAGTTGTGACTTTCGCGAAGCCTCATAGATAGGCTTACTTTCCTCGCTTTTAGATCTGTCTCCTGTTCGGGTCTTGTCCTTGGCTCTCGCTGAGGCCTTGCATCGAACCGTTGGACGGGAAAACTTGGGTGGTGGAAGGACGTCACAATCATGACGATTGCTGTTTAGAAAGGATTTGCTTTTGTCATGCCCATGGATTTAATTGCGTTGTTTACAGCTGCTCCAGCTGCTCCCTACGCCTGGTCCCTTGTGCTGGCTGGTGCGGTTGTGATTGCAAGCATTGTTCCTCTAGGTGCAGCGCGCTCCCAGGCTGACTTCACCATGGCTGACATGGATGCGCCAAGGGCGATGTTTGATCGTCTGCCGGCCTGGGGCAAGCGGGCCAGTTGGGCCCATCAGAACAGTTTTGAATCATTTGGCCTGCATGCTCCCGCTGCGTTATTGGCTTTAATCGCTGCTCTTCAAACCGGACCTTTGCCGGGCATCGCAGCTGTTGTTGCGCTGATTCAACCGATCTTGCGTCTTGTTTATATCGGTGCCTATGTGGGCAACATTGCACCCTTAAGAGGTTTGTGTTGGGCTTCGGCGCTCTTTTGTACGGGCATTTTGTACTTAGAAGGTCTGAAGGCTCTCCTTCAAGCGGCTTGACCGGCCAAACGATCAATCCTTGGTTCGTAGAGCTGGAGCTCCACTGAATGGATCGAAATGATTAGTCGAAGAACAGAAGACTGACCACTTTCCCCATGTCTTCTGCGCTCCTGCAACTAGCTAAAAGCGTTTCGCTGTCATGAAACGCCAGACAAATCAATTGATCACAACGGTTAATGATTTCTTGGTTGCAGAGACTGCTGGCAATAGGGAGTGGCAAATCATCATGCTCCGGTTTTTCGATCAGATGGAGGACTTGATCCAGCTGGTCACGAATTTCCGGGACTTGTCGATCGAGGCTTTGGGGGAGCAGTACGGTCAGACGCTCTCGATCAACGGCTACAACACCCCGAATCACGGCTGCGTTCACACCCTGAGAGCCAGAGGTCAGCAACGTATGCCCCTCTTGCGCCAGGGACCGAGCAATTAGTTCTACTAAGTGAATCGCGACGACGGGCACGTGGCGGCTGCCAAGAATGGCAATTCTCCGCTTCCCCTTGTCCTGAAGAAGGGCAAGTTCTTGGGCAAGTGTGTCGACCCTGTCAAGTGCAGGAAGATCAAGAGAGCGGCTCAATGACATCCCACTGGCGATTGCAAACGCTAGCAGCGCCCCTCGAGAGAAGCGTGCTGCGTTGAACGCTGCGTCAATGCTCAGCTAATCGCACGAAATAATTCACCCAGGTTGCAATGCTCTTCAACGAGTCGGAAGGCATACGTGGCCTTCACTGTTTCATGGAGACGCACGTGTCCAAAGGCCTGTTCGATCACTTCAACGGTGGCCAGGGTGTCGTGTTCAACCTTCAGAAGTGGGACCTCTAATTCATCGGCACGATTGACGAGTTGGGGGAGAGGCTCTCCAGCGCCGGTGAGGATCAGGCACTGTGTTGAGGCCTCCAATGCTGCGAGTTGAATGTCGGTGCGATCGGCTCCGGTCACGACCGCCATGTTGCGCCGCCTCCTGAAGAATTCCATCGCAGAATTCACATTCATGGCTCCGATACTCAGGGTCTCAACCAGGAGTTCGAGGCGTTCTTTGCAACAAATCACTCGGGCATCAAGACGTCGCACCAGCTCTCCAACGGTGACGCTGCGCAGAAGTGGAGATCGGGGCATGACCCCGAAAACCTTCAATCCCAGTGCCTGTAGAGCCGGCACAACGTGTTGGTTCAACTCCTCAACTTCATCGGGCGTCACCGCATTCAAAACAACACCGGCTAGTCGATCGCCGAGCTGCTGCTGCGCTGCAAGTAGGGCATCAACACTGCGGCTGTCTTGCCAAAGATGCACAAGGATCACAGGGGCATCAAGTCCCTGAGCGAGTTGTACGAGGCTGAGGCCGTACATCAGGCCTTCGTGCAGGCTTCCCGCTGCCTCGAGCATCGTGAAGCTGTTTGGATCATTTTGAAGATCCTTCAGCAACATCTCGAGTCCTGTTCCCGCATCCAAATTCCCCTGCCGCAAGCGGGTGTCGGCGGTTTCTGGAGAGAGCAGATGAAGAGAAGGTATCAAGCGGGTCTCATCGAGCCCAAGGGTTGTGCCAACGAAACGCACGTCGTCATCGATGAGCGGATCAGGCAGAGGAGAGCCTTTGGCCGTCCACTCGAGACTCGTGGCGAGTGGTTTGCCAAAGCGCACAGTCCGTCCTTCAGACAAAAGATGGCGGGCTAATCCGAGTACGAGAGCGGATTTGCCGCTGAACGGCTCACAGGATCCGATCAGCAGTGTGTTGCCCATGCAGGAGGTCCCGGCGTGTTCAGCAATTTAGAGGTCAAGCCCCGTCGTGCTGTCATCGTTGAGGCGGTGAAGAGCTGAATGGTTTCGGCCAGGTTGCTTCCCCCCGATTCAAAATCCCTTTCATGGCCAATCAGGCATCTCCTTCCTCCGCTCCACTCCAGTCAGGACGTTGGGCCGGCCGAACGGTGGGAATCACTGGAGCGAGCGGCGCGCTTGGACGGGCTTTAACCAAGGCACTGATCGGAGAGGGTGCCTGGGTGATTGGCCTGAGCCACAGTCCGCCTCCAAAAGTCCAAGCGTCGATTGATGAGGCTCAAGAGTGGGTTCGTTGGTCTTGCGGAGAGGAGCGTCAGCTGGAGCCCATTCTTAAAAATGTTGATGTGCTGGTCTTGAACCACGGCATGAACCCAGGGGGTGATCAGTGTCCAGAGACTCTCTCCAAAACCCTTGAGGTGAATGCATTCAGCCATTGGCGTTTGATGCAGCAATTCGAGACCATTGCTGATCAAGACCAAAATCGCGAAAAGCCACGGGAGCTCTGGGTCAACACCTCAGAGGCTGAAATCCAACCGGCCTTGAGCCCTGGCTATGAGTTGAGCAAGAGATTGATCGGTGAGTTGGTCAGCTTGCGTTGGAACAATCGCAGCGCATCGCAAGGAAAGGCCCTGCGGTTACGCAAACTCATCCTCGGGCCGTTTCGGTCCAATCTCAATCCGATTGGTCTATTGACCTCTGGATTTGTCGCCAATCAGGTGATTTGGCAAGCAAACCTAGGGGTGAACTTGATCATCGTCACCCCCAATCCACTCACTTACCTTCTAATGCCTTTCGTCGAATTGGTTCGAAGGGTTTATTGCCGCGCCTTGAGGATCAATCCCCCCGATCGGTGAGGATTTCGCATCCATCAGACGTCACCACGATGGTGTGTTCCCACTGAGCAGAAAGACTGCCGTCCTTGGTGACGACGGTCCAGCGGTCTTTGAGGGTGCGACAGGCATTGCTTCCTGCGTTGAGGATGGGCTCCACGGCAAGGGTCATGCCTGGACGCAATTTGACGTTAGGAAGATCGTTCGTGCGGAAGTTAAACACTGATGGCTCTTCGTGGAGATTCCGTCCCACTCCATGGCCGGTGTAATCCTCCACCACACTGAATTGGTTGGCTTTGACGTGATCTTCGACTGCTCCAGCAATATCTAGAAGCGTGTTCCCGGCACGGATCTGGGAGAGTCCAGCCATGAGTGACTCCTGGGCGACCCGACTGAGCTTGCGGGCATCTTCAGAGACGTCACCAACGCAAACGGTGATGCAGCTATCTCCGTGGTAACCGTCGAAATAGGCCCCCGTATCCACTTTGAGTAGATCTCCAGCATGGATCACACGCTTGTTGCTGGGGATGCCGTGCACCACCTCGTTGTTGATGCTGGCGCAGATGCTGGCTGGGAAGCCGTGGTAACCCATAAAGCTTGGGGTTGCGCCCATCTCCCGGATGCGTCGCTCCGCATGGGCATCAAGGTCACCTGTGGTTTGGCCGGGCTCCACCAGTTCCATAATTTCGCGCAGAACTGTGGCGACGATGGAACTGGCTTTCGCCATGATCTTCAGCTCGCGAGCTGATTTGATTTCTACGCCACGTCGCTGCTGGATGCGGGGGCCGGTGGAGGTGACAGGGGAGACCTTTGTGGAGGCCAGGAGGTCAGCGAACAAATTCATCGTGTTTCGGCGTTTCTTGTTTCAGGCCGTTAAAGCAAGCCGCGTCAGCGGAAGCTCTACAGACAGTCTTCCTGTCACGCTATCAATTGCAATGGAGGGATCGACGGTGGCCCGCTTATTGGTTCGCGTACGCCAATGGCATCGCTGGATGGCGCCTCTTGTTGTGCTCCCTCTGCTGGTCACTGTCAGTACAGGCGTGACCTATCGATTGGCTAAGGACTGGGGAGGATTGAGTCGTGAGCAGGTCCACTGGTTGATGACCATCCACGAGGGTGAGTGGCTTGGGCCTGTCCTCGAGCCCATCGTGGTCCTTCTCAACGCGGTCGGGTTGTTATGGATGCTTGCGACTGGAGCCTGGCTCCTCTTGCAAAGCTTTCGAAGGCAGTGGATTGCGTCTCGGAAGGAGGCTGGGGGGTAAGCTGGTTGTTTGGCGTGTTACCAGGAGCTGGGATGGCGGTTGACCCGATAGAGACGTCTGTGGACGAAGCCACTGAGGCGACCAGCGGTGCAACTGCTGTTGCTGAAAAATCAACGTCGAAAAATTCGAAGAAGTTGAGTGCTGCTGCGCTGATTCAAGAATTCGAAGACGCTCAATTGAAGAGTGATCTTCCTGAGATTTATGTCGGTGACACCGTTCGTGTTGGTGTTCGCATCAGCGAGGGCAATAAAGAGCGTGTTCAGCCCTATGAGGGCGTCGTAATCGCTAAGCGCCACGGGAGTCTCAACCAAACCATCACGGTGCGGCGCATCTTCCAAGGAATTGGTGTAGAGCGGGTTTTCATGCTGCATAGTCCTCAAGTGGCTTCGGTCAAAATTGAGCGTCGCGGTAAAGTAAGGCGTGCGAAGCTCTTTTATCTGCGAGACCGGGTGGGCAAGGCCACTCGCGTGAAGCAGCGCTTCGATCGCTGAGGCTTTCGCTTCAACGAATTAATGCCATCGTTTTTCGATGGCTTAGGGGTTCATCGCCTTGCGCCGTTAGTTCAGTTGGTAGAACGCAGGTCTCCAAAACCTGATGTCGGGGGTTCAAGTCCTCCACGGCGCGTCCGATGACCCCTTACTTGCAGTTTTCTTGATTTCGAGCATGGAGTTAGATCTTCAACCTGGTGATGTGGTCAAAGTGCTCGAATCAGCCGCTCTCGGCTGGGTTCGTGCACGAGTGATTCGCGTCAAGTCCGGTGGACGAGTCGTTGTCCAAAGCGATCAAGGCCGTGAATTCACGGCTCGAGGTAATCAAGTGCGTTTGATTGAACCAGCTGGATTTAGTAGTCCCTAAGCCAATTGTTTCGGACCTTTTCTGGTCCTTAAGCCTCCCCAGACGGGGAGGCTTTTTTTTAACACGTGCATGATCCCTGTGGAAGGGTTCGATCTCCCAACGATGGGGTTGCGTGCGTTCACCAAAACCATGGCCTTTTCAGGGCTACATCCCTGGTGGTTTGTCTTGATCCTGGCCAGTGGAGAAGCGTCGTGCTGTTTCGATCAGACCAGTGAGCCTCAAGATCACAGCTGAAAAGCTCAGGAAACATTGGTGTCTCCTCGAGTGTGTTGACGGAGGGCAGGGCGGCAGTTGATACTGGCCAAGTCCGCGTGAGCGGCAAAGGTCACTCTTTGTGGGTAGTTCTCCCTCAACTGAGTCCAGCCTGGGACCGTAGTTCAATCGGTTAGAGCACCGCCCTGTCACGGCGGAAGTTGCGGGTTCGAATCCCGTCGGTCCCGTTTTCATTCCCCCGGCTTAGTGACGGTTCGCGTTCGTCTGGCCCCAAGCCCCACAGGCACGCTTCACATCGGAACGGCTCGTACGGCTGTTTTTAATTGGTTGTTTGCCCGTCATCAAAACGGCAAATTTTTGCTGAGAATTGAGGACACGGACAAAGAGCGCTCCAAGCCAGAGTTCACCCAAAACATTCTTGATGGTTTGCGTTGGCTTGGCCTGGACTGGGATGAGGAACCGGTCATTCAAAGCGAGCGGATCGAAGCCCATCGCCTTGCAATCAGCCAATTGCTCGCTCAAGGTCTTGCCTATCGCTGTTATGCCAGTGAGCAGGAATTGGATGCCATGCGTGAAGCCCAGAGGGCTTCAGGTAAGCCTCCCCGTTATGACAACCGTCATCGTCAACTCAGTGCTGAACAGGAAGAGGCCTATCGCGCTGAAGGGCGCGAGGCGGTGATTCGTTTTCGGATTGAGGACGAAGCCACCATCGCTTGGACCGACATGGTGCGTGGTCCGATGCAATGGCGTGGCGCCGACCTCGGTGGAGACATGGTGATCGCCAGACGTGCTCCTGCGAACACGATTGGTAACCCCCTTTACAACCTTGTTGTGGTGGTTGATGACGCCGCTATGGCCATCAGCCATGTCATTCGCGGTGAAGATCACATTTCTAATACGGCCAAACAACTGCTGCTTTACCAGGCTCTCCAGTTGAACTGCCCAAGTTTTGCTCATACGCCTTTGATCCTCAATCCAGAAGGACGCAAGCTCTCCAAGCGTGATGGCGTGACCTCCATTGGTGATTTTCAGGCGATGGGTTACACAGCAGAGGCCTTAGCCAATTACATGACCCTGCTTGGTTGGTCTGTCCCAGAGGGAATGGAGGAGCGGTTCACGCTCCGAGATGCAGCCGAGGTTTTTAGTTTTGATCGGGTGAATAAAGCCGGCGCCAAATTCGATTGGGACAAGCTCAACTGGCTGAATGCTCAGGTCTTACATGGTTGGTCTCCAGCTGAACTTCTCGCAGCACTGGAGCCTCGCTGGCAGCAACAAGGTTGGGTTGTCAACGATCCTCTTTGGGCTCACGACTTAGCCGTTTTGCTCGGGCCGTCGCTCACCTTGATCGAAGACGGAGTCACACAAGCTCGGCCGTTTTTTGAAGAACCTCCCTTAGAAGAGGACGGATTGAAGCAACTTGAGCAAGCAGGAGCTCGTCCTGCTCTTCAAGCTCTGCTGTCCGCTCTTGAACTGAATGCATGGGACGGCCTTGATTTGGAGCGCGCCCAAACCTTGCTCAAAGAGGCCGCCGCCGCCGCTGGTGTGAAGAAGGGCGTCTTGATGAAGAGTCTCAGGGCTGCCTTGCTCGGTCGCCTTCAGGGGCCAGACCTCATTACCACTTGGGCGTTACTGGCCAGACTCGGGAACGATCGGGAGCGCTTGCGTCGCTGCTTCTGATGAAACAGAAGCCGAGGATTCGGAGTCTTCTGGACTCTCGGCAATCAGCCCAAGAACGCGCGCCAAGGGTTGTGCTGTTAACCCTTGGATACCCACGGTCATCAAGATGGTGAGGAAGACCAACCCTTGCAGTCGCCCTGCACCCAAAATTCCAGCTTGCTCAAGGCGGATGGCAAACAATGAGGCCACGGCTGCTGTCACGATTCCTCGTGGGGCCAGCCAGGCCATGAATAATTTTTGACGCCAAACCAAGGGCAATCCGACTGTGGCCACACTCACGGCGACTGGACGGACCACAAACATGAGCAGCAGGACACAGCTCACACCACCCCATCCGAGTGGGCTGAGCTCAGCCCAGGACACGTCTGCTGCCAACAGAGGAAACAGCATGGTGATGGCGAGTGAAGCCAACTCTCGGATCAATTCATCGAGCTGACCGGCTTCTTCGGTTGAGCGACGACCGACTACGACGCCCGCTGCAACGGATGCCGGTAGCCCTGATTCTGGAAGGAGCCATTCGGCTATCCCAAACATGAGGAATAGTGCCCCAAGCGTCAGCTGTAGGCGCAATCCGACGGCTTGAGAAGGTGTCAGGCGGCGTAATCCTTCTGACAACAGCCAGCCAACTGTGACACCAATAAGCACGCCCCCTCCGAGGCGTGCAAGCAGGCCCTGCACCAACTCACGCCAGCCGTGTAGGTCGCCCAGCGCTAGTTCCAGAAGCAGCAGTGCCAACACAGCGCCGATGGGCTCGAGCAGCAGTCCTTCCGCTTCCAGCACATCGCCAAGGGGATGGGCCAAGCGAATTTGTTTCACGATCGGGGTCACCACGGTGGGCCCAGTGGCCAGCACGATGGCGCTAAACACGGCAGCTAAGGACCAGCTCAGGCCTGCGAGCCAATGTGCCGCCAGGATTCCCGCACCGAGAGAAATAAAGATTCTCAGGACTGAGATGCGCAGCACGGTGGCTTTGATCGTGTCTCCTGGCAGGCGAAGGTTGAGACCTCCGTCAAATAACACCAAGCTCACCAATAGGCCAACGATGGTTTGCAGTCCTTGTCCAAGATCGAGAGGTTCAACGAGCCCTAGGCCAGAGCGCCCGATCAGCAATCCTGAAAGCAGCAGCAAAACCACGCCAGGAAGATTGGATAAAGCAGCTAGCAGTCGCGCCCCTGCACCCGCAAAGACAGTGATGCCCCAAAGCAGCCCTAAGCGCTCAGGCGTCATCGATCAAGGCGTATTGCGGTTCAACCCGCATTCCGATGACGGCATCCGGACGCACAACCAGAAATTCGCCGTCTAGATCACTGAGGGGAACATTGACAAAAGCCCCTTCAGCACTGGCATTGACCAGGCCTTGATACCAATCCTGGAATTGCTCAAGGGATGTGAAATGCACCACTTCGCTCTGCCCCCCAGACAGGTGAAGGGAGATCCGATACCGGCGCGGAGTGCGGTTCATCTAGGAACCGTACTGCCCAGGCAACTCTCTGCACCTCACTTGGAAGATAGAGAGGGTGACGGGGGTAGCCCGCTTTGGTCAATCCAGTCACAAAGGGGGCTGGAAGCACTCCTCGTTGATCGCTGACGTCGTTCAACATGTTCAACACGGCCTCATCCCTTTGCCTAAAACCGCCGCCAACCCCCCATCCCAGCCAGAGATCCCATGTGGGATGTTGAGCCCACTGTTGGAACCAGCTGCGCAAGGTCTGATCATTGTCAGCGCCAATGGGCTCTGCGCACCTGCATAGAAGGGAGGGGGATGGGGAGATGCGGGCAAACAGATTGAGGACCACGAGATGGTGATACCCCCAGTGGTGTGCAAATCCTTGAAGCCGTCTCAGGGTGGGGTCGTCTCGACGTCCATCGGCGCGTGACGGATTCAGACCAATGAACAGCAGCAACCGTCTTTGTCCCGCGCTTGGTTCACGGGATGGAATGGGCCGATGCAACAACCAGCGGTAGGCACCGCAAGAACTCAGTGTTGCTTCAGCTTGCCAAGAGTTCAAGGGCAGCCTCGAGGATCCTTCCACTCGCCTGGCCATCGCCAAAGGGATTCACGGCTTTTGCCATGGCGTTATAGGCCTCGCTGTTCTCTAATAACAGGGATGCTTCACGGTGAATCGTTGTTGGGTCAGTCCCCACCAATCGGGCTGTTCCAGCTTCAACGGCTTCGGGGCGTTCCGTGGTTTCACGGAGAACAAGAACCGGTTTCCCGAGAGCTGGTGCTTCCTCTTGCAACCCACCGGAGTCAGTGAGTAGAAGAGTGCAGCCTTTCATGGCTGCGACCAAGCGGTCGTAATCCAGTGGCTCGGTCAGCACTACGCGTGGATGGTCCCCCAGTAATTCCTGGAGGGGCTCACGCACGGTTGGGTTGCGATGCAAGGGCAACAGCAACACGGTGTCGGGATGGCTATCGAGGACACGCAGCATTCCATCCGCAATGTTCTTGAGGCGCTCACCCCAATTCTCGCGGCGGTGAACGGTGGCCAAAATCACCCTTTGCGCGTCCCAATCGATGCTTAAGTCGCTCAAGGTTGGAGCGCGTTCAGACATGCGCAACAGGGCATCGATCACGGTGTTGCCCGTGAGCAGCACGCGCCCAACAACCCCAGATGCTTGAAGGTTTGCTTCTGATTGCTTAGTGGGAGCAAAGTGAAGATGGGCAATTTGCGAGATCAAGCGACGGTTGGCTTCCTCAGGGAAAGGATCAAGAAGATTGTCCGTACGCAGTCCGGCCTCGACGTGACCAACAGGGATTTGTTCGTAGAAGGCGGAGAGAGCAGCAGCAAAGGCCGTGGTTGTGTCTCCTTGAACCAGTACGAGATTTGGAGGAAATGCTTGAAAGTCATCACGCAAGCCCTGCAGCGCCGCACAGGTCACATGTGTGAGGGTTTGCCGTGGCGTCATCAGATTGAGATCCAGATCAGCGCTCAGGCCAAACAAATCCATGACTTGAGACACCATCTCCCTGTGCTGACCTGTCAGTACGACTCGGGTTTCGAGAGACTTGCAGGCCCGGAATTCTTGGATCACAGGCGCCAATTTGATGGCTTCAGGCCTCGTGCCCAAGACAATTGTCACGCGTGGCAGGCGAGCCATAACCATCAAGATTGTGAGTCAATCCTACGAGCGCTTCCCCCGGGAAGACTTGGCATCAACTTGCCAGATCGTGCAGCATCGCGATGCTGCACGTCGCGGACACCATCAGCATGAGTCAGCCCGTATTTCCTCCTGGTCTCCCAGCGCGGCCAACGTTCACACCATCTCAATCTCCTTCTCCAGCTTCAGAGTCATTGGCTTCACAAGCCCCGTCTTTAGAGCAGATCGTTCGTGTCGCTCACGAACAGGGGCATTCCGACGTTCATCTTGGAATCGGGGAGAGTCCAAGATTTCGAGCTCGAGGTGAGATTATTTGCTCCGATTGGCCTCCCACCGAACCCGGTGAGTTTCAGGACTGGCTTGGAGAATTACTGACTCCCCAACAGATCGACCACTTCAGACAGTGCAAAGAGTTCGATGGGGCTCATGCCTTTTCTTTTGTGAGGGTACGCATCAATTTGTTTGATGCTTTACAGGGTGCGGCGATGGTGTTGCGGCTCATTCCTCAAAAGATCCTGTCACTGAATGATCTAAAGCTGCCACCTGTGCTGCAAGATCTTTGTGCATATCCCAAAGGCTTGCTGCTTGTAACTGGCCCAACCGGTTCAGGTAAAAGCACTACGTTGGCAGCGATGATTGATTGGATTAACAACAATCAGAGTAGGCATATCCTTACCATTGAGGATCCCATCGAATTCGTGCATCAAAGCCGGCAATCTTTAATCCGACAGCGTGAGGTGGGGCGTCATACGCTCCAGTTTCATCATGCTTTGAGAGCAGCGCTGCGTGAAGATCCTGATGTGATTTTGGTTGGTGAAATACGTGACAAAGAAACGCTCAGTACCGCCATGGAAGCAGCTCAGACTGGACATCTTGTGTTTGGAACTTTGCATACAAACTCTGCGGTTAAAACCGTTGAACGTGTCCTTGGGATGTACCAACCTGAGGAGCAGGAAAGTATCCGTCTATCTTTGGCAGAATCACTGATGGGAATTATTTCACAAGGATTAATTCAAAGTCATGGCGGAAAACGTGCCGCCTATCATGACCTAATGATTAATACTGATGCCTGCAAGGATTACATTAAGAAAGGGGCGCTAGATGATGTCGAAGACATCATGCAGAGAAGCGAGTTTGATGGAATGATGACTGCCAACCAGTCATTGCAGCGTTTAGTTGAATCTGGGCAAGTCGAAGCTGAAAAGGCCATCGCCGTCAGTCCTCGTCCTAATGAACTGACTCAGGCGTTAAGAGGTAGGAGTTAAGAGTATTCAGGCTGCGCTGTTAAACATCCGGACAATTAAGAGTGTTGCCATGCCGATGGATAGTCCGAGCATGGCGAGGCGTCCATTCCAAATTTCAGCTTGAGGAGTAAATCCTCGCTTCCAAGCATTTAATTCGATGGGATCGATGGGCTCTGACGCAACTTTTGCTTGGAGATCGGTTTTCGGAGCCATCGGTGAGATCTCGGGGGACGCCACCTTAAGAGAATAATTTTAAAAGGGGGGCTTTGAGCCATAAAGGCTTAATGCTTGCTCTAATGGCCACCGCGCTGCGACTCCGAGCTCTAGAGAGCTGGGTTGAACGCCGTTAGAGAGTCGACGCAATGCCGCTACGGCAACCATTGCTGCGTTGTCTGTGCAATAGGCCAATGGGGCGATGTGCACGGACACCCCTTTTGATTGACCAACAGCTTGCATTTGGGAACGCAGGCGATGGTTGGCGGCAACGCCCCCGACCATCACTAAGTGATCAATCCCCTGCTCCTGGCAGCAGCGCAGGCTTCGCTCAACCAACACATCGGCCACGATCTGTTCAAAGCTGGCCGCGAGATCAGCAAGAGGAAGATCCTCCGACTCACGCCTTAACGCTTCCACGTGTCGAAGCACCGCAGTTTTCAGCCCACTGAATGAAAAGTCATAGGGGTAGAAGCCTCCTCCTGGTTTGGAAACGCGTCCTTTTGGTAACCGAAACCGTTTGGCATCACCCTCGACGGCAATGGCCTGAATCGCAGGACCGCCGGGGTAGCCCAGGCCCATGAGTCGAGCCACTTTGTCGAAAGCTTCGCCGGCCGCATCGTCATGGCTGCGTCCTAGGCGTTCCATTGCTCCAACTTCATCCACCCGAATGAGTTCGGTGTGCCCGCCACTCACGAGAAGCACCAGATAGGGCGCATGTGGTGGGTGATCTGCCAAGAACACGGATGCCAGGTGTGCCTCGAGATGGTGCACGGCGAGAAAAGGTTTCTGATGGAGGGCGGCCAATGTTCGCCCTGTGATGGAGCCCACCATGAGGGCTCCCACCAGGCCAGGTGCCACGGTCGCCGCGATGGCATCGAGGTCGGCAGCAACGAGACCGGCGTCTTTTAAAGCGTGTTCTACGAGGTTTGGGAGCGCTTCCACATGCCGGCGCGAGGCAATCTCAGGAACGACCCCACCCCATTGCGCATGTTCTTCCACCTGGGAGGCGATGCCATGGGACAACACCGTGAGCTGGTCGCCCTCCTGACGGAGCACCGCCGCGGCTGACTCGTCACAACTTGTTTCGAGGGCAAGCACTGTGGGCATGAAGATGGAGGGGGCTCCCCTACTGTCCGTTTGTGACATCCTGCCGCTTTAGGGCAGGCTCAACAGGAACCGTTCCGATGCGTCGTCTCTTCGCTCTTGCGCTCTCGGCCCTGCTGGTGTTCGGCTTTGCACCCGTCGCCAAGGCTGATGTAGCGGGTTTGACACCCTGCGCCGAAAGTGCCCGTTTTCAGCAGCGTGCAAGCGCTGCCGCCACACCTCAAGCTAAGGCTCGTTTCGAGATGTATAGCGAAGCCGTTTGCGGTGAAGATGGCTTGCCTCATTTGATCGTGGATGGCCGTTGGAGCCATGCCGGTGACTTCGTCCTTCCAGGCCTGATGTTCCTCTACATCACTGGCTGCATTGGCTGGGCAGGTCGTGAGTATCTCAAAGGCACTCGCGGTACCAAGGAGCAGTACATGAAAGAGATTCAAATCGATGTCTCTCTTGCCTTCAAGTCCTTGTTGGCATCCGCCACTTGGCCTATCGCTGCTTTTGGTGAGCTTACGAGCGGCAAATTGCTTGAAAGCGATGACAAGGTGACCATCTCTCCTCGCTGAACTCGCACCACGACGTCCTTATCTTTCTCACGATGAAGAAATTTCTTACTACTGCACCAGTCGTTGCCGCGATTTGGTTCACTCTCACCGCCGGAATCTTGATCGAGTGGAATCGTTTTTTCCCTGATCTCCTCTTCCACCCCATGGGCTGATCGTTCAGTTCATAAAGTGATCAAAAGGGGCCGAAAGGCCCCTTTTTTAGTTAAGAGATGGTCAGGTTCATCTGCTTTTCTAAAGCGACTAAAGCTGTTTCAAGATCGTCGTTGACGATTACAGCATCAAATTCTGTTTGTGCTGCTAACTCTTCTTGTGCTCGCTTAAGACGACGCTGGATCGCCTCTTCTGCTTCGGTTCCGCGGCCGCGAATTCGTTTCTCAAGCTCTTCAACGCTTGGTGGTGCAAGAAAAATTTGGATTGCTTCAGGCAAACTGTTTCTCACCTGCCTTGCCCCCTCTAATTCAATTTCAAGCAGCACGGGAATTCCATTGGCTAGGCGTTCGCTGACGGGTTGTCGAGGTGTGCCGTAGCAGTTTCCAGCGAATTCAGCCCACTCCAGCAAACCGCCGCTTTGAACGAGTTCGTTAAACCGATCTTTGGAGTGAAAAAAATAGTGAATTCCATCGATTTCTCCACTGCGCGGAGCGCGCGTAGTGGCCGACACGGAGAGCCATATCTCTGGATGACGTTCTCTTAGGCGAGCGACCAAGGTGCCCTTACCGACGCCGCTTGGGCCGGTGAGCACCGTGGGCCTGGCGATTGATCGATCAGGAGCCATACGTTGCTTGAGACTGCATCGCAGGGTAGGAAGGCTTCCTGTTCAGCCTGCTTCTCAGGCAATCCATGGCCAGCCAAAGTCCGCAAGTGATGGATCTCACCAGCCTGAGGGCTGTGCTGGCGGATTTACGTGCCCGATTGCTGCCCAGCCGGTTTGAGAAAGCTCAACAGCCCGATCCTCAGACGCTTCAGCTCGGATTTCGCACCCTGCGAGGAATGATTTGGTTGGAACTGAGCTGGAAAGCAGAAGTTCCCCGACTGGTTGAAATCTCCGCGCCACCGAAGCAGGGTGCAGGAAGCACGCTGGCGCAACAGATTCAGCATGGACTCCGCCAACTCGCGCTGACAGAGCTGTGTCAGGAAGGGTTTGAACGGGTCGTGCACTTTCAGTTGGCACCTCGACCTGGACAGGCTCCCCAGCGCACCTTGGTGCTCGAACTCATGGGGCGTCACAGCAATTTGTTGTTGCTGGATGACCGGCAACGCATCACTGCGATCGCACGCCAGGTCCGCACGCACCAGTCGAGAGTGAGGCCGATTGGCACGGGTGATCTCTACAGCTCTCCTCCGGCCCTTCAAGGCATTGCTCCTCGGCTGGATGAGCCTGAGCAGCGCTGGAGAGAGCGCTTGGAACTGTTGCCGTTAAGCCTGGAAAAGGCGATGCGCAGTGCCTACCAGGGCATCAGTCCGGTGTTGGCGAGATATCTGGCTGACGAGCATGAAGACGCTGCCAGAGCGCGATTGGCGACCAGCGTTCATGAGCTGAGCGAGCAGGAGTGGCAGGTGTTGCGACAGCGTTGGCAGTGCTGGTTGCAGGCGCTTGAAACCGACAGCTTTGCGCTGCAATTTGATGGGCCCAATTCCTATCGCGTATGGAAGCCTGCGTCAGCAGCGAGGTCTGAAGGGGAGTTGTTGGCCGATCTTGCAAAACAGGGGCAGCCCCTCAGCCTGCGTTTGGGCGAGTACTACGCCACCGTTCTTCAACGTCAGGAGTTGAACCGTGCCACTCAGGATTTGCAAAAGCAGCTCAAGCAGTTAAGGACCCGTGAGGAGGCCCTGTTAGCCGACCAGAGAGCTGGCTTGGAGGAGACGGGCGGTGCCGATGACTTGCAACAACAGGGTGATGCGTTGTTGTGTCAGGTGAGTCCGAATCGGGAGACCATCGATCGCGCCCAGAAGCTATACGGCAGAGCGCGAAAACTTAGACGGGCTATCCCGGCGTTGGAAGAACGGCTGCAGCATCATCAAAGCCGGCTGGTGTTACTCGAGGGCAGTGAAAGCTTTCTCGAAGAGCTGATTGGTGCTGATTGGGATGGGATGGAGGCGCGTACAAAAAGCCTTTTAGACCTGCGAGAAGAGTTGGATGATCTGTTGGCTCCAAAACGGCTTCGCCGCCGCCGTCGTCAGGGATCGCGTCGCGTGGACCCTCAGCCCCTCGAGATCCGAAGCCCGGCGGGATTATTGATCCAAGTGGGCCGAAATCATCGTCAAAACGACTGGATCAGTCTTCGGCGGGCACGACCTGGTGACCTTTGGTTTCATGCCCAGGAATGTCCAGGAAGTCACGTGGTGTTGAAGGCATCGGCGGGCTTTGCAGATGACGACGACGTCACCCTTGCGGCTGACATGGCTGCATGGTTTAGCCGCGCGCGTGGAAATCGCCGGGTTGCTGTGGTCAGAGCCCCTGTGGAGCATCTCCAACGCATTGCTGGTGCAGCGCTTGGGACGGTGCAACACAAAGAGGGTGAGGTTGTCTGGGCCGAGCCAGATCGAGCAAGACAGCGACTGATCGCCGGCAAGCTCTTAGCCTGAGTTGACTTATTAGCAGTCGGACTGATCCCTCCCGAGCCGAACGAGAAAACAGTGCTTCCCGCCCCCGAGCCGATTCGGGTGACCCTCCAACCTGAGCAGCTTCCACCCAACGATGTGGAAATGTCTTTGGTGGATCACCTGGAGGAGCTTCGTCAGCGTGTTTTTCGCAGCCTGATTGCGATTGTGCTCGGTGCTTTGGCATGCCTTCTCGCCGTGAAACCCCTGGTGAGGCTCTTGGAGGAACCAGCGGGATCGATTCGATTTCTTCAGTTGGCGCCTGGAGAATTCCTGTTCGTTTCGTTCAAGGTTGCCGGTTACGCAGGGCTCACCTTGGCGATTCCTTACGTTTTGTATCAAGGCTTGGCCTTCGTTTTGCCCGGTCTCACGCGGAATGAGCGTCGTCTCATCGCTCCCGCTGTGGCGGGTTCAGCGGTGCTGTTTTTCGCAGGAATTGCTTTTTCTTGGTGGGCACTCATCCCTGCGGCCCTTGGTTTCTTGGTGAGCTATGGGGCTGATGTGGTGGAGCCGATTTGGTCGATCGAGCGCTACCTCGATTTTGTGCTTCTGCTGATGCTCTCCACAGGACTGGCGTTTCAGTTGCCCGTTCTGCAGTTGTTGCTTGGGTTGTTTGGGTTGGTCCGTTGGAAGCGGATGCTCTCGGCCTGGCGTTGGGTCGTATTGATTGCTGCGCTGGCAGGCGCCGTGCTGACCCCATCCACTGATCCGATCACGATGTCGTTGCTAGCCGGTGCGATTTCAGGCTTGTTTTTCGTTGGCGTTGCTCTCGTTGCGGCCGTTGAACGGTTCAGACCAGAAACTCCTCCAGGCGCCCCTCCCCCTGCAGCTGCAGGCTGAGGGCTTTCCCGAGTCGGGGACGGTCTCGCGTGTCGGTTAACCACGAACGCACGGCGCCTGCTTGACCTAGCCGATTCACCACGTCCAAGACTTGGGCTAGATGGGTGCGGTACTCCTCCTCGTTTAAAGGAAAGGATTGCTGCTCCAGATAGGCCCACATCACCTGGAGATACATCCGCTTGCGCCTTACAACGAGTTGCATGTCGTAGCTGGCTTGCCAGCGCTCCCGCAGCAGATCGATCACCTCATCGACTGTCAATGGAGGGATGGATTGTTCGATGGGTGGGTCTACAAGCACGGAAACGGCTGAGTGGATCATGTAAAAGTCCAGTCGTCGCAAAGCTTGACGGGACCTTTACCCTCCATAATGGACCTCATTAAGTGTCGATTGAGCGTCAGCTATGACTCAGATCCCAGCCAGTGATGTGCCCGGTATGGGCCGTAGGCAGTTCATGAATCTGCTGACCTTCGGATCCGTCACAGGCGTGGCCCTGGGTGCGCTTTATCCGGTGGCGAATTACTTCATCCCGCCCAGAGCTGCCGGGGGTGGTGGTGGAACCAGTGCCAAAGACGAGCTCGGTAATGCCGTTACGGCTAGCGGTTGGTTGAGTAGCCACGGAGAGGGTGATCGCAGTCTTGTCCAAGGCTTGAAAGGTGATCCCACCTACTTGATTGTGGAAGGCTCTGACGCCATTGGGAGCTACGGCATTAATGCCATTTGCACTCACCTGGGATGTGTCGTGCCCTGGAACAGTGGTGCTAACAAATTCATGTGCCCTTGCCACGGCAGTCAGTACGACGCCACAGGCAAGGTGGTTCGCGGCCCCGCACCTCTGTCTTTGGCGTTGGCCAATGTCAGCGTTGACAACGACAACGTGTTTGTCAGCCAATGGACTGAAACCGATTTCCGGACGGGCGAAAAGCCCTGGTGGTCCTGATCAGCCCCTCCTTTTTGCTGTCTCTCCCCTACCTCGCTTTCCCATGCGTCGCCTGCTCTCTTCCACTTTTGCCGCACTGATCGTCGGCCTTGCTGTCTTCAGTGCACCCGCTGCAAGTTGGGCCTATCCCTTCTGGGCACAACAAAATTACGATTCTCCCCGAGAGGCCACTGGCAAGATCGTTTGTGCGAACTGCCACCTGGCCCAAAAGCTCACTCAGGCAGAAGTTCCCCAGTCCGTGCTGCCTGACAGCGTCTTCAAGGCAGTTGTCAAGATCCCTTACGACACCGGCGTTCAAGAACTCGGTGCTGATGGCAGTCAGGTCCCCCTCCAAGTGGGGGCTGTTGTGATGCTTCCTGATGGTTTCACGCTGGCTCCTCAGGATCGCTGGACCGATGAGATCAAGGAAGAAACAGAGGGTGTTTATTTCAGCGAGTACAGCGATGACCAACCCAACATCATTTTGGTTGGTCCGATTCCTGGTGACGAGCATCAGGAGATTGTCTTCCCAGTGCTGGCCCCTGATCCTGCAACCGATAGCAGCATCAGTTTTGGTAAGTACTCCATCCACGTTGGTGGCAACCGCGGCCGCGGCCAGGTGTACCCAACCGGTGAAAAGAGCAACAACACCGTCTATACGGCGCCGGCCTCAGGCTCGGTTAGTTCCATTGAGCCTGGTGACAATGGGGCAAGCCTGGTCACCGTGACGTCTGCTGATGGTTCTGAAATCACAGAGACCGTTCCAGTGGGCCCCGCCCTTCTGGTCTCTGTTGGCGATGTCGTTGAAGCTGGTGCTCCAATCACTGACGATCCCAATGTTGGTGGATTCGGTCAGCTTGATACAGAAGTCGTTCTGCAGAATCCTGTTCGCATCTACGGCATGCTTGCGTTCTTCGCAGCAGTTGCTTTGGCTCAGATCATGCTGGTTCTGAAAAAGAGGCAGATTGAGAAGGTTCAAGCTGCAGAAGGCGTCTGATCGAGGTGATCATTCCCGCTGTATTTACATCACCTGGGCCCGTGCTTTTTCAGCTCGGGCCTATTACTTTGCGCTGGTACGGGCTGCTTATTGCACTTGCCGTGCTCATTGGCCTCAATTTATCGAGTTGGTTGGCTAAGCAAAGAAATCTCGAATCGGGATTGATTAGCGATCTTCTCCCCATTCTTGTGTTGGCTGCCATTATCGGCGCGCGTCTCTACTACGTGGCCTTTGAATGGCGCTCCTATCAAAACTCCTGGTGGGATGTATTTGCGATTTGGCAAGGGGGAATTGCGATCCATGGTGCATTGATCGGGGGCACGATCGCTGTGATTTTGTTCTGTCGTTGGCGGAGAGTCCCCTTTTGGGATCTGCTCGATGTTTTGGTTCCATCCGTGATTCTTGGCCAAACAATCGGTCGCTGGGGAAATTTTTTCAATTCAGAAGCTTTTGGGGTTCCCACCCAATTGCCTTGGAAATTATTCATTCCTTATTCAAGCCGTCCTCAGATATTTGCTGATTCAGAATTCTTTCATCCCACATTCCTTTATGAATCGATTTGGAATTTGGTGGTCTTTATGTTGTTGATAACGTTGTTTCGATTGGGGCGTAGCGGGCGACTTTCCCTCCCGTCGGGAGCTCTAAGTTGCTTTTATCTGCTCTCTTACAGCCTTGGTCGTATCTGGATTGAGGGTCTGCGCATTGACCCGCTTTGTTTAGGTGGTGTTCCCCCATTTTGTGACGGTGGTTTGAGGATTGCTCAGTTGATGAGCCTCTCGTTGCTGCTGCTTGCGGGCTTTGGTTTGTTTTGGCTATACGGGAAACGAAAGTCTTTGCCTGATCCAGGCTTACGCACCCCAGGTACTTCATGACCACAGTGTCGATCGTCGGTGCAGGGCCCGGAGCTCCTGATCTTTTAACGCGACGTGCTGAGAACCGGTTGCAGTCTGCTCAGGTTTTGATTTGGACAGACTCCTTGGTTTCGCCTCAGATTGCGGCTCTAGCTCCTGATCACTGCGAAACGATCCGAAGCAGCACGCTCACGCTTGAGGATGTGCTCCCACTGATGATTGATCGTGCCAAAAAAGGCCTGCAGGTTGTTCGTCTTCATGACGGTGATCCCTGCCTGTATGGAGCGCTTTCAGAGCAAATTTGTGGCTTAAACGATGCTGGGATCTCTGTCGATGTGGTTCCAGGAATCAGCGCTTATCAGGCAACCGCTTCAGCTTTAGGGGCTGAACTCACGATTCCTGGGCTCGTTCAGACCATTGTTTTAGGGAGGGCTGGTGGCCGCACTGGGGTTCCGGAAACGGAGAGTTTGGAGAATCTTGCTCGCCTCAAGGCATCGCTCTGCCTCTACCTCAGTGCTCGCCATGTTGAGGAGGTACAAGCAACATTGTTGAAGCATTATTCGCCTGATACACCGGTTGCGATCGGTCACCGTGTGAGTTGGCCCGATGAATGGCTGCAAGTCGTCCCGCTGGAGCGCATGGCGGCGATCTCTCGAGAGCGAAATCTGATCCGGACCACGCTTTATGTCGTAAGTCCAGCGTTGAAGGCAGGTCGCCAGCGCTCAAAGCTTTACTCGCCAGACCACGATCACCTGTTCCGCCCTAGTCATTAAGTATCAGGCTTCCCCGTTGTGGTTTAAGATTTGCATTCGGGGCGATTAGCACAGTGGTAGCGCACTTCCTTCACACGGAAGGGGTCACTGGTTCGAATCCAGTATCGCCCATTTTATTCTCTTGATTTCAAATTTACTTCGTTTATTGACGATGTGAAAATTTGATTTCTCTGACAGTTTGGCGAAACGCAACTAAAATTTCTTATCGGTAAATGCATGGAATGTCTGAAGTTAGGGACGCTATCGATCATTCAGACTCCCGTCAGGACGACCTCGCTTCACTTGGCCGAGTCTTAAGGGAAGAGCGGGAAAGGCAAGGGATGACTTGCCAAGCTTTTGCTGATTCGCTCCATATGGGGAAAGAGCAGCTTGCAGCGTTAGAAAATGGAGATCGGGACAACCTGCCAGAACCCGTTTTTATTTGCGGGATGCTGCGAAGAGTCGCGCAGAAATTGGGATTGGATCCCGCTCCATTGGTTCAACAATTCCAATCTCAGCTTCCTGAGATGAAGGGGGCGCCTGCAAAGCGTGTGAGTCGCGAGCGCTCCGGTTTTTCAGATCCAGCGCAAGGCAAGCAGGACTCCCAACCGAAGGGTCGCTGGATCAGCAGTGCAGCTGTGCTTTTGCTTCTTGTTGGAGTGACAGCGGTTAGCGCCATTGCATTTCGTGGCAACCGTCAGCAACAAGCAGCCGTGAGCACCGTGGCTGCGCAGGACCAACCTGTGCCTCAGCCCTCTCCAGCCAGAGACAACAATTCAGACATCAACGTTGCTGTTGATGGTGACAACAAGAGTTCAGGAGCGATTGTGCTTGTCAGTTCAAAACCGAGCTGGGTTTCTGTCCGCAATCGAAGCGGGGAGGTGATCTTTGAGGGCACTCTGAATGAACCGAAACGGTTTGAGGGCGAGCAGGGTCTAGAAGTCTTCGCGGGACGACCTGATTTGGTCCGATTTAGTTACGGGGATGACTCTCCTCGTGTCTTGGGCAGCATCGATCAGTTGCGTTGGTACCCCCTCACTCCTGAACCTTGAGCTTGAGATTTAAACCGGTGACCTCCTTGAGAATGGGGGCACAGCTTTCCATGCTCCACTGCTCGAGACTCAAATCCTGATCAGCCTGTTCTCCGACTAATTCCAGGACAAGATCTTCGTTTTTGACTTTGACCAGCAAGCTTTTGATCACCGGCTCTGGACGTCGATCGAGGGCAACCGCCAATCTGAGCAACAAGGCCATCTCTGAGACCGTGCGTCGATGATCACGGCTTTGAAGCGCTTGCCAAGACTCATGCCTTTTTTTGGGAAGGCTGCGGCGGTGATAGCGCGCGATGGCAGCCACCATCAAATGTTCCGCTTCTGAATAGCCCAGAAGCTCGCCATGGCGAATCAGATACCAGGAGTGCTTGTGATATGCGCTGAGATTGATGTGTTGGCCGCAGGCGTGAAGCATTGCTGCAGCCCATAGCAAGTCACGGCCTGAGCCATCATCACGATGCAGATGGTGTTTGGTGGAGTCATAAAGAGTGAGTGCATGGGAGGCCACACGCTCGGCTCGTTGTTGATTGACGGCAAAACGCTGCACCTGATGGATCACGGTGCGCTGTCGAATGCTGCTTTGAAAGCTGAAACGGTCTTCTAGTAGGCCCTGACGCAACATCCAATCAACGATGAGGCCTTCGCGGAGGGCTCGTTCACTCAGAACCAGCTCATTCACTCCCAACATCTGCATGCTGGTTTGCAGAATTAAGGCACCTGGAACAATGATCTCCGCGCGCCGATCATTGATGGGTGCCAGCGCTTTGCGTTGCTCCGGTGTCATCACCACCAAGCGATCCACAACCTTGTCGAGGCGTTGTTTGCTGACCCGATAGCCATGAAGCTTCAGCGGTGGGCGATCTTCCTCGCTGGCGGCCAGGGCTCCTATGGCCATCGCGGTGCCACTGGTGGCCACCATGACTGGGGTTTCTTCTGGGGTGATCCGTCTCAACACTTTGTTGACCGCAGGCTCTAATGAGCCTTGGATGAAGGCTTGAAGAAAGGTCCGACGCTGCGGGGGCATCGGGTCAGCTTCAACAAAATCCCGCTGGAGTCGCACCGCGCCAACCCTTGTGCTGGTAAGTGCTCGAGCATCACGACCATCCGCAAGGATCAACTCTGTGGATCCGCCGCCGATGTCCAGCACAAGATGCGGACAGTCTCCAAAAGGCATGCCTGAGAGCACGCCTAGGTAGATCAAACGAGCTTCTTCTGGTCCACTGACAAGATCAACTTCGAGATCAAACTGATTCTGAATTTCTTGTAAAAAGTCTCGACCATTCGGGGCTTCACGCACCGCGCTGGTGGCTGCGGTCACGATCTGTTCAACCTGATGACTCAGAGCGAGCTCGCGAAAACGACGCAACGCTTCGAGCCCGCGTTTTATGGCGGCCGCTGAGAGGTTGCCGGTCTCGGGATCTCTTTCACCTAGCCGAGTGGTTGACTTCTCAGCTAATTCGATGCTGAAGGTTCGTAGCTCAGGATCAACAGAGGCCACCAGAAGGTGGGTGGAATTGGTGCCGATATCAATCGCGGCAATCTTTCGCAAGGCTCGACCCTTTTGAACGCTCGGCCCTGCTGTCACTTGAAGCACCGTGCTGAAAGCCCATCCACTTTGCCCTAAACAGACAGCAAGAACCTCTGCTTAAGGTTCAACAACTGGAGTTCTTTTTGTCAGTCAGCTCCGCCAAGCGCATGTTGTTTTCTCAAACCCTGGCTCCATGGGTTGCCCTGTTGCGTTGGAACAAACCCAGCGGAAGACTGATTTTGCTGATTCCAGCAGGCTGGAGTCTCTGGCTTACTCCGAATGCACCGCCCTCAGCGACCCTCGTGGTGATGATCGTGCTTGGCGGCCTGGCGGTGAGTGGGGCTGGCTGTATTGCCAATGACTTATGGGATCGGCGCATCGATCGCAATGTGGAACGCACGAAGCAGCGTCCACTTGCGCAAGGAAGTTTGCGTGTTGGACAGGCCGTCGTTGCTTTGATCGTGCTGCTGATCATCAGTTTGATCGTGGTGCTGAGCTTGCCGAATTCCGTGCGCAACCTCTGCCTATTGCTGGCTTGTCTCGCCCTGCCGCCGATCTTGATCTATCCGTCCGCTAAGCGATGGTTTGCCTACCCCCAAGCGGTCTTGGCCTTGTGTTGGGGTTTCGCGGTGTTGATTCCTTGGGCCGCTCAAGAGGGAAATCTGCATGGTGGTTGGCCCCTGGCCGGTTGTTGGCTTGCCACCCTGCTTTGGACGTTTTCTTTTGACACGGTGTACGCGATGGCGGATCGTCCGGATGATGCCCGGATGGCTCTAAACAGCAGCGCACTGAGTCTTGGCTCGTCCGCATTGCGCGTGGTGGCTGTCACCTATGCGCTCTCGATGCTGGCCCTTGCTGTTGCCGCCTCCTTTGCAGGAATCGGAGTCATTTTCTGGCCGTTCTGGTTGGTGGTGGCCTTCGGGATGCAGCGTGCAACCCGAGCGCTCAAAAGCGTTCAGCAGCAGCCCATGTCGGCGTATGGCGTTCATTTCAGTCACCAGGTGCGCTTGGGCGCACTGTTGTTGTTGGGTTTCGTTCTCGGGCGGCTGGGTTGATGCACCACACCGAGCGGTCTGAGTGGTTGCTATCCCCTCTTCAGAGGGGTGATGAGGTGGCTGTCGTGGCCACCAGCTCTGCACTTGACAACACAGACAACCTTTTGCGAGGGATCTCGATCCTGGACAGCTGGGGATTGCGAATCCGTCCGGATGTGATCAGCCAAAGGCGCTGGGGCTATCTGGCCGGACGGGATGACGAACGTCGGAGTGATTTTCAAGCGGTTCCCAATGCACCCCTCTTGGCTTGCGCACGCGGTGGTTGGGGCGCTGCCAGGCTGTTGGAACGCCCCTTCGTTTGGCAGCAAGGATGGTTGCTGGGCTTCTCAGATGTGACCGCCCTGCTCTGCGCTCGCATGGCAGCAGGTGTAAGCGGTGGGGTCCATGGGCCCTTAATCACGACCCTCGCCGATGAACCCGAGTGGAGCCAGCGGCGTCTGCATGATCTGCTCTTTGGCCATCCTCTGCCGGATCTTCAAGGGGTGTCTTGGCGGGGAGGCGTAGCGGTTGGCCCGTTGTTAACGCTGAATTTAACGGTGGCTTCCCATTTGATCGGGACTCCTTTCCTGCCGGATCTGAGTGGAGTTGTGTTGGTTATCGAAGACATCGGCGAAGCTCCCTATCGGATTGATCGCATGCTCACGCAGTGGCGATTAGCCGGACTGCTGCAATCGCTTGCCGGTCTTGGCTTCGGTCGATTCCTGGGCTGCGATCACGAGTCGGACTCGGGTGGTTTCAGCTTGGACGAGGTGTTGCGAGAGCGCACTGCAGACTTGGGAATCCCTGTGGTGGCCAATCTGCTTGTGGGGCACGGCCCGGGGGGGAATGCAGCGTTGCCGGTTGGTGCGATCGCGACCCTCGATGGCGATCAGGGTGTCTTGAGCGTGGGGGCTAACCCTGGCGTTCAGCCAGCACCGCAGCAGCCACAGTGAGATCAAAAGGGGTCGTGACTTTGATATTGGAAGGACCAGCATCAAGAACGTTGACCGGCCATCCCAAGCGCTCGTAAAGGGAGGCGTCATCGGTGACAGTCCAGCCATTCGCGCGGGCCTCACGATGACCTTGGCGGAGTTCATCCACTGAGAAGGCTTGCGGAGTCTGGGCCGCCCACAGCTCTGCGCGATTCGGGGTCGCTGTGATCAGGCCTGATTCGTCCACTTGTTTAATCGTGTCGGTGACAGGGGTCGCTGCAATCACCGCCTTGCCGCCGCGAACGGCGTCTGAACAGCGGTTAAACAAGTCGGGTGAGGCCAGACAGCGGGCTCCGTCATGGATCAACACGTGTTGTGCTTGGTCTGGTAACCCGGCCAATCCCCGTTCGACTGACTCCTGACGACTGTCTCCGCCGGCAATCCAAGCGACGGGTTTGGGAGCGCCTTCAACGAGAGCAAGAATCGCGGAACGGTCAATCTCCTGACCAATGATGCCGATCCAATCGATCGTCTCAGCTTCAAAAGCTGCTTGCAGTGTCCATGCCAGTACGGGTTGTCCTGAGAGCGGCAGCAGCAGCTTGTTGCGGGTTGCCCCCATCCGCCGCCCACTACCAGCGGCTGCGATCAACAGATGCATAAGCGACTCCTGTTTTCAGCAACCTGAAACGGCCTCCATACAATCAGCTCGCACCACTTGTGCTGTTGTTTCATGCGCCTTCTCGTTTTAAGCCCAGGAACAGCTCAACAGCAGCTTGAGCGTATGCCTGCCATAGCAGCCTGTGCCAACGAGCTTGGAGCTTCGATCCAAGTGGCCTGTTCCCCTGTCTACCGATCGCTGTGGACGTTGCTGCCCTCGGTCGAAAAAATCATTCCCTTTGACTTTTCTGCAAGTTTGACCATGGCCGATTGGGCCAATCTTCTTGGCTCTGTCCGAGAACCTGATTTCCAGGTTTGCCTCAATTTTGCTGAAGGACGTCAGGTGAACCTGATGCTGTCGATGAGCCATATTCCGACGCGGGTTTCAGAAGCTGGATTTGCTTCTACGGCTGTGGCCAGCCAGGCTGAAGGCTGGAGTGCGCAACGCCTTTCAGGATTTCTGGCTCCGATTGGTCTCAGCTTGGATGCCGGGGCATTTCGGATCAGCTTGCCTGCAGAGTTGATGAACAGCGCGCGCGAACGGCAGCCACAGGGAGATGGTCCGTTGTTGTTGCTCCAACCCGCGGCAACCCCGGGAGATTGGCCCGCAGAACGCTGGAAGCAATTGCCGCTCACCATCAAAGACAAGCTTCCAGGTTTGCGAACCATTCAGCTCGAAGACAACATCGCGCTTTCAGAGAGAGCAGCTCAGATTGCCTGTGCCGACGTGGTGTTGACCAGTTGTGCTGTGACCAGTTTGTTGGCAGCATTTTGCGGAGTGCCATTGGTTGCACTCGGACTATCTGACGATCAACTGCCGGAGCGTGATGTGATTCGGCATCTTGGCGATGACGATCTCCGATCCCTCTCTGAAGCTGATGTGTTGCAGGCGATGGGCTTCTGATGAAGAGGCCACGACGGAGATCGCAACAACGCCGTCGGCTTCAGCGCTATCCCGCTCAGTTTTATCGCCCTCAGCTACGCCAGCTGGCCAGGCCATGGCTGTTACCCGTTGTCGCCCTAACCATCGTGATTTTGGGCGGGGCCATCGGGTACCGGATCACGGAGGGATGGGACTGGGGTGATTGCTTGTGGATGGTGCTAATCACGATCAGCACCATCGGTTACGGAGAAGTGGAGCCCCTCTCCCAGGCCGGACGGCTGGTGACGGTTTTGATCGTGGCAGGGGGCATCGTGGTGGTGCAGCTCTCGATTCAAAAGATTCTTGGCCTGACAGAATCTGGATACTTCCGCCAGCTGCGGGAATTGAGCTTTCGCCGAAAGCTGCGGCGTATGAACAACCATGTGATTCTTTGCGGGTATGGCCGCATTGGCCGGGAGATTGCCGAACAGCTGCTCCTGGAGACCGTTCCTGTGCTGGTTGTGGAGATGGATTCGGCTCGTCGGCAGGCGGCCGAGGAACGCGGTTTGCCCGTGCTCCAGGCTGACGCGACTCTCGATGAGACCCTTCTTGAGGCTGGACTCCATCGCTGTCGCAGCCTGGTGGCGGCTCTGCCTAGCGATGCCGCCAATCTGTATGTCACTCTCAGTGCCCGAGGCTTGGAGCCTGGATGCCGGCTCATCGCTCGTGCTGATAGCGAGGAAGCGGCAGCAAAGCTTGAACTTGCTGGAGCCACGGTTGTGGTGAGTCCCTACGTCGCTGGGGGCAGGGTGATGGCAGCAACAGCGCTTCGGCCTTTGGCGGTGGATTTTATGGACCTGTTGTCTGGGTCTGAATTCGAAATTGAAGAATTTCGGTTAAGTCGTGATCCACTCCTTGTGGGTCATCTGGCTAGCAAGAGCTTGTCGGAGCTCCAGCTGGGCCGCCGCAGTGGGGCCATGGTGCTGGCCATCCGTGACGGCAGCGCATTAAAGGGAAATCCCAGCGGGGAAGAACGGCTTGGTCCTGGTCAACTTCTTGTGGTGATGGGCAGCCAGAAGCAGCTGGAGTTATTCCGCAATTTGCTGGGTGATGCCATCGACACGATTGAAACGATGCGGGGCGTCTAGCCGACCTTGATGACTGAAGGGGCAAACGATCCCTACGATCACACGATCGTAAAAACAAGCGTTCATGAGTTCATCCGCTTCTCTTGACGGTCAAATCGCCCTTGTCACCGGTGCAAGCCGTGGCATCGGTCGTGCAGTGGCCTTGGCTTTGGCCGGTGAGGGCGCAGAAGTGGTGGTGAATTACGCCAGTTCTCCAGACGCGGCTGAGGCAGTGGTTGCCGAGATTCAGGCCAATGGAGGCTCCGCTTATGCCCTCCAGGCCGACGTCGCCGATGAGGCTTCAGTCGAAGAGTTGTTCAAAACGGTGTTGACGCGTAGTGGACGCATTGACGTGCTGGTGAATAACGCGGGGATTACGCGGGACGGCTTGTTGATGAGGATGAAAACCGAGGATTGGCAGGCGGTGATCAATCTCAATCTCACCGGAGTCTTCCTCTGCACAAGGGCCGTGACACGCCCAATGTTGAAGCAGCGGAGTGGTCGCATCATCAACATCACCTCGGTGGTTGGGCTGATGGGCAACGCCGGACAAGCCAATTACGCAGCAGCCAAAGCCGGCGTTGTGGGACTCACGCGAAGCAGCGCGAAAGAGATGGCGAGCCGGGGAATCACGGTGAATGCTGTTGCACCTGGCTTCATTGCCACCGATATGACAAAAGATCTTGAGGCGGACGCCATCCTTTCCGCCATTCCTTTGGGACGGTTTGGGACCCCAGATCAGGTGGCTGGAACCGTGAGGTTCTTAGCTGCTGACCCCGCTGCCGCCTACATCACGGGACAGGTGCTGCAGGTGGACGGTGGGATGGTGATGAGTTGATGTTCAGCTTTGGAGAGGCTGACCAAGCTCCTCTCTTAAGCGGCGAATGCGCTGAAGCAACTTCAATCTCCGACTGCGATCCGTCGCTGTGAGATAAATGCGCAATGGCACATAGACCAATGTCATGGTTGCCGCGGTCGCAGACATGAAAACGAAGAACAGCGCGCCGGAATCCTTCATTCCTAAACATTAACGAGCCCCTTTGCGCTGTTGGTCGATGGATTCGGCTTTCCCCACTTCCGAGAGGAGTGGGTGGTCGTAGACGCTGGAGGGGATTGACCCTCGGGCTTAGTTCACTATGGCCAAACTTCTCAGCTTCTCGAACGAATCACGGGAGTCCCTCGAACGAGGCATGAATGCTCTTGCTGATGCCGTTCGGGTCACGATCGGACCTCGTGGCCGCAATGTGGTGCTCGAGAAGTCCTACGGCTCGCCCGACATCGTCAATGACGGTGACACGATCGCCAAAGAAATCGAACTTGCAGATCCGTTCGAAAACATTGGCGCCAAGCTGATCCAACAGGTGGCGTCCAAGACCAAGGACAAAGCAGGAGATGGCACCACAACGGCCACCGTGCTCGCCCAGGCGATGGTCGAGGAGGGGCTTCGTAATACAGCTGCTGGTGCCAGTCCGATCGAACTGCGCCGGGGCATGGAAAAAGCTGTGGCTGCAGTGGTGACGAGCCTGAATCAGCGCAGTCAGTCCGTGAGCGGAGATGCGATTCGCCAGGTCGCCACGGTGAGTTCCGGCGGTGATGAAGAGGTGGGTCGCATGGTTGCCGAGGCCATGGACAGGGTGAGCTTTGACGGTGTGATCACCGTTGAGGAGTCCAAGTCTTTGGCCACTGAGCTTGAAGTGACAGAGGGCATGGCCTTCGATCGCGGCTACAGCTCCCCCTACTTCGTCACCGATGGTGACCGCCAGATTTGTGAATTCGAGAATGCGTTACTGCTGCTCACCGATCGCAAGATCAGCTCGGTGACCGATTTGGTGCCGGTGTTGGAAACGGTTCAGAAATCAGGCTCCCCTTTGGTCATTTTGGCTGAAGAAGTGGATGGGGAAGCCCTCGCAACCCTGGTCGTTAATAAGAACCGAGGGGTGCTGCAGGTGGCTGCAGTGCGCGCCCCATCGTTTGGCGAGCGTCGTAAGGCGGCTCTTGCTGACATCGCAGTGCTCACGGGCGGTCAAGTCATCAGTGAAGACAGGGCGATGACCCTCGACAAGGTGACGATGGAGGACCTAGGACGGGCACGCCGGATCACGATCAGCAAGGACAGCACCACGATCGTGGCTAGTGATGACAGCAAAGATGCCGTCAGCGACCGCGTTGCCTCGATCAGGCGCGAGCTCGAGAACACGGATTCGGAGTACGACCAAGAGAAACTCAACGAGCGCATCGCCAAGCTCGCTGGAGGAGTGGCCGTCATCAAGGTTGGCGCCCCGACAGAGACGGAACTCAAAAACCGCAAGCTACGCATCGAGGATGCTCTCAATGCCACCCGTGCCGCTGTGGAGGAAGGCATTGTTGCTGGAGGTGGATCCACCCTTCTGCACATCGCCTCAGAACTCGATGTCCTGGCCTCTGGGTTGGAAGGTGATCAAAAGACTGGGGTGGAAATCGTTCAGCGTGCCCTGAGCGCTCCCCTGCGTCAGATCGCTGAAAATGCAGGCTCTAACGGTGATGTGGTGGTGGATCGCGTCCGCAATAGCGGACAGGGGTTCAACGCGCTCACCGGAACCTATGAAGACCTGATGAGTGCCGGAATTCTGGATGCATCCAAGGTGGTTCGTCTTGCGCTTCAGGATGCGGTCTCGATTGCATCGCTGGTGGTGACCACTGAAGTTGTGGTCGCAGATAAGCCTGAGCCCCCTGCTCCTGCAGGTGGCGGTGGTGACCCCATGGGCGGTATGGGAGGGATGGATCCCATGGGCGGCATGGGCGGTATGGGAATGATGTAATTCCGGGATTGGGATCCCTTAAAGGGATCCCACCAGTCGAGCGTGGATTCGGCACACCGATAAAGCTTCACGGGGCGGCTGGCTGCACAGTCTCCCCAACTCTCGATTAAGGGCCTGTAGTTCTGTCATCGGCAACCCTGCAATGGGCAGTCCGAAGAAGGCACCGCTGAGGACGACAGGAAACGCAAATTTAAGCAACATGCCTGAGTCTTGTGAGACTCACCCACTCTGCCTGTTCAGGGTCCTGAGGTATTCGGCCACTTGGAGGTCGACGCCAGTAATCGCCGTGCCAACGACAACGAGATCGGCTCCACGCTCAAGGGCCTGGGACGCTGAATCTGGCGACTTGATGCCCCCCTCACAAATCAACGTCACCTGGTCGGAAAGTTGCGCTCTCAAAGGAGAGATCAATCCGTAACCGGGGGGATTTTGTTGTGCTGTTTGCTCTGTATATCCATAGAGGGTGGTGCCCACCCATTCGCATCCCAGTGATGCCGCGATCAAGCCGTTCTCGATGGAGTCCACATCGGCCATGAGTGGTGCTCCTAGGTCTTCTTTCGACCTTTGAATAAGTGCAGCAAGGTCGTCCTTCCCTGGCCTTTGGCGCGCTGTGGCATCGAGGGCGATGACGTCAGCACCGGCTGCCCAGACCGCTTGAATGTCGTCCCAGCGAGGAGTGATGTAGACCGAGCTCTCTGGAAAGGTGCGCTTCCATAGGCCAATGATCAGGGCGTTAGGACAGCGGTTGCGTACAGCTCCGATGTGCTCTGGGCTCTCGAGGCGCACACCAGTTGCTCCGTTGCGAAGACTGGCTTCAGCCATGGCCGCAATCACATCGGGATGCCGCATGGGAGATCCTTCTGGAGCCTGAACGGATACGATCAAACCACCCTGAAGTTGGGTGCGGGATGGGACGGGCATAGTCCTCAGGATGCCTGTAGATCTTGGACTGCTGAGGACGCCACCATCCAGCGACGAAAGCGCTGAGCACCGAGTGCAATCGGAGGTGGTGCGACTGCGAGTGGCGGATTGGAAGAACGATCAGCTAAGTCTTCAATCACCCCAGTTTCATCTTCATTGGAGTCACTCGGAAGGGGTGCCACGTGTAGGACCCGTGTCTCGGCTGCGACGGTTGGATCACTAACGATGGACAACCCTTGGATCTTTGGCTCCTCCTCTGAAGGCATGGGAGAGGGGAGAACGTCCGGGGTGGCTTCCACCGTTCGCTGGGGAAGAGAGCTCACCCCATAGCGATGCACCCACTGCAGTTCTAATTGCGCGATCAGGGAGATTTCTCTTAATTCATTGGCGACCAGCAAGCGACGTTGCAGGTCTAATTGGCGGGGGTTCAGGGGCTGAAACGAAGAGACAGACACGGAATCAAGAGAGTTTTCGATTGAGCAGTGGTCGGATGAGGAGAAACAGCCCCACGGTGAGCCCGGTCAAGACCAACAAGCAGGTCTGTCCCGTGACTGATCCGTAGGGTGCGTCCAAAAGAACCAGTGAAAGATCGAGAGGGCCTGCATAGGCTGCTCGAATTGGTTCTATCGCGAAGGTAAGGGGATTTAGGGCTGCTAGCCAGCCCATCCACACAGGCATAAAGCTGAGAGGTGCTAACGCGGTGCTTGCAAAGAGCAGAGGAAGATTGGCGACAAAGATCACCGCAATTAACTCAATGTGACCAGGCAAGGCAAAGGCCAAACCCAGACTTAAGGCCGTTACGGCAAACACCAACAGCAGCAGGGTGAATAGAACGAGCAACAGACCACCAGCTCCAGGCCATCCATAGCCGAGCAATGCCGCTGTCACCATGATCGCCAAACTCTGCACGAGGCTCAACGTGGTGATGAAAATCACCGAAGCGAAGACAATCGAACTTCGACTTCTTAAAGGCGCAACAAGAAGTCGGTTGAGAAAGCCAAATTCGCGGTCAAACATGACCGGAAGTCCTGCATTGAGTGCACCGCTGAAGGCTGTGAACACAATCACTCCAGCCCCCAGAAAACGCCCGTAGCTCATGCCGCCGGGCAATAGACCCTCTGGAGCCTTAGAGAACAGAGCTCCAAACAAAATCAACCAGATCAGTGGCTGCAGAACGCCGGCAATCAGCGTGGAGGGACGCCGTTTGAGCTGCACGAAGAGGCGACGCGTTAGAGCCGTCGTTTCCTGGATGATCTCGGTCAAAGCTCCTCTGGAGGACGCTTGACTCGCATCGATCTGAAGAAGGGGTGTGGTCATGGGGCGCACTGATGGAAATCGGATGGTGAAAGCAGGTCGTTACCGCATGGCTTGCTTGCGCTCTTGCTTCGGATCACGCTGACCGGCAATGGCCAGCTCGGCATCCATCAGGGTTCGTCCTGTGGCCTGAAGGTAAACATCGTCAAGACTGGGCCTGCTTTGGGCCAGTGCAAACACGGGAAGCCCTGCTTCTTCTAAACAAAGGCGAAGTCGAGGAAGAACCTGTTCTCCATCCACCACAAGGTTCAGAGAGTGGCCCTGCGAACGATTAATCACAATGTTTTGGACGCCATCAAGGGGTTGAAGCAAGTCGCGAATGGTCTCTGCCTCCTGCTCGTTGCTGAACTCACGCACACGCAAGGTGACCCGATCTCCTCCCAAACGTTTCTTGAGTTCGTTTGGAGTTCCCTCTGCAATCACCGTTCCGGCATCAATGATCGCCATTCGATCTGCGAGTGCTTCCACTTCCTCGAGATAATGGGTGCTGAGCAAGACCGTTGTGCCCTGGTCCCTCAAGTCACGGAGCACGTTCCAGATCACGGCTCGACTTTCGATGTCAAGTCCGACGGTGGGCTCATCGAGGATGAGGAGTTGGGGGCGATGTAAGAGGCCAGCCGCTAGGTCAAGTCGACGACGCATGCCTCCGGAATAGGTACCGCATCGACGGTCGATCCAGGGATCCATGCCCAACATCTCGATCAGCTCGTCGATCCGTTGATTCCTCTGCTTCGGTCGTAAGTGATAGAGGTCGCCTTGAAGTTCAAGGAGCTCTCGCCCGGTGAGGATTTTGTCAATCGCTACCTCTTGAGCGACATAACCAATCAGGCGTCGAATGTCCCGTTGGTTCTTCAAGGCATCTAGACCAGCAATGCGGACATCGCCAAGATCTGGAGCCAGCAGAGTGGCAAGAATTCTCAGTGTTGTGGTTTTGCCAGCACCATTCGGTCCCAGCAAGCCATACAGGCATCCTTCAGGGACTTGCAAGCTCAAGTCCCTGAGCGCTGGAATCGTCCCGTAAGACTTTTCCAGGTGATCGAGCACGATCAGGGACATGGAACCGTCCTCAAGCGAGAGTAAAGAATCTAGGAAGCGACAGGAAGAAATCCGCCCGCGAGGATGTCAATGACGGCCCTCACTTGCAGATCAAACTGAGCGGAACCAGACATTCGGCTCATGACAAGCAAGAGACAGATTCCGAACAGATAAAGGATTGACCAACGAAACAACCCCTTGGCGCGATCTCGATTGTTGGGTTCAGCAGCGAGACGCTCCACCATCTGCAAAAGGCGACCGTTGAAGGGAAGGATTAGCAGCCCATACAAGGCACCACCTTCCGGTAAGGCCCAAATGCCTAAAAAGCTCAGCACGATCGTGGCCCATCCGTAGCGTCGAATCGCCCTCGTGGTGACTAAAGGCCCTTTGACGACTGGGAGCATTGGAATCCCAACGGCGCGATAGTCGTCATGCAAAAGCAGGGCTAGTGCCCAGAAGTGGGCTGGAGTCCACACCATCACAAGCGCGAAAAGCCACCATCCACCTAGGCCGATGTGGCCTGTTGCTGCAGCCGCTCCAACCAGGGGTGGGATGGCGCCAGCAACACCGCCAACCACGATGTTTTGTGTGGTGCGGGGCTTAAGAAGTGCGGTGTAAAGCAGGACATAACTGCAGAGCCCTAAAAGGGAGAGTCCAGCCGCAAGGCAATTCACCCCGCTCACAAGAAGAGCAGCTGCAGCGAGCGTGCAGGACACTGCCCCAATAAAGGCCGCGGACGGAGACAACCGTCCAGAGGGAAGTGCTCGACCGCTTGTGCGCAGCATGCGTCCGTCTAGCTCTTGCTCCCACAAACAGTTGAGAACTCCTGCTGCGGCTGCCGCTAACGCACCACCACCAAGGGTGCATGCCAGCCTTGGTGACGAGAGGGGCCAGCCTTCTGTGAGCGCCATTCCTCCCAGCGTGGTGGCGAGGAGAAGAGGGATCAGCCTTGGTTTGGCAACCTCAAGCCAGGGGGGAAGTTTGATTCTCTTGCGAGATGGCACCACCTCCTCTCTTGTGAGGGATGGGGGCATTGGAGCAACGGAAGCTGAACTAGCCATGACAGGGCTCCAGGGTTGAAGAATCGCGAGCGATCGTGAGAGGGGAGTCGGTTGCTGAGGGGCGTCTCCAGGTGAGAGCCGCGAGAACGGCCACGAGCAGACAGGCAACGAGTTGATGACACACGGTCACCGCGGGCTGACTCAGACCAAGCCGCAAGGTGAAAACACCCAAAGCAATCTGTGTTGAGACCAGGAGGATGGCTGTGATGAGCAGAGGCCATTGCTGACGAGCCCAGCCGCCGGCGATCAGAGCTGTGGCAACGAACAGCAAAACGCAGACGGCCGCTGGGGTTGCTGCACTGCGATGCCAATGGAGCCATTGGCAGGATTGACCCTCCTGTAAGCAGCGTTGGGCTGCCCATGAAGTTGCCATCCGTCCTCCGAGAAGGCACTGGCCTGAAACGGCTGCAAGGCTGATTCCGCCGAGCAAGGGCCACCAGCGAGGTGCTGCAGATCGTTTGGATCCTGAGTGCAGCAGTCTTTGTGTCAGTGCACTCATCCCAATGACCAAGGTCAGAGCCAGAACGAGATGGGCTGTGACTACCGCGGAGGGGAGCAGTTGAAGCACGGTCAGAGCACCAAGACCGCCCTGAAGAACCACTAAGAGAACCAACAGGAACGACAGCGGCAGCAACCATCGGGGTAAGTCCTTCCTCCAGAACCAGGCGGCACCGAGTTGGACCAGCAGCGCGATGCCTACAACAAAGGCATCAAGGCGGTGAAACCACTCCAAGAACACCTTGAGATTCATCTGGCGCCCGGGCAGAAGGCTTCCGTAACAAAGAGGCCAATCAGGACAGGCCAGCCCTGCCTCCATCACACGGGTTGCGCCTCCAATCACCACAAGGGCAATCAGAGCCACGACCAGGTGAGCAGAGAGCTGCGCTAGACGCAAACGAATCGGAACTGTTGCCGATGAAGTCAACGACTGTTCCTCCTAATCGCATGGTTTATTTTTGTAAACTAGCGATTTGATCTCAAACGGCACCCTAATTACAGGTCTCCAACATTTTTAAGATCGCCAACATCTCCCTTTGCTGACAACAACGCCCTAAAACAGCTTTGTTAGCAGGAACTACAGGCTGCTTTAACAATCACGGCATGAAGAAGGGCTGGGATCTCCATAGTCTGATGAGACATGTACCAGGAGTTTCGTGCCTATCCCCTCGGCAATTATCACTCTTGTACTGGGAATGATCCTTGTGCTTGGTGGGTTGTGGATTGGCCAAAACATCAACCTCCTTCCTGTTGATGCCAGCGTCAACGCACCCATCTACGACGAACTGTTTCGTGTTCTGTTCAGCATCGGAACGATTTTGTTCGTAGGAATCGTTGGGGTGGTTGTGTTCAGCCTTGTTCGTTTCCGCCGCAAACCTGGACAGATTGGTGACGGGATTGCACTGGAAGGCAATTTGCCTCTTGAGATCTTTTGGACGGCTGTCCCGGCCATTGTTGTGCTGTTTGTGGGCTTATTCAGCTACGACATCTACGAGCGAATGGGAGGAATGGTTCCCCTCGGTCATGGGGGACACGGTGATTCTCAAGCCACTGAGGAGAGGGTATGGGGAGGCATTGGCACGGCAGGGGCGATGCAAGCCAGTTCTGAAATGGCGATATCGCCTCTTCCAGTTGAGGTCACTGCGATGCAATTTGCCTTCCTATTCCACTATCCAGATGGCGACATTATTTCTGGAGAATTGCATGTTCCATCAGGACGACCTATTTCATTGAAAATGGAGGCTAAAGATGTGATCCATGCGTTCTGGGTTCCAGAATTCAGGCTCAAGCAGGACATCATTCCAGGCCAGCCAACATTGCTTAATTTCACTCCCACTCGCCCAGGGAGGTATCCAGTTGTTTGCGCTGAACTCTGCGGCCCATATCACGGTGGTATGCGCTCCACGGTGGTGGTTGAGTCGGCCGATGACTACGACGCCTGGTTCCAAGCCAATCGCAAGCTCCCTGTATCTGAGGCATGACACTTACTCTTCCGCAGCAAAGCAAACCCCCCTCGTTGCAACCCACTGGGTGGCTTCGCTATCTCAGTTTTAGCGTCGATCACAAAGTGATCGGACTTCAATATCTTGTTTGTGGCTTTGCTTTCTACCTGATTGGTGGTGCCCTTGCTGGCGCTATCCGTACAGAGCTGACCAGTCCCGTGTCAGATTTTATGCCACGGGAGGTTTACAACCAGGTGCTTACCTTGCATGGCACTGTGATGATCTTTCTTTGGATTGTCCCAGTCGTCAATGGTGCCTTTGGAAATTATCTGATTCCGTTTTATGTCGGGGCCAGGGACATGGCTTTCCCAAGGCTAAATGCAGTTGCTTTTTGGCTGATTCCGCCTGCTGGTTTACTCCTGATCACCAGTTACTTTATTACCGGTGCAGCTCAGTCGGGTTGGACAGCCTATCCACCACTCAGTCTTACAACTCCTGCGACTGGTCAGATTATTTGGATCCTGAGCGTTTTATTGCTTGGGGGAAGTTCAATTTTTGGTGGTATTAACTTTATAGCCACCATTCTGAAATTGCGTCGGCCTGGCTTGAAGCTGATGCAATTGCCGATGTACTGCTGGGCCATGCTTGGAACGAGCATTCTTGTGGTTCTTTCGACACCTGTTCTTGCTGGTACTTTGATTCTTCTGAGCTTCGATATCGTTGCGCACACGGGATTCTTTAATCCAGGAATGGGTGGAAACGTTGTTGTTTATCAGCACCTCTTCTGGTTTTACTCTCATCCAGCCGTCTACATCATGGTGTTGCCGGCATTTGGTTTGGTGAGTGAAATTCTTCCGATTCATTGTCGGAAACCACTTTTTGGATACACCACGATGGTGTATTCGATCATGGCGATCGTTGTTCTTGGGCTTGTTGTTTGGGCCCATCACATGTTTACCAGTGGTACGCCTCCATGGATGCGTCTGTTTTTCACAATCGCAACGGCTTTTATTGCTGTTCCGACTGGCATTAAATTCTTTAACTGGATAGCTACTTTGTGGGGAGGAAAAATCAGCCTTAATAGTGCAATCCTGTTCTCTTGCGGTTTTATTGTCAACTTTGTTTTGGGCGGGATTACTGGAGTGGCACTAGCTCAAGTGCCCTTTGATGTCCACGTTCATGACACCTACTTCGTCGTTGCTCACTTCCATTACATCGTTTATGGAGGATCGGTTTTTGTGATCTTCGCGTCTGTTTATCACTGGTTCCCGAAAGTGACCGGCAGGATGATGGATGAAAATCTCGGACGTTTTCACTTCTTGTTGACGTTTATAGGATTCAATCTTTGCTTTGCCCCCCAGCATTGGCTTGGCCTCAATGGCATGCCTAGGCGTGTTGCTGAATACGATCCGCAATTTGCATTTGTGAATCAGATCAGCAGTGTTGGCGCTCTGCTGATGGCCCTAAGCACCCTGCCCTTCCTATGGAACGTGTTCGCAAGTGCACGCTCTGGTGAGATTGCTGGAGATAACCCTTGGCGTGCCTTGACCCCTGAATGGTTGACCAGCTCTCCACCTCCTGTAGAGAACTGGAAAGGTGAACCTCCTTTGGTCACGCACCCCTATGGGTATGGAATCCCTGCAGACCAGATCGATTTGAAAGATGCCAGTGGCAGTGATTTATGGAGCAACGGCCGATGACTTCCCTATCCCCTCAAGACCAAGCAGTTGAAATTCAAGAGCATCACGAAGAAAGCCACCCCGACCACCGCATGTTTGGCCTAGCCACCTTCTTGGTGGCTGACGCGATGACATTTGCAGGCTTTTTTGCCGCTTATCTCACGTTTAAGGCTGTTAATCCCCTCCTGCCTGGTGCTGTGTATGAGTTGGAGCTTCCTCTCCCCACGCTGAACACCATTCTCTTGCTTGTTAGTAGTGCCACCTTTCATCGCGCTGGTGTCAATCTGCGCCGCAGTGACATGCAACGCTGCAGGCGCTGGTTACTGCTGACAGCCATTTTGGGCTTGGCCTTTTTGGTGAGTCAGATGGTGGAGTATTTCACCTTGCCATTTGGGTTGACTGACAACCTTTACGCCAGCACTTTCTATGCTCTCACTGGATTCCACGGTCTTCATGTGACCCTGGGCGCCCTAATGATTCTGATTGTGTGGTGGCAATGTCGCACTCCTGAGGGGCGCGTCACCGCCGATAATCACTTCCCCCTTGAAGCGGCAGAGCTCTATTGGCACTTCGTTGACGGCATCTGGGTTGTCTTATTTGTGATTCTGTATCTCATCTGAGCGAGCTTGATCGCTAATGCCTCTTATGTGCTTTCGATACTTTTGTTGCTTCATAAGAGAGTTATGGCCAGAATCAAAGCAAATTTCTTGAGTTAGATGCTCACTGGCCAGGAATTGCTGAACAGGGCCCGGTCACTCAGCAATCGCTCTGAAGACGAAATTGCGCGGGGATGCGGGTATGTCGGTCCCAGTGGTCGCGTGCTGCGCAAGGGCTTTTACAAAGCCTTAGTGGAAGCGAAGGGTTACAAGCTGCCCTCGTCCAGTTCTAGTGGCGGGGGTGGAACCAGAGGTCGCCAAGCCGAATTCAAGACCCGGGTTCATGGGAATGGAAATCTGCTGATCGGTCATGCCTATACCCGTCGTCTTGGCCTAGAGCCCGGTCAAGAGTTTCGGATTGAGCTGCGTCAAGACTCCCGCTCCATTTGGCTTCTCCCCATGAATAACGAGGAGCTCAAGGTTGCAGAGGTGGGCTCTGAGCCGGATCAAGACACAAGCAAGGACCCAAGCTGAAGCTCGGGCCCTTGTGCTCACTGGTGTTCAGACGCTGACTGCGAGCTGATCATGCAGCAGCTGGTGGTTCTTGATCGTTGTGAATGGTTGAGCTCAAGGCAATCAGATCGATGCCGCTGAATAGGAAGCTGATGCCTACGAGTACGCCCAGGACCCAAAGCAAGCCCCAGAACTTCAAAGTCACGATCAGGAGCCCAAGGATGAAGGTGATGACTCCATTGGCAATCGCCCAGCCCGCTCCAGGACGGTTGCTATGAGATAGGCCGTTGAAAAAGGCCACAACACCCTCTACAAGAAAAACGATTCCGATCGCTAGCGATAGCGTTGCGACCTGTTCCGCAGCGTCTGCAGGACTTCGGAAATTGCTGATCATCGAAGCACCCGCAACGATGAACAAGGTTGAAACCACTAATCGCCAGAAGCAAATCCAGCGCCCCATGCGTTTGGAGCGGGCCAGATTGCTGATCCAACCCACCACGCCTCCAACGAGAAAGACAACGGCGATCACTCCAGTGACCCATACGGATGCAATCACCGGAAAAATCAGGGAGAGAACGCCCAAGATGATCAGCAGAATGCCTTCGGCAATGGCGAAAGCTTTAAAGGTCCCAACGGAATCGGGACGATCGTCAGCGGTCATGAATTGTGTAACAGAGACAACTCTCGAAAGGTATTGATTCCCAGAAGCGCTGACCCGGTTTTGTGATGTTCCCTCAGCTCCAACCCTCAGCTCCAACCGTGAGAGGCAAGCCATTCAGAGCTCAGAGAGCTGTGGTTCCCAGCGGTGGAGGCTGTTCCTTCCTGCGCATGGCCGAGCAAGCGTTCCGTATAGCGAGCGAGAAGATCGATTTCTAAATTCACTTCATCCCCTGGTGCGAGATCGCGCAATGCCGTGGCCATCCAGGTGTGAGGAATGACGGCGATCCAAAATTGCGCGCCATTATCGGCAGACCCCGCCACTGTGAGGCTGATGCCATTGACGGCAACACTGGCTTTTTCACAGATGTACCGGCCATAGGCGGCATCTCGCCAGCGCAGCGCAAGTTTCCAGGATTGGCTGAGGGCTTCGATGCCCACCACCTCGCCAATGCTGTCGACATGACCACTGACGAGATGTCCGCCAAGGCGATCGGACAAGCGGAGGGCTGGCTCCAAATTGACCGAACCGCCAGAAGTGGATTTGCGTCCGAGTGTGCTGCGCTGCAGCGTTTCCTCGCTGACATTGGCCAGAAATCCATCACCGACCAATTCCGCCACCGTGAGACAGACGCCATCAACGGCAACGCTGTCTCCCAGCTGGAGGGGAGCGAACGGAGCGCAGCCACTCACGACAAGGCCACTGCCGCGGCGCTCAATCCGACCAACAGCTTGGACCAGACCCGTGAACATGCTGTGCTTTCAGCGTGAGTTCACTGGTCATAATCGAAGAAGGGGGGGAGAGCTGCCGATGGTGGAAATGAGTGTGATCGGGATTGCGTTGGATGCCGCTAGCCGAAGTCCAATCGTTCTGCTTCGAGATCCATCTCGACGGCGACAAGTTCCGATCTGGATCGACCAGGCCCAGGCCCACAACATCATGGCCGGATTGAATGGAGACCCTTCTCCTCGCCCCTTAAGCCATGACTTGATGGTGCAGCTGTTGGCTGCTGGTGATCTACATCTCGAGCGGGTCATCATCCATGCGATTGAAGACAGCACATTTCGTGCGGTCTTGAAACTCAGCCATGACGCCCCAATCGACGCGATCGAAGGGGCCCCAGACCATGAGCCGATCGAGGAGATCGAGTCGAGGGAGGAGCTTTTAGACATTGATGCCAGGCCCAGTGATGCCATTGCGCTTGCCATCCGCACTGGCAGCAGCATTTGGATGTTGGAGGAAGTTGTTGCTGAAGCCTCAATCGCTGTCGATGCCGAAGCGGATGCAGAGGATCGAAACGAGTTTCGTCGATTTTTAGATCAGGTCAGTCCTGCCGCCATGGTCCGGCACCTTCAGTCAAGACATCCCAAGGACGAGGAAACGGATAAGGAAGCGGACAAGGAAACGGACGTCGACAATTTGTGATGTCAACAGAGCCTTTGGCTGGTGCTGGGGTCCGTCGTGCCTTTGGTACTGGTCCTGCGGTGAGCTTGTTCACCTTGGGGACGATGCGCGCTCTGAAAGACCGCGAGCAAATGGTTGCCATTGTGCGAGCAGCCCATGCCGCTGGGATCAATCACTTAGAGACGGCACCCGCCTATGGCCCTGCTGAAATCTTTTTGGGGCAGGCCTTGGATCAGCTTGCACAAGAAGGGATTGCCCCTGAGGGGGGATGGTTAATCACCAGCAAACTCCTTCCAGGCCTGTCTTTGGACCAAGGGCAACGCGCTTTATCGGCATGCCTGGAACGGTTGGGACGTCCCTTTTTGAATGGCTTGGCCATTCACGGTCTTAATCGAGAGGAACACCTGCATTGGGCGATCGAAGGGGATGGAGCCAGGCTCTTGGACTGGGCCCTGAAATCTGGGCTTGTGGGGCAGGTGGGTTTCAGCAGCCATGGCTCTAATCCACTGATCGCTCGTGCCATCGCAAGTGGTCGCTTTCGGTTTTGCAGCCTGCATCTTCATTTGTTGGATCCAGCACGGCTCCCCTTGGCATTGGAGGCGCTGGATGCAGGCATGGGAGTGATGGCGATCTCCCCCGCGGATAAGGGTGGCCGCTTGCAAGCACCAAGCCCGTTGCTACAGGCAGATTGCCAGCCGTGGGAACCCTTAGCTCTTGCTTACCGCTACCTCTTGGCCACTGGGGTCAGCACCCTCACGGTTGGGGCCAGCAGCCCGTGCGATCTCAACCTTGCCGCCTCCATGGCCAGTAGCGATGGGGCGCTCACCCCTGCAGAACAGACCGCTTTGTCCCGTCTGGAACTATTGCGTCAACAGCGGCTTGGTGAAACGCTTTGCCATCAGTGCAGAGCCTGTCTCCCCTGTCCAAAGGAGGTGCCCATCCCTGAGTTGCTACGACTGCGCAATTTGCGGCTCGCCCATGACCTCCAGGAGTTCACAGAAGAGCGTTACAACTTGATTGGGCGCGCTGGCCACTGGTGGGAGGAGGTGAATGCCGAAGGGTGTGAGACCTGTGGGGATTGCCTCCCCCGATGCCCCCATCAACTGGCGATCCCTGATCTGTTGGCGGAGACCCATCAGTTGTTGGCCGCGGCCCCGCGACGACGTCTATGGGGTTGAGGCCTTCCACTTGGCTTTCAGAGCGTCTTGTTCTGATAGATCCAGAGGCGCAAGATTCCAGCAGTGTTGCCAGACCTCGTTGGAGGGAAGAACCAGGGCGCGAAGCCGTTTTGGTACTCGCGACATGGCGATGCTGAGTTGAGAACGAGCCAGGGGAGGAACCCATCCTGCAGAGAGCAGCCGACTGAGCAGGGGTTCTTCCCAGGCTTTTTTGACCCAGTCTTGAGGTAAGGGCTCTTTGCTTGAACTTGGGCGCAGCATCAGGGTCCAGTTCAGAGGCGCTCCCTGTGTAGGCAGCACTGCATGCAGCCTTTGATCTCGAAGGAGCGCTCCCATGCACCGTTGCAGAGGCAGCACTGCAACTTGTGCATCGCCTTGCAGCAACCAGTTGAGGGCATGTCGATCATCAAAACTGATCGCTGCTGCTCGGAGTTGTCGCAGCGCATCAGGGGTCTGCATCTGCGCTGCCAGCGAGATCACCAACCGCGGGCTTGATGGCAAAAGGACTTTCCCCTTGAGTTCTGGATCCAGAAGAACGTCCCAGCTATTGACCGCTTGGTTCTTGAGGTCTGGTTCTCCTCGAAACAGCATGACCCAGGGGCTGACGCCCACAGGGAAAATTTTGCCTTTCCAGTCGGTAGGCAGTTCAGAGAGAAACCGCTCTGATGGAGGTCCTAGTTGCGCTTGTAGAGGAGCGGCATCAATGGCTTGAAACGATCCTGGGTTAAGACTCGATAACCAACCATCCCCAATCGTGAGTAGATCGGTGGACGACAGCCACGGGGGATCGTCGGAGCTGGTAATGGCTTTCAGCTCTGCAATGCGCCAAGGAGCTTTGAGCTGCTTCTGCCACAGTGCAGGAAGGCTTTTCGTTGGGGCTCGCAAGAGGGGCGAACCATTGGATCGCGCACAGCCTGCGAGCGATGAGAGTCCGGCAATGAAGCCAGCCTGAAGCAGCTGTCGCCGGCGAAACGAAACGGGCTGAGCAGATGGGCCGATCATTCTCAAACCTTACGGGGCTGGATCCCTTCGGGATTCGTTGGCGATTCAGGGGGGTTGAGCTTGGATTCGAGCAATTGATCCATGGCGTTGTCGCATGCCTGGCTGATGCGATCTAGGGACAGTCCCCGCAGTTGAGCAAGCAACGCGAGACCGCCGGCACCTACACCTTCTTTGACATGACCGAGCTCGTAGTCACGCAGCGAGCGGTGTCGACTGTCGCCAAAGCGAAGACCACTCGCCAGGGCAGAGATGCAAACATCGAAATGATCTTCTAGTAATGCCAGCAGCTCCATCAGGGATGGGCGCTTGCTCCCGGTTGGCGTCAGAATTTCCCCAGCCAACCAAGCCGTTGTGCCGATCAGCACCTGATTGGAAAGCAAGCGACGCTCTCTGGTCGACACCATGTTGAGGGCGAGTGCCAGCACGGCAGCCATCTGACTGCCCCCAGCCAAGAGGAGGGGTTGACTGCTCGAAAGGGATCCGATCAGTAATCCGGTTGCAAAGGCCTGAAATGGATCTCCCACGGCAGCTAAGAGCTCCTGAGAGGAAGGCGTTGCGCTGAGCTCTGCCGATTGCAGCCCCTGCTGGACAAGGTCTTGTTTCAACGCCATCGGCGGATGGATGGCACTACCACTGATCAGGTCATTGGCGGGAAGTCCAAGACCACAAAGAACGGCTAACGCTGTGGTGGTTCCTCCGGGGATACATTCAGCAAGAACCAGTGGGTGCCGCAAACGCTCACCGAAACGTTGGCCTTTGCGGAGCAGCTGCTGGACTCGCTGAGGCGTCATGGCGTGCCCGGTGCTGATGCAGGCGGCTGGACCAAACTGCGGATCCTCAAAGCGCAGATGAGGGAAGGGAGGCAGCTTTGACAGCCCAATTGATCCCACCCAGGGCTGAATCTGGATGGCCTCCGCAGCAACCCAACTGATCAATGCTGGCGAGACACCCGCGGGCAAAGGCGGCAATGGCCAGCGAGGTTGATGTGAGGGCCCATAAAGAAGCAACTCAGCGTCAGCAATGGCGGTGTAGCGCCGTGATTCAGATGTTGCACCGGCAGCAGAGATGCCTTCCACCTCTGCGGTCAAAGTGGAGGAAAGCAGCAGTAAGAGGCTGGGAGCGGGTTCGGGGTCGGACCAAAAGCGGTGCGTGGCGCCCAACCAAAACTCGGATGCTGGGCCCGAAAGGCGTGTGCATCCCTCTGGGAGCTCAAAGAGGGTCGAGGGCGACCAGGCCATGGAGCACGGGAGGAGGTTCAGGAATCGGAGCTTGGAGACGGGGAAAGATCCAGTAGGCCAAGGCGTGTAGAGCCAGGACGTAAATGAGCTGCTGAACCACAACGAGCGTGATTGCCATGGATTGCACCAACAGCAGATCAGGGGCGAGGGGCAACTGCATCAGTTCAAGGACACGATCGAGCAGTCCGGCGCCGGCCCTTGTAATCACCACCCAAAGGTTCTCTCCCACCATCAAGGACAGAGCGACCACCCTCACCAGGAATCCAGCCGCTCCAATGACGACACCTAGCCCCCAACTGATCCACCAGCTCAGCTTTTTGTGCCAGCACCAGCCGAGCCAAAGGGATAGCAATCCGTAGGGGAACAGCATCAGGGGCCCGCGCAGAGGCCCCATGAGCACCACCAGCAGAAGAATCGCTACAACGACGCCCTCCAGCCCGGCCCGACTGCCTCGACGGACAAGAAGCAGCGCTAAGGGCAGCGGTAGGGCAAGACGGAACAGGGCTCCACCGATGGGTAAGTAATAAAGAGCTAGCCAAATCAAGGCCGCCGCCGCCGCCAGGTATGAGGCCTCCATCATGCGTAGAGCTTGTCGACGGCTGAGGCGTGGTTCCATCACGTTTAGGGCTGCCTTTCGCTGTCATTGGTGGCTTCTTTTGAGACTTGAAGCGAAGGGATCTTCTCAATCGTTTCGACCTCGAAACCAATTCCGGCGCGACGTAAGGCATCCGTGACACTTTCTGCAGGTGCGGCAGGATCAGCAGCTGCCAAGCGAATCGTGATGCGATAGGGCCGAGGTGCGGCGGGCTGCGAACGGATGGTGGCTGACTCTTTTTTGGCGGGTTGGACGTTGGTCAACGCTTGTTTCGGCGTCTGCGGTTCCGATGGGTCTGTGGGCTCCGCGTCCGAATCCGAGGTCGTCTTGTCCTGGACGCCCTCGTCTTCAGCCTTCGCGGGTTCTTTTAAGGCGGAATCTGGTTCCTGCTTGAGCTTGGAGTTTGGTGTCTGCTGGGCCGCGGCGGGTGTGGGTGGTGAATCGAAGCTATCGGCAAGCTTCTGCCCAAACGTCGTCCCTGAGCAGGCCTGCAAGGCAAGCAGCAGCGGCATCAGCAACCACTGCGCTCGCATTACGCGTCACCAGGACGGATGACGCGCACGGCACTCGCGCGAAGGCGCCCGGTCTTGGTCGTTGCCGGTGCTTTACGGGCAGCAGGTTTGGCGGTTGCACCCTTGGCGGCGGAACTCTTGGTGCTTTTGGCTTTGCTGGCGCTTTTGGTCGTTGAGGTTTTGCGCCTTGCCGTTTTTTTGGTGGCGGCTTTTGCGTCGAGGAGCTCGATCGCTTCTTTCAAGGTGATGTCGTCGGCCACTTTGCCTTCAGGCAATGAAGCATTCACTTTTCCCTGTTTGACGTAGAGGCCATAGGGACCATCGAAGACCTGCACGGTCTCTTCGCTTCCCTCGGGTTTCCCAAGGTCCTTGAGCGCCGTTCTTCCTCCTCGTCCCCGCTTCGGCATGGCCAGCAGTTCCAGGGCTCGACTCAGACCAATAGCGAGGACGTCGTCTTCGCCCTTGAGGGAGCGATAGTCCTTTTCGCCTTTTCCTTTGTCCCAAACCACGTAGGGGCCAAAGCGACCCAAGCCAGCCTGAACCTTTCCGCTCTCTGGATGTTCGCCCAGGAGACGGGGCAAGCGCAGTAGCCCGAGTGCATCATCAAGTTTCAGCTCTTCGGGCTTCACTCCTTTCGGTAAAGAGGCCCTTTTCGGCTTGGGGTTTTCGTCGCTGACCTGACCCTTTTGCACATAGGGGCCGTACTGACCGAAGAGCAGATAAACAAGATCACCCGTTTCGGGATCTTCACCGAGCGCTTCTGGACCATCAGCCTTGTGCTTAAGGATCAGTTCTGCTTGTTCCTGATCCAATTCACCAGGGGTGATCTCTTTGGGAAGGGTTGCTTTGATGAGCTCCTCTTCTCCGTCGTCACCAACGCGTTTGGATTCGAGATAGGCCCCAAAGCGCCCGATCCTGACCACGCACGGCAAGCCCTCGAGGTCAATCGTGCGTGATGCTCCAGGGTCGATGTCTCCCTCACGCTTGTGGACCAAGGACTCAAGTCCTTCATCGCCTTTGAAAAATCCATCCAGATAGGGGAGCCATTGCACTTTTCCGGTGGAGATTTCATCCAACGTGGTTTCCATGCGGGCGGTGAATCCGGTATCCACCAAGTCGGGGAAATGCTCCTCAAGCAGGGCGGTCACTGCAAAGGCTGTGAAACTTGGTGTGAGCGAATTGTTGTTGAGCGAGGAATACCCTCGATCCACGATCGTGCCGATGATGCTGGCGTAGGTGGAAGGACGGCCGATCCCTTCTTTCTCCAGCATTTTCACCAGGGAGGCTTCGCTGAAGCGGGCGGGCGGCTGGGTTTGGTGTCCGAGCGCTTCAACGTCATGAACCTTGGGTGAATCGCCAACGTTCAGGGCGGGCAACAACACTTCCTGACCTTCCAAAGCCGCATCAGGGTCATCGCTGCCCTCGACGTAAGCGCGGAAAAAGCCGGGGAAATCAATGCGCTTTCCACTGGAGCGGAACAGGGCTTCTCCAACCGTGAGGTCCACGGCGAGCATGGTGAGTCGGGCTTCTGCCATCTGGCTAGCGACTGTGCGCTTCCAAATCAGCTCGTACAAGGACAGATCACGCCCTTCTAAACCAGTTTCGGAGGGGGCTCGGAAGCTCTCACCTGAAGGACGGATCGCCTCATGGGCTTCCTGAGCATTGCGAGACTTGGTACTGAACTGCCTGGGCCCGTTGCTCAGATATTCCTTGCCGTAGCGCGATTCCACACAGCTGCGTGCAGCCGTAATCGCTTGATCGGAGAGATGCACCGAATCGGTGCGCATGTAGGTGATGTAACCGCGTTCATAAAGGCCCTGAGCGCAGCGCATTGTCTCTCGCGCTGACAGACGTAATTTGCGATTGGATTCCTGCTGCAGCGTGCTGGTGGTGAACGGCGGAACGGGCCTGCGCACCGTGGGCTTTTCTTCGACGGAAGAGACGCTCCAATCCGACGATTGAAGGGCAATCGATAGGGAGCGAGCGTCGTCTTCGCTCAGGAGGCGCACCTTGCTGCCTTGCTTGAGGCTGCCTGTGCTTTCGTCGAAATCATTGCCGGTGGCGACTTTCGTCCCTCCGAGGTGCGTGAGCTTGGCATCAAAGCGGATGCTCTGCTGCTCGAGCGCAGCTTTCAGATCCCAGTAGCTCCCACTGCGAAAGGCGCGCCTAGCCCGCTCTCGCTGCACGAGCAGGCGAACAGCCACGGATTGAACACGTCCTGCCGAAAGTCCCCAGGCAACCTTCTTCCACAACAGCGGCGAGAGGGTGTAGCCCACCAATCGATCGAGGATTCTTCGGGTTTCCTGGGCATGCACCAGCTCCATATCGAGCTCACGTGTGTCATCAAGTGCCCGGGAGATCGCCTCTTTCGTGATCTCGTGAAACACCATTCGCTTCACGGGGACCTTGGGTGACAACAGCTGGAGCAGATGCCAACTGATGCTTTCACCTTCTCGATCTTCGTCAGTCGCTAGCAGCAGTTCATCAACGCCCTTCAGGGCGTCTTTGAGCTCGCGCACAATTTTTTTCTTGTCCTTCGGAACCACGTAGAGGGGTTCAAAGTTCGCCTCGGTGTTGACTCCGAGGTTGGCCCATTTCTGCCCTTTTTGAGCTGCAGGGATCTCACTTGCGTTGTTCGGCAGATCCCGCACATGGCCCATCGAAGCTTCCACCCGATAGCCCTTGGGAAGGAATCCACGGATGGTGCGGGCCTTTGTGGGGCTCTCAACGATGACCAGGGTGTTCGCCACGTGGGGTCGGTAACCGTCCCCTTCTTTATCGCACCGCCGAGCTTTCTGCAGCGAAATCAGGGAATTCACTCAGGGAAGAGCAGGAGCGCAGCTACAGTCCCTCCAATTGGTTTGACCACACTCGCCATGCCCGAGTTGGGTGCTCTGTTTCTCTCCAGCCAGGCCGTGGCAGCTCCTGGGGAGCTGCTCAACCTTGCTTTGCATGCCGGCACGGTTGGGCCTGAGGCAGCTGTTTTGGTGGCGATGATCGCCACGTTGTTGGTTGATTTAGCCGGAGAAAAAGTTTCAGTTCGCTGGGTTCCACCCATTTGTTACGCGGGCTTAGGTACGGCTCTGGTTTTGCTGGCCCTGCAGTGGAATGCACCCCTCGAGCCTTCGTTTTTAGGCGCTTTTCTCTCCGATCACCTCGCGATTGCGTTCCGAGCGATTGTTGCTCTTTCAACGCTTTTGTCTCTCCTGATTAGTTGGAGATATGCCGAACAAAGCGGCACTCCCGTTGGGGAATACGCGGCCATCTTGCTCGCCGCCACCCTTGGCGGAATGATGCTTTGCGGTGCAACAGATCTGGTGAGCGTTTTCGTGTCGCTCGAGACGCTTTCCGTGGCCAGTTATCTGTTGTCGGGATACATGAAGCGTGATGCGCGTAGTTCCGAAGCAGCACTCAAATATTTGTTGGTGGGTTCGGCCGCGGCTGCCGTGTTCCTCTACGGAGCTTCCCTTCTGTATGGCCTGAGTGGCTCAACCAGCCTGGAAGTGATCGGTGAGGCTTTGGTGACGAGTCCCACACCATTAGCCGCTCTAGCTCTGGTCTTTGTCCTTGCCACGGTGGCTTTCAAGATCGCCGCAGTCCCTTTTCACCAGTGGACGCCTGATGTTTATGAGGGGTCACCGACCCCGGTTGTGGCCTTCTTGTCTGTGGGATCTAAAGCTGCAGGTTTTGCCCTAGCCCTCAGGCTTCTCGTTGGCTGTTTTGGAAGTTTCGATACGCAATGGAAACTTCTATTCACCGTTTTGGCGATTCTCAGCATGACGCTGGGCAACGTGGTGGCATTAGCCCAGACCTCGATGAAGAGGATGCTGGCCTACAGCTCGATTGGACAGGCCGGCTTTGTGATGATCGGCCTTGTGTGCGGCACTGAAGACGGCTTTGCCGCAATGGTGCTCTACATGGCCACCTATCTCTTCATGAATCTTGGTGCATTCGCTTGCATCATCCTGTTCTCGATCAGAACGGGTAGTGACCGGATTTCTGACTATGCGGGCCTGTATCAAAAAGATCCCTTGATTACGCTCGGCCTGAGTCTCTGCCTCCTTTCCCTTGGTGGAATTCCACCGATGCTTGGTTTCTTCGGGAAGATTTATTTATTTTTCGCTGGTTGGGCAGACCACCAATATGTCTTGGTCGTGGTCGGTCTCGTGACATCGGTCATTTCGATCTACTACTACATCGGTGTGATCAAGATGATGGTGGTGAAGGAGCCTCAAGAGGCTTCAGAGGTTGTGAAGGCCTATCCGCCGATCAACTGGAGCACCATTGGGCTTCCTCCCTTGAGAGTGGCTCTCGTGCTTTGCGTCGTCGTGACTGCCGTGGGCGGAATTCTTTCCAACCCGCTGTTTGAGTGGGCCAGCAGCACGGTGGCTGGCACACCTTTGCTTCAGCAGGCAATTGCTACTTCCTCAGGCGCCTCTCTTGGCTGATCTCTTTGACGAAGGCCGACCGGCGGTGGCTCAGCTCCGAGATGTCAGCAAGGTCTATGGATCTGGAGAAACGGAGGTTAGAGCTCTCAATGGGTTGGATCTGGATGTGCTGCGCGGCGACTACTTGGCTGTGATGGGAGCGAGTGGATCGGGCAAGAGCACAGCGATGAATGTTTTGGGCTGCTTGGACCGCCCCACCAGCGGCTCCTATTGGCTCAACGGGAGTGCTGTTGAGCGGCTAGATGACGATGCCTTAGCAGATCTGCGCAACAAGGAACTGGGTTTTGTGTTTCAGCAGTTCCATCTCCTCCCCCATGCGACAGCACTGGAGAATGTAATGCTGCCAATGATTTATGCCGGCCTTCCATCCTCGGAGCGCGAGCAAAGGGCTGTTGCAGCTCTTGAACAGGTGGGCCTTGGCAAAAGGATGGAAAATCGCCCTAACCAATTGTCGGGTGGTCAGCAGCAGCGGGTGGCCATCGCTAGAGCGATTATCAATAAGCCCGCTCTGCTGTTGGCTGATGAGCCCACCGGTGCTTTGGATTCACGCACCACGCATGATGTTTTGAATTTGTTTGATGAATTGCATGCTCAAGGCATCACAATTGTTCTCGTCACCCATGAAGACGATGTGGCAGCTCGTGCACAGACTGTGATTCACTTTCATGACGGCAAGGTTGAGAGAGTGGCACAAAACCGCATGAATCCAGGCCTTAAAACGCCTTCACCTCATTGAGTTGGGGAGTTATTGAGAATGGCTCAGTTGCCAGAACCTTCTGATCAAACGATTCGAATTCTGCTTGTGGATGACGAAGTCCGCTTAACGGAGTTGTTGCGATTGGAGTTGGACGTTGAGGGGTATGACGTTGAGGTCGCATCTGATGGCGCCACTGGATTAATTAAAGCCAGAAGTCACCCAGAGCCTGATCTCATTGTTCTGGATTGGAACCTTCCCGATTTCTCCGGTGTGGACATATGCCAGCGAATTCGTAGTAGTGGAGTGACGACTCCAATCTTAATGTTGACGGGTCACGATGATATTGCTGATCGCGTTAAAGCTCTTGATGCTGGTGTTGATGATTATTTGGTGAAACCTTTTTCGATTGAAGAATTAATGGCTCGGTTGAGAGCGATGCAGCGAAGAGCACAAGGCTTTTCGGGCTCAGGGCAGGGGAAGGATGCCGAGTTAACTTTTTTGGCGGTTGGAGGTTTAACAATCAATACCCAAACAAGGGATGTTCATCGTTCTGGGCAAAGAATTCAGCTTTCGGTGAAGGAGTATGAGCTGCTTTGCTTCTTGATGCGTGGAAGCGGAAAAGTCTTGGAACGATCAGAGATTATGAAGGGTGTCTGGGGTGAAGACTTTTACGGAGACGATAACTTGCTTGATGTTTATATCCGCTACTTAAGGCAAAAAGTGGAAAGCAAGGATCTTCCACCTTTAATCCATACCGTTCGTGGCGTTGGATTCATCTTGAGGGATGAAAGTGTTTCCTCCGGCTCTTAAGCAGGTCAGGCTTTGTCTCTCTCGAGACTGTTCATGAGTTGACCAACAAGCAGAGATACGGCATCAGTGCCAGATGCTGTGATCGGGTTGAGATCCAGTTCGCCAGGATCTTTTGCCACCCACCCGTTGCCCTGCTTTGTTCTCAGTTCAAAATGAAGATGGGGTCCCGTGCTGAGGCCGGTGCTTCCGACTCTTCCGATCACCTCACCTTGTTGGACCTTCTGTCCAGATTTCACGTAGATCTCTGAGAGATGTCCATAGAGCGTCCGCCGCCTGGGGGACTTGTGCTCTAACTCCACAGCGATGCCATAGCCCCCGGCGAGTCCACTACTCATGACCGTGCCTGAGAGTGCCGCAATGACAGGCGTTCCTTCTGGGGCAGCCAGGTCTTTTCCTGCATGCATCAACCAACGGCCGATCACGGGATGCTGGCGCATCCCGAATTCACTGGTGGTGATGGCAGAGCCAATGATGGGGAAGAGCAAGCGCTGATCACCATTGCCTGCGATCGCAAGAGGTCTGGGTGAAACGGAGAAAACGGACTCCAAACGAAAGCCATGTCCGGCTCCGGCAAGAAGCGCAGAAACGGGGACCGAGATCGGAGCGAGACGCCGCTGTCTTTGGCTGAACGTTGCACGATTGGAGCGCCCGCGAAAGGCAATGCCAGTGGCGCATTCACGCTTGGAGAGAGCGCCACTTCGACAAGCTTGTTGAAAGCGCGGCACATTGATGGGCTTGGCAACCGCTCCTCTTTCCAGCGTTCGACGCTCTTGCGGAGTGATGATTTGATTGCGTTCGAGGGACTCCAACGAGCGATCGAAGCGCTGGGGTGGCTTGACGCGAAGTTCAGCGGGAGGAAGTAGGGGCGCCTGAGGCGCAGGAAGGCCTTGAGGACTCTGAGGAGCAGAGGGAAGGGTCAGCACCAAGGGAGCAGCAAGCCAGCGCAGGACCACTTCGTTTCAACAGGCTTCTTAAGCGAGATTGTAGAGATTGTCATGGTTGCCATCCGGCCAGCGGGTCCAGCTAGCGCTCCGGGCTCCTTGGCAAAGTTGAAGCGCTCCATTCAGGGCCAATCCTTGGATCTCCCAGATCTCTCCGCTCTGAGGATCCTTCACCTGATTGGCCCAAAGCCGCTTCTCTATCTCACGACGCACAAGCTCTGGACGGTTTGCCAGGGTCTGGATTCTCTCTAAGGCTCTTAAGACCTCCACCGTCCAAACGTCTCGACGGGCGCATCCACGTGGCAAGAGGTCGCGAAGGGCAATGGCCCCAACGGGAACCGGGTTGGCCACATTCATCCCAACGCCAATGCGCACCATGCGTAAACGACCACCACGAAAAACCAGTCGAGGAAGCAATCCAGCCAATTTTCGGGAATCGATGAGGAGATCGTTGGGCCATTTGATCCGCACGGGTAGACCCTTCCGTTCCAAGCGTTCACTTAGGGCTAGCGCCACCATCAGGCCGAGCATGTCGGCATGACCGCTGCTCGAATCCCAGGGAAGAGCAGCGCTGATCCAGACCCCTCCGCGGGCTGCCTCCCAGCGGCGGCCACGCTGGCCCTGTCCTTTGGTTTGGTGATCGGCCAGAACAGCTCGAGGACGTTCTCCGCGCCAGGGCACTGACTGAAGCCATTGGCTCAGTTCAAGTTCAGTGCTTGCACAAACTGGTTTGCATTTCAGCCTCCAACCATCAGCTTGTTGTCTGCGCAGGCGATGGATGACTGCTCCTGCCCGTTGGTGATGGTTCAGCACTGCTGTTGCCACCAAGGCGTCAGCCGTGCAACTGCAGCCTCAAGTTCGGCGACTGGACGGACTAAGGCAAGGCGTAGCCAATCACGCCCAGCCTCTCCAAACCCGGAGCCCGGTGTGACCACAACCCCGCAATGCTCGAGAAGCTGAGCGGCCATCTGCTCGTCTCCCCATCCTTGGGCGCGGGCCCAGTCAGGAAGAGGCATCCAGAGATAAAGGGCCATCGATGGCGATGGGACCGACCATCCAAGACCTGTCAGTGCCGCAAGGGTGCGATCACGCCGTTCGCGGTAGATCGGCAGGAGATTGGCTGGCCAATCGGCGTGATCCGAGAGGGCCACCACAGCGCCCTGCTGCAGCGCCTGACATTGATTGAAATCGATCACGCTTTTGATCTGCCTCAAGGCCGTAATCAGGGGTTCGGCTCCGATTGCGAATGCCAGACGAAAGCCACCAAGACACCACCCCTTGGAGAGAGAAAAGAACTCGATCCCGCGTTCGCGCCATTGCGGACAACGCAGAAGGGAAGGGGCTTCTCCCTCAAGCGCTAGATCTAGATAAGGGTTGTCGTGGGCGACCACCAGGTCATGGTGTTGGGCTTGACTCATCGCTTCGTCAAGCCAGGATTGTTGACCAACACAGGCTGTGGGGTTATGGGGAAAACCCAGCATCAAGAGTCGCAGTTGATCCCACTGACTGGCTGTGATCGCTTGGAAGTCCGGTGCCCAACCTTGTTCTGGGGTGAGGGGCAGGGTCTGGATGGAAGCATCTGCTAGTTCAAGCCCTCCGCGATGGGAGGGGTAAGACGGATCAAGAATGAGGGCTTGGTCACCTGGGTCTAAGACCGTCAGTGGGAAATGGGCGGTCCCCTCTTGAGATCCAACCAGGAGAAGAACCTCACGCTCAGGATCCACCGTCACATCCAGACGCTGCTCGCACCAGGCTGCTGCGGCCTCTCGAAACGAGGCTGTTGCTGCGTGCAGGCAGTAGGCCGCGCTCCTTGGCTCCTGGAGGTGATCCCCCATGGCCTGCACTGCAGCAGGCGGGGGAAGCAAATCGGTGCATCCCAGGGAGAGGTCGATCAGCGGTTGCTGTTGGTGTGTTGCTCCGAGCTTGTAAGAGCGTTTGCGCTGATCATTCCGATCAAAAACTCCGCTCCCAAGGCGAGCCAGTCGCTTAGAGGTGAGCATCCACAAAGGCTTGCAATTGAGGGCGGGCAATGGCCCCTTCGTGTCGAGCAATTTCCTGGCCGTTCCGGAACAGGATCAGGGTTGGAATGCCTTGAACTTTGAAACCATCGCGGGTGATCGGGTTGCCATCCACTTCAAGCTTGCCCACCAAAAGGCGGCCGGCATAGGTCTCAGAGGCCCAGTCCATCAACGGCGCCATCAACCGGCATGGGCCACACCATGGGGCCCAGAAGTCAACCAAAACGGTCGTGGACGCCTTCAATACCTCCTGCTCGAACGCTGCATCTGTGAAGTCGGAAACAGCTGAAGACACGGGCGGTAGTTGAACTGAATGAATCCTATGAACTCGGCCGCTGAAGGCGCTGATTCATCACAGTTTGTCGATAGATCGACGCAGCTCTTCTAAATCGGCATCCACCTCTTCCACCTTGACCGGTTTCACCTCGGAGTCGGCTGCTGGGAGAGCTGCAGCCTCCGAGCCTCCTTTGACCTGCTTTCGTAGGGCTGCCAATTCATCATCTACATCGTCGCCGCCTTCCAGAGCCGCGAACTGACTATCGAGGTCAGCACCAGCGAGCTCAGCGGCTGCTTGGCTACTGGCTTCGAGAGATTGAACCTTGTCTTCCATGCGCTCGAAGGCAGCCATGGCTGAATTGGTTCCCATGCTGCCAACGGCGCTCTGGAGCTGCTGTTGGGCCTGGGCAGCTTGAGCCCGGGCTTTGAGCATGTCTTTTTTCGTTCGAGCCTCGGCAATCTTTCCCTCTAAAGCGACCAAGCTTTTTTTGAGCGTTTCAACTTGAGCGCTTTGAGCCTGAACTTGGGTGCCAAGAGATGTGGCTGTCTCTTGGAAGGTTTTGCGACGGGTCAGGGCCTCGCGCGCTAGTTCATCCTCATTTTTCTTGAGAGCTAGTTCGGCGCGCTCGTACCAGGTACGGGCTTGAGACTCGGCCTGCTCTGCTTGGTTTTTGAGCCGTTTTTGACTGGCGATCGCCATGGCAACAGCCTGTCGGAGCTTGACCAGGTCGTCTTGCATATCAGAGACGGCTTGGTCGAGGATCTTGACGGGATCCTCAGCTTTGCTAACGAGATCATTCAGGTTGGCGCGCAGCAGACGGCTGAGCCGGTCGAAGAAACCCATGAATCGTTGCGAGCACTGCCAGAGATTAGCGAGCTGGACCACCTATCCCCACTAAGGTCCAATTTCATTGGATGACGTTATGGGGCGAGCCCCTCGATCCCAACGGCGCCGTTTTGGTCGTGGAGAGGTGTTGGTGCCGCCGCCACCGCCGCCGGTTCAACCTCTTCAGGAGTGCCTGGAGTCTTTGCGGAGCAAATGGAGACGAGAGGGATCACTGGCTGCGCTTTGGCAGGACTGGCCCCAATTGGCGGGGCGTCCCTTGGCGGATCACTGCAAGCCTTTGAATTTGAGCCACGGCGTCCTCACGGTGGGAGCGCGTCACCCGCAATGGCGACAAGCTCTTCAGTACAGCAAACCTCAACTTTTGGCAGCAGTGCGAAGCGCTGGCCATGCCGTGCGCGATCTGAGGATTCAGCAACATCACCCTTCCCCTACGGCAGAGTTAGAGACAGAAGAGAGTGTTTGGGCTCGCCATCCGAGCCGGATCGATGTGCACGGAATGGCGTCATGCCCTTGCTGTGACAGCCCAGCTCCTGCAGGCGAGATGGCGCTCTGGGGCCACTGCGGGTTCTGCCGAAGACTGAAGTTGTCAGAGCTGAAGGGTTCGCTCCAGGAGGAGACCACTCAGTCGATTAATACCGCTCTGGACGGGGAGCCTCCCAGGTCAGTGTGACGCCATCAGCTTGAAGCTCGGCAGCCCGTCGCTCCAGCTTGGCCCTGTCGAGGCGTACAACCTTGTAGACCCCGAATTGTCCAAGCACTTGGAGATCGAGTCCTTTCCAGTGAGAACGTTTCAATGTTCCGGAATCAATCACGATCAGAACAGTTGGAGATCCTTCATCGGCATCGATTGGATGTCCTACCCAGCCACGGCGCCGCTCATGGCTTAACCGATCAGAAAGATTCACAAGGGCAGAATCTGAGCGCCCTTCGTACACCACCACCTGCTCAGTGTAGAAGTGCAGAGAGGGCTTCATCGCACCCACCATTGCGAGGGGTTCTGACGGCTTCTGGACGCGCAGCATCGTGGCTGCTGCCTTTCGCACGGGAAGTTGACGTACACGATCGCCGAGGTCAACCATCGGGATGAGAGCAATGAGCTGGAACATCACCAGCGGTCCCTGAACGGCTAGCAAGCGACCAGAGGCCTTTCGCCTGATCATCCAGAGGCCCAAAACGCCAGCGATCGAGAAGCACACCGCTGCTCTTAAAACCAAGCGGCTTGCCAGCAGTTCGGCTGGCAGCGTTGGCATTTCGGGGTCATCGATGAGAGGAACCCAGATCGAAGAACTCCAGAACCCCACTGCCAACACAAACGTGAGCAGGATTGTTGTGCCCCAGGCCCAATCCAAAGGAGGTCGGTTCCTTCGTTCGGAAGGCCTTGCTGCAAGGGCGATGAGAATGGCAGCAGCAGGCGTTGCAGGAATCCAGTAGCTCGGAAGCTTCGTGGCCGCGGTGGTGAACAGCAGCAATACAGAAAGAAGCCAGCAACTGGCAAAACTCTGAAGAGACAAGTTTGCGCTGGATTGGACAGATGAAAAGGCACGCTTCAGGTTTGAAGGGTGCAGGGTTTGCCCCAGCCCAAGCAGCAATAGGGGGGTGAAGGGCAGGGATGCCACAACCAAAATCACCCCGAAAAACCACCAGGGTTGGAGGTGGCTGTTCACGACCGATGTGAAGCGTTGCAGGTTGTGATAACCAAAAAAGCTATCCCAAAAAGGCTGGCCTTCGACCAGCAGTTCTGCGACATACCAAGGCAGGCTGATCAAGGCGGTGAGTGCAAGGCCGCGAAGCGGTTTGATGCATTGCGAGATGCCCTTCAGATCCCAGCGCACCAAAGCAAACAGCACCAGGGTCATGCCACTGAGGACCACGGCCACAGGCCCTTTCGTGAGCACGGCTGAGGCGAGCAGAACCCAGGCGAGCCACCATCGTCGAGACGTTCCACTGGCATAACAACGCCACTGGCAGAGGAGGCTCAGAGCGAGGGTGCCGCTGAGTAAGGGATCACTGACGGCCGTCCGACTCCAGAGCTGTACTAATGGAGAGAGCGCGAAGGCCAGTGCTGCTGCGACTGCGGTGCGGCGAGGGTGATTGTCATTTTCGGCCGGATGCACCATCAAGGTGTCCCCAAGCATCAGCATGGTTGCCACACTCGCCAGGGCTGAGGGAAGCCTCCCAGCCCAGGTGCCGAGTGGGTCCCAGAGCTCATTGGCAGGAATCGAGTACCCCAACCCCATAAGCCAGTACACCAGGGGCGGTTTGTCGAATCTTGGCAATCCATTAACCCGAGGGGTTAACCAGTCACCGGTGCGAGCCATGGCACGACCGGCAGCTGCAAAGAGCGGTGGGGTTTCATCGACCAGGCCAGTGGAACCCAGTTGCCAGCAGCACATCGCAAGGCCAAGCGCCAAGATCAGCAGCAGACCTCGGCTGCGCTGTCGTGGCGAGATCCGTGGGTCGGCAGGGGCGTTGATCATCGACATGGGGCGATCGTGCCATCCCTTGCAGAGAGCCCCTGCCTGATCCAAGCCTCAACGCGTTGTGCAAACACCGTATGGCTGGCGTTCTGTTCCACCCAACGGCGACAAGCTTGTCGATCGATTTGATCGACTTTGCTGCTGGCCATTTTTAGGGCCTCGAGATCATCGGGAGGCACAAGCCATCCCGTGACTCCGTTTTGAATCAGTTCGCCCGGACCACCGCGGTCGTAGGCCACAACAGGGACACCGCAGGCCATGGCTTCCACCACCACATTGCCGTAGGCCTCATTCCATTTGGGAGTGTTTAGGAGAGCGCGGCAGCAGCCAAGCTCTTTCTGAAGTTGGTGTGTCGGCTGAAAACCGCGCCAATTAATGGTTCCTGGAGGCACGGCGGCTTCCACCGATTGTGCATAGTCAGCATCTTCGACCAAGCCCCAAACCAGAAGCGTTTCTCCCAGAGCAGCGGCAACAGCTGCAGCATCTTCGAGGCCTTTTTCAGGCGCGATGCGTCCGGCCCATCCGAGTGGGCCATGGAGGGTCAACTGCAACTGATAACGCGTGAGGTCAAAGCCATTCCCCACAATTGAAGGTGGCATGGGCAATGAAAAATCCCCTGCCTGTCGTTGGGTATGGAATGACATTCGCCTTTGGTCCCAGCGCGCGAGTTGAGAGATGACTTCATCCATCGCCTGCGAGACCGACCCCATGCTCACCAAATGAAATAACGAGCACTTCGCATGGGGAGTGAGCCAGAGCGGTAACCAGTCGTAGCTGAAGTTGATCACTGCATCGGCGTCCTCGCCCAAGGACAAAGCAAGGTCCCACAAATGTGGAAGCACACCATCAAAGGGAATTTGAACGGAAGCGTCTTTTGCGGCATGTTGCCAGCTGGGTTGATCGCTGCCCCCAGCGGTGTGTAGTGAGAGTTCAGGGCAGTCGTCAGGCGCAACCGATCCGTTAGGGGCGACCAGGGTGATCCGATGCCCTCTTGCGGCTAGACCGCGCAATAACGAGGTCAGCGTTAGTTCCACACCACCACCGCGTCCACTGCCTAAATGTCCGATGGGTGTACTGACCAGTACCAAATGGAGAGGGGTGTTGCTCATGCTCCGAGATCGCCCTGCTGGGTTTCGTTCATGAGAGCAACCGGTTCCCAGAAACGTTTGCGTTGGCTCACCAATACCACCGAAATTAGAACCAAAAGCACTGCCAACCATTGAAGGTTGTTGAGTCGTTCTTGCAACAACAGCCCGCCGGAAGCAAGTGCAAAAACGGGTGTGAGAAATCCAAGTGTGGTGAACCCTGTCAGGTCCTCACGACTGGCAAACCAGAAAAATAGGGCGTAGGCCACGGCGCCCCCCATCAGGGATGCATAGGCCATTTGCGTCCAAGCAGAGACGGACCAAGGAGGTATTAGCGGGAAGGCTCCGTCGAGCCCATGCCAAACCAGCAAGGGCAGTCCACCCAGCAGCATGTGCCATCCCGTGACGGCTACAGGATCACTATTTCGGCAGGCAAATCGACTCAGAACGGTGCCGACAGCCATCGCAATGGCAGCCGCCAACATCCAGCCCGTTCCAGCCTGCCAACCCGATTGAAACGACACTCCCTCACCCAATAGCCACCAGTGCCGTAGAAGCGGTTGGGGAACACCTAGACAGACAATTCCCACCAGGCCAAGAACCAATCCCACCCAACCGATGGGATTGATTGTTTCTGCAAAAAGCCAGCGGGCGAGCAGGGCAACCATCAACGGCTGAGAATCAATCAACACTGACCCGAGGCCGGCGCCAGTGCCTTCGAGTCCGCGTGCCAGGCAGATCTGAAACAGCACGGCATCAATCAGGGTGAATAGGAGAAACCAGCCCCGATCCCCAGGATCAATCGCTAACGAACGCCCGAGCAGCGGAACAAAGGCGATCACGACGATTCCAGCCGGGAGCAGCCTCAGGCAGGACACCAGAATCGGCCCTCCTGTGCTGACCAGGGGAGCCATTGCTGTCATCGCCGTTCCCCAGAGGACGAACGGCAGGACCATCAGCAGCCCTCGGCGGAGAGATCCCATGGGGTGCTGCGAACAGGCTCCTTTTTAAGATCTAATCGTGTTCGATTGACCGTCATGATCTGGCCCTGGCGCCGCAAGTCCCGGCGAACGATGGCGAGGATCGCCATTGAAGGGGCGATCACTGGCTCCACCCGCCGTCGCGTCCTTAAAGCCTTAAAGGAGGTTCAGGAGAGGGAATTCCCTGCACTGTTGCTGCGAATTGATAGTCCTGGAGGGACTGTTGGCGACAGCCAGGAGATCCATGCAGCCTTGCTGAGGCTGCGCGAAAAAGGCTGTCATGTTGTTGCCAGCTTTGGAAATATTTCTGCATCTGGTGGGGTTTATGTCGGTGTTGCCGCAGACAGGATCGTGTCCAATCCAGGCACGATTACCGGTTCCATCGGCGTGATTCTTCGCGGCAACAACCTGTCCAAATTGCTGGATCGTGTTGGGGTCAAATTTGAAACGGTCAAAAGTGGAGCCTTTAAAGACATCCTTTCTCCAGATCGTGCCCTTGGCTCAGAAGAACGTGAGCTGCTTCAAGCTCTGATTGACAGCAGCTATGAGCAATTTGTGGCGGCCGTTGCAGAAGGACGAAAGCTTGATCCAAGCTGTGTTCGCGAGTTTGCTGACGGACGGGTGTTCAGTGGTGCGCAGGCCAAAGATCTTGGGCTCGTGGATGAACTGGGTGACGAAGAGTGCGCAAGGGTGCTTGCGGCACAGTTGGCTGATCTGGATGAGGAGCGCTGCCGCGTGGTGACACTTGGAAAACCCCGAAAGCCATTGCTGCAAGGGTTGTCAGGGTCCAATCTGCTCGCCCGAATTCAGGAGCTCGTCACGGTTGAAATGGAGCTCAGCGGTCAACCTTTGTGGTTGTTTCGGCCATGACCATGGGGAGCGGATTGACCTTGCGCGGTTTACGTGGTGCGACCACCTGCAGCACCAACACAGTTGTTGCGATTGAGCAGGCGGTCTCTGAACTGATGGACGCCCTGGTGAAACACAACGCTCTGAAGCCGGACTGCATCGTGTCGATCACGTTCTCTGTGACGACCGATCTGGATGCGTGTTTCCCGGCTGCTGTTGCAAGGCGCCGCGAAGGTTGGGATGGGGTGGCCCTCCTCGACTGTCAGCAGATGGCTGTTGAGGGCGATCTGGCTAGGTGCATTCGTCTTCTGGCCCACACCTGGATGCCAGCAGATCAAGAGCTTCGCCACGTCTATCTGGGGGAAGCCAGCCGCCTCAGGCCAGATAGATCCAGTCACAACTGACAGATGCCACGCCGGCCCTTCGAACCCCTTGCCGCTGCCTGTCCTTAGGACAATCATGGGACATAACCACTGCGGTGATTGTTTTCACCAGCTGAATTAATGGACTTTTTGCCCACGACCCCGATCCGCCGCCTCGCTGTTGTTGCAGGGGTGATCGGTTGCGGAGTCGTTGCTTCTGCTTCGGTGGTCGAGATGCTCCAACCCGTTGCTGTTCAAGCTCAGAACACTCCCTCTTTGATGGAGTTTCGCTGGGAAAGCGATAGAAATTATCGCAAGTTGTACTACGTCCAAACGAGCACTCGTACGCGCGAGCGTTCGGAATACTTCCTGGTGCTTCGGCCGAAAGATCGCAAAACCGCGATCCTCAAACTCACCATCACTATTCCTGATTACTTCAACGCAAAGATCCGCCCCAACAAATTGAAGCTCTGCAAGATGAAGAAGGGCGGCATGCTCAGCAGAAGCCGTTGTGAAGAGGTCATCCCTGCTGTTTTTGAGGTCAGCGAGAACCAAACGGCAATTGAGGTTTTCCCTGAAACTCCGATTCCCACTGAAGACACCTACGCCGTCTCGATGACGATCTTCAATCCCAATAAATCTGGGATGTTTCAGTTGAATGCTCTGGCACAGGCGCCTGGAGACGTTCCAGTGGCGGGCTACTTAGGGAGTTGGAACTTCAGTATCGACTAAGCATTGGCTGATAAGCTCTTCTACTGATGAAAGGCTGGGCGCCGGAGTGAATCCATGACCAAACGAACTTTTGGTGGCACCAGCCGTAAGCGCAAACGCGTTTCGGGTTTCCGTGTTCGCATGCGTTCTCACACCGGCCGTCGCGTGATTCGTACGCGCCGTAAGCGTGGACGTTCACGCTTGGCTGCTTGAGCCTGATCAGCAACGCCTAGCCCCTTGAAGGGGTGACGTTTGAAAGAATTTCGATGGTGCTTCCCACGTCAATGCGATTGCGGGGTCATCGCTGTTTCGATTATCTGCATCGCAGGGGTCAGCGCTTCCATGGATCGCTGATGACTCTGCGTAAAGCCTCGGCGATGCCGAGGCTTCTGCGTTGGGAGTGCCGCCCTGTTGGGGAGAGTGGCGAAACGGCTGTTTGCCGATGCGCTGTGGTGATCAGTAGCAAGGTCAGTAAACGGGCCGTCATCCGCAATCGGCTCAGACGCTTGTTGCACGACCACTTACGTGAGCATTTTGAGCAGTCGTTTCAGCACTCCAATACCTGGGTTTTGATCAGCCTTAAACCCGGTGCAGAGGCCAAAGACGCTCCTGTCCTGGAAGAATGCGACAGATTGCTCCAACAAGCAGGGTATTAGCCATGCCAACTTCCATCCAAGAAGAGACCTTCTACGAAGGCGGTCCAGCTCGCGGTGACTTGATCTTCAATCTTTTGCTTGGGCTGACCTTGATCGGTCTGCCCTTTGCTGTTGGAGCGATTGTTCGTGCGGTCTGGTTGCGTTTCAACATCACCAGTCGTCGCATTTCTGTGACCGGTGGCTGGATGGGACGGGATCGCAGTCAGGTGGCCTTCAGTCAGGTGCGTGAAGTCCGCAGCGTGTCGCGCGGCTTTGGCGCCTGGGGCGACATGGTTCTTGTCTTGACAGACGGATCACGCCTGGAGTTGCGCTCGGTCCCACGCTTCCGGGAGCTCGAGGCTTTCATCGAAGAGCGCATCCGTGCCCGACGTGAAAACGCGAGTGAGAAAGATGCAGACAGCAAGGGCTTCGCTGCCTGAGTTAGGTGTTCGCCTCAAGCGAATTGCCACAGAAGCCCCTGTGCTGTTGCACACTGGCAACAACATTCACCAATCACTCGGAACGCCATCGTGATCGGGTACATCTCCGACAATCTGCTGCTGCCAATCCTGGATTTTTTCTACGGATTGGTCCCGAGCTATGGCCTGGCGATCGTGGCCCTCACGGTGGTAATTCGCCTGGCATTGTTCCCTCTGAGCGCAGGGTCGATTCGTAGCGCCAGACGCATGCGCATCGCTCAGCCTGTGATGCAGAAGCGCCAGGCTGAGATCAAAGCCCGTTACGCAAGCGATCCTAAAAAGCAGCAAGCCGAACTCGGAAAGCTGATGAAGGAGTTCGGTAGCCCCCTGGCGGGCTGCTTGCCGCTCCTCGTTCAAATGCCGATTTTGTTTGCGCTGTTCGCAACTTTGAGGGGATCACCCTTCGCGGATGTGCCTTACACCCTCAATCTCAAAGTGCTTCCCGCTGATCAGATTGCGGCTGTTGAGCCCAAGCCTTTCACCAGCGCCAGTCATTCGATCTTCATTACGGAAACGAATCACGTTCCCATCATCGCGAGCCTTCCTGGCGGTACCAAGATCGGCGCTGGAGAGACTGTTCCGATTCAGCTCGAGACCCGTGGTGGAGAAAGTTTCCGCGATGTGATTTCTGGCGTCGACAACGGCCAAAGGTTTCTCCCAACTTGGACGGTTACCAAGGGAGAGGGCATTGTCAGCGTGAGTGAGACGGGAACGATTACAGCCCTCACGACTGGCGATGCAACCGTTGAAGGAAAAATCACAGGATTGGCCGCTCGCAGCGGCTTCTTGTTCATCAAAGCCCTAGGTCAGGTTGGCTTCTACACCGAGGGTGCGATCAATTGGGACATCGCAATTCTCATTGGCGCATTCGGTTTGAGTTTGTTTGCTTCTCAGCTTCTCTCCGGGATGGGGATGCCTGCCAATCCGCAGCAGTCCACCGCTAACAAGATCACTCCAGTGATGATTACTGGGATGTTCCTGTTTTTCCCACTCCCTGCCGGTGTTTTGCTGTACATGGTGATTGCCAATATTTTCCAGGCACTGCAAACGTTTTTGCTCACGCGCGAGGCTCTGCCGGAAAATCTTCAGTCGATTCTTGATGACCAAAGGCTGCAAAACTCTCAGCCTGCAGCGGCCTCCGCAGGTGGCGGATCCACGTCTGGACGCATGCCTTTTGAGCCCAAAGGCGGAAACAAATGATCCCTGGGCTTGAGCCCGTTCCCCTTCGCGAGCTGCAAGCTCTTGGTTCCGTTCGTGAGTGGGAATTCGAAGGCCAACTAGAGGAGCTGCCCTCCCTCACCCCAGTTCGCGGAACCATTCGGGCCGAGCATCGCGGCAATATTCTTGAAGTTTCCGGTTCAGCTCAGACCATCGTTTGTTTGTGTTGCGATCGCTGTCTGAAGCATTTCAACCGCGAATTGTCCACGGGAACGAATGAGTTGATCTGGCTTGGAGATCGTGAAGATGAAGCGGAGATGGCGGAAGAGGGCCTGGATGCATCTTCAGTGGATGGACTTGTGGAGTGTCTGGATCCAAGGGGCCTTTTTGAACCAGAGCGATGGGTGTTTGAACAATTGAGTCTTCAAATGCCAGCTGTAAATTTCTGCGGTGATGGTTGCTCAGGAATGCCTCAATCGGTCAACCCAGAGCAGACAGCTTCGGTGACGCCGTCTGCCGATCCGCGTTGGGAGGCTCTCTTGAGCCTGCGCTCTGACCCAGGCGAGGAGTCGGAGGTGACGCGTGACTGAACAGTGGGCACAACAACTCGATCTTCTGATTCGTGCGGGCACCCCTCTGATTTGGATTCGCAGCCACGAGGAGGAGCGCGTTGAATCTCTGCTGAGACAAGCGGCCGAACGCTTGCCTGGGCGTCGACTGGCGTCATGGGACTTTGTGAGTGGCCTGTCCGGCGTGCTTGGCAGCGAGGGACTTGGTGCGCGCCAGCCCATGCTGGTTTTGCAGTGGTTGCAGGATCTCGATGGCAACAGCCCCACGCTGCTGTTGCTCAAAGATGTGCATCGCTTCTGCGATGACCCGGGCATCGCCCGCATGCTCCGCAATCTCACAAGCTTGTTGCGTGGACGCCCTCATACGCTCGTGCTCGGTTGTGGTAGCTGGACGCCGCCACCCGATTTAGAAGAGGCCCTCACCCTGCTCGACTTGCCGCTTCCGCAAGAGCAGGAATTGATGACCTTGCTTGGCAATATTTCCAAGGCAACAGGATCGCCTCTCAATAGCGAGGTGCTTGAGGAGCTCACCCATGCCTGCTGCGGATTAAGTGAATCACGGGTTCGTCACGTTGCAGCGAAGGCGCTGGCTCAGCGCGGTGAGCTCGGACGCCAGGACCTTGCTGACGTGCTGGAGGAGAAGCGCCTCGCGCTGGCTCGCAGCGAAGTGCTGGAGTTCTGCCGTACCGATGCCACCCCTGCAGATATTGGTGGGCTGGAGGCTCTCAAGCAGTGGTTAGAACAGCGCCATCGTGCCTTCAGTGATGAAGCCCGGCGCTTCGGCTTGCCCCTCCCTCGTGGTGTTTTATTGGTCGGGCCGCAGGGAACGGGTAAATCGCTGACGGCGCGAGTGATTGCCCACAGCTGGTCCATGCCACTCCTGCGCTTGGATGTGGGGCGTCTTTTTGCTGGCCTCGTTGGAGCGAGCGAAGCACGAACACGCGAAATGATTCAAAGGGCTGAAGCGATGGCTCCTTGCGTGCTTTGGATTGATGAGATTGACAAAGGCTTTGGAAGCGACGGCCGAAGTGATGGCGGAACCAGCCAACGGGTGTTGGCCACCGTGCTGACCTGGATGGCGGAGAAAACGTCTCCCGTGTTTGTTGTGGCTACAGCCAATGGAGTGGAAAGGCTGCCCGCTGAACTCCTAAGAAAGGGCCGCTTCGACGAGATTTTTCTCCTTGATATGCCAGCTCGCTCTGAACGTCAGAGCATCATGGAATTGCATATCAGTCGCAGACGCCCAGGTCTTCGCCTTCCTGTTGAAACTGTCGTGGACCGGACGGATGGTTACTCCGGTGCAGAGCTAGAGCAAACGGTGATCGAAGCCATGCACCTTGCCTTTGCAGAGAGCCGTGAATTGGCGGAGTCCGACTTAATTCAAGCCGCTGCTCAATTGGTTCCTCTCTCGCGTACCGCTAAAGAACAATTGGAAGGCCTCAAGCAATGGGCTAGTAGCGGCCGGGCGCGGCCAGCTTCATTGCGACTGGTAACGAACCCTGACAGGGCGTAACAAACAAGGGGCCTGCGTCCAGACAAGGCTTGGCGACCTCCGTATGTTTCGTGAATAGCGCCTTTTTGTCCGTGAATCGTTTTTCGGATCTCACCACCCAACTCGCTGCTGCCTGTCTTGGTGCTGGTGTCATTACAACCGTCGCGGTCGCTCAGGGGCAGAACCCAATTACCGCTCTTGGCATCACGTTGTTCTCGGCTGTTGCCGCGGTGATGGTTGGACAAGTTCTCTAAGAACCTTGATTGTTCGTTCTGAACCGAGACGTAGGCTTTTTAGCCAGTCCTCTTCAGAATTTCCGTGCTTGACCAGCGCCTGGTGCGTGACAACCCCGAACTGATTTCCCGTGAGTTGGGACGTAGGGGGATGGATGTTGATCTCACAGGTCTTCAGCTGATTGCACAGCAGCAACGCGATCTCGAGGAGCGTCGCAGCGGCCTTCAAGCCGATGGCAACCGCATTGGCAAAGAGGTTGGTCAGCGCATTCAAGCCGGGGCCGATCCCAAGGGGGCTGAGGTTGCAGAGCTTCGCCTGCAAGGCAACCAAATCAAGCAGACAGTGGCCGTTCTCGAGGATGAGGAGAAGCAGCTCACCGCGCGGCTGCGTGAAGAGCTACTTAGCTACCCCAATCTGCCTTCAAAGGCCTGTCCAGACGGTCGCAGCGAAGACGACAACAAAGAAGTGCGTCGCTGGGGTGATCCCAGGGTGGAAGACGGGCTCATGGAGCATTGGCAAATTGCAGAGCAGCTGTCTTTGCTCGACACGGAGCGTTCCGTGAGAATTGCCCAGAGTCGCTTTGTGACCCTGTTTGGGCAAGGCGCTCGGCTGGAGCGATCGCTCATCAACTTCATGCTGGACCTGCACACGGGGAAGGGGTACCGCGAGGTGCTCCCTCCGGTTTTGGTGAATAGCGCAAGCCTGAAGGGATCAGGGCAACTGCCCAAATTTGCTGAAGAGAGTTTTCGTTGTGCAGACGATGACCTCTGGTTGACCCCAACCGCTGAGGTTCCGCTGACCTCTCTGCATCGCGACGAAATTATTCCTTCGGAACAATTGCCACTGCGTTATGTGGCTTACAGCCCCTGCTTTCGCAGGGAGGCCGGTAGCTATGGACGTGACACGCGGGGCCTGATCCGACTGCATCAATTCAACAAAGTGGAGCTGTATTGGTTTGTCCATCCCGAGCACTCTGAGGAGGCTCATGCGCAGATCACCGCCGACGCCGAGGCCGTGCTTCAGGCTTTGGAGCTGCCCTATCGCGTGCTTGAGCTCTGCACGGGTGATCTGGGCTTCTCCGCCGCCCGCACCTATGACCTCGAAGTTTGGTTGGCGGGAGCGGGTGCTTTCAGGGAGATCTCGAGCTGCAGTGTCTGTTCTGATTTCCAGGCTCGTCGTTCCTCGATTCGCACGAAAGACGGCAAGACCACACGGTTGGTTCACACGCTCAACGGCAGTGGCCTCGCGATTGGCCGCACCATGGCTGCTCTGCTTGAGAACGGGCAACAGCCTGACGGGAGCGTGAAACTTCCCCAGGCTTTGGTTCCTTACTTCGGTTGCGATCGTCTCCAGCCAGAATGAATCGATTATTGGGTCCGATATGAACGTTCTGGCAGCACTATTGGTTCTGGGGCTGCTGATCGTGATCCATGAGGCTGGTCACTTTCTTGCAGCCAGAGTTCAGGGGATCCGTGTGAATGGATTTTCCATTGGGTTTGGACCTGCCCTCTGGAAACTTGAGCGTGGAGGCGTGACCTATGCCCTGCGCGCTCTCCCTCTTGGCGGATTCGTGTCCTTCCCTGACGACGAAGAAGACAGTCCAATCCCTGCCGATGATCCAGATCTTCTTCGCAACCGCCCGATTCCACAGAGAGCCCTTGTTATTAGCGCAGGGGTGCTCGCCAACTTGCTGCTCGCCTGGGTGGTTCTCGTTGGACATACGGCATTGGCAGGAGTTCCAGGCGACCCTGATCCCGGGGTGATGGTGATGGCAGTTCAGCAGGGAGAGCCCGCTGAGATCGCGGGTTTGCAAGCCGGTGATCAAATTTTGAGCATCGAAGGATTGCCACTGGGTCGCGGCGAGAAGGCTGTGAAAGAGGCTGTTACGCCAGTGCGAGACAGCCCTTCCAAAGCACTGTCACTTGAAGTGCAGAGAAATGGATTGGTGCGAGTGATCCAGCTCACTCCGGAAGACCATCAAGGGCAGGGACGCATCGGTGCTCAGCTTCAGGCCAATTTCAGTGGAACCACGCGCGCTGTCACTGGCTTGGGCGAAGCGATCGCCAGTGGATCAGAGCAGTTCGGTGGACTTTTGCAGCGCACCGTGGCCGGATATGGAGCCTTGTTCACTGATTTTGGAACGACGGCTCAGCAGGTGAGTGGCCCGGTCAAGATTGTGGAGATGGGCGCCCAGCTCTCCAGTCAGGGAGGAAGTGGTCTTGCCCTCTTCATGGCTTTGATTTCGATCAACCTCGCGGTGCTCAATGCGCTCCCATTGCCGCTTCTTGATGGTGGTCAATTGGTGTTCATTCTTTTGGAGGGGGTCCGCGGACGGCCTATCCCAGAGCGCTTTCAGTTGATCGTGATGCAATCCAGCTTTTTGCTCGTCGTTGGCCTGAGTGTTCTTTTGATCGTGCGCGATACAAGTCAACTCTCGGTTGTTCAGCGCTTGCTTGGTCAGTGAACCGATAGAGTGCCTTCACTAGACGTCTGATCTAACCCGCTGCATGGCCAAGAAGTCGATGATTGCCCGCGATGTGAAGCGGAAAAAGATAGTCGCGCGCTTTTCGGACAGGCGCGCAGCTCTCATGGCTGCGTTCCATGCCGCTAAGGATCCGATGGAGCGTCTTGAGATCCATCGCAAGATCCAGGGGTTGCCTCGTAACAGCGCCCCAAACCGTGTGCGCAATCGTTGCTGGGCGACTGGAAAGCCCCGCGGCGTTTATCGCGATTTTGGGCTGTGCCGCAATCAGCTTCGTGAACGTGCTCACAAAGGTGAGCTCCCCGGTGTTGTGAAGTCCAGCTGGTGATTTGAGTTCGGTCTTTTCCAATCCATCGAATGAAGAGGTGATTGATCACCTCTTTTTTTATGTCGTTTTTTATGGCGATGGATCTGTTGGATTTTGTGGATCTAACCGGATAACCCCAACAATGGGTTCCGCTCAAATGTAAGAATCAGAATTGACAGAAAGACATAAACCAACGTGCAAGGTCAGACGCAGTCGATCTCCTTTGACGGTCGGGAGATACGGCTGACCACAGGGCGGTATGCCCCCCAAGCCGGCGGCTCGGTGATGATTGAGTGCGGAGACACCTCCGTCTTGGTCACGGCTACACGCTCCACAGGTCGAGATGGAATTGATTTTCTCCCGCTGATCTGTGACTACGAAGAGCGCCTCTATGCAGCAGGCAGGATTCCTGGAAGTTTTATGCGGCGCGAAAGTCGCCCTCCTGAGCGCGCCACGCTGATTTGCCGTCTCATCGATCGGCCGATGCGTCCGTTGTTCCCAAGTTGGCTTCGCGACGATTTGCAGATTGTTGCGACTTGCATGTCGCTTGATGAGCGGGTTCCGGCTGATGTGCTCGCCGTTACAGGGGCCTCCATGGCCACCCTCTTGGCAAAGATTCCCTTCTATGGGCCGATGGCCGCTGTTCGCGTCGGTTTGCTGGGTGACGATTTTGTGCTGAATCCCAGCTACCGGGAGATTGAGCGCGGCGATCTAGACCTCGTTGTTGCAGGCACCCCACAAGGTGTAGTGATGGTGGAGGCTGGTGCGAATCAGCTCCCTGAGGGAGATGTGATTGAAGCGATCGACTTTGGCTACGAAGCTGTTTCTGAGTTGATCAAAGCTCAGCAATCCATCCTCAAAGAGGCTGGGATCGAGCAAGTGATTCCTGAGGTTCCTGAGCAAGACAAAACGCTGCCTGTCTATCTAGAGAAAGCCTGCAGTAAATCGATTGGTGAGGTGCTTGGCCAGTTCGAGCAAACCAAGGCTGAGCGTGACGAAAAGCTGGATGCGATTCGCAGCACAACCGCGGAAACGATCCAGGGCCTCAAGGACTCCGATCCTGTTCGCGTTGCGGTTAGTGCCAACGGCAAGGCCCTTCCAAACAGTTTTAAGGCGCTCACCAAAACCTTGATGCGCCAGCAGATCCTTAAGGACGGAAAACGGGTGGATGGACGCACCCTGGATCAGGTGCGTCCGATTAGCGCCGCTGCAGGAGTGCTTCCGAAGCGAGTACACGGCTCAGGTTTGTTTCAACGCGGACTCACCCAGGTGTTGTCGACCGCCACTCTTGGCACCCCAAGTGACGCTCAGGAGATGGATGATCTCAATCCAAGCAACGAAAAAACCTACCTTCACCACTACAACTTCCCGGCCTATTCCGTCGGTGAGACCCGTCCGATGCGCTCTCCGGGACGCCGTGAAATTGGTCACGGTGCTCTAGCTGAACGCGCCATCGTGCCCGTCCTCCCCGCGAAAGACACCTTCCCTTACGTGGTGCGTGTTGTCAGCGAAGTGTTGAGCTCTAATGGCTCCACTTCAATGGGCTCCGTGTGCGGCAGCACCTTGGCTCTGATGGATGCCGGTGTTCCTCTGAAGGCGCCTGTGAGTGGTGCGGCGATGGGCCTGATCAAGGAGGGGGATGAGGTCAAAATCCTCACCGACATTCAAGGCATTGAAGACTTCCTTGGCGACATGGACTTCAAAGTGGCGGGTACCGATAAGGGGATTACCGCGCTGCAGATGGACATGAAGATCACGGGTCTGCCCGTGAGCATCATTGCTGAGGCTGTGAATCAGGCGCGTCCTGCGCGTCTACACATCCTTGAAAAGATGATGGAAGCGATCGAGAGTCCGCGTGAAGGGCTATCTCCTCATGCGCCTCGCCTGCTGAGTTTCCGCATTGATCCTGAGCTGATTGGCACGGTGATCGGACCTGGTGGGCGCACCATCAAGAACATCACGGAGCGCACCAACACCAAGATCGACATTGAGGACAGTGGCATTGTCACCATTGCTTCTCATGATGGTGCGGCGGCAGAGGAAGCCCAGAAAATCATTGAAGGCCTCACCCGCAAGGTGAATGAGGGTGAAGTGTTTACGGGTTCCATTACCCGCATCATTCCGATCGGTGCCTTTGTTGAAATTCTTCCGGGTAAAGAGGGAATGATTCACATCTCACAGCTTTCTGAGGCGAGAGTCGAGAAAGTGGAAGATGTGGTGAAGGTGGGAGATGAGGTCACAGTGCGTGTCCGTGAAATAGACAATCGCGGTCGTATCAACCTCACCCTGCGTGGCGTTCCCCAGAACGGTGAGTCGCCTGACTCCCAACCGGCTCCAACACCAGTAGCGCCTCTCTCCTGAGAGGCGCCTAACCAGGCTCAGACCTGAAAACCGGGATCAATCAGTCCCATCGCCCGTGTCGCTTTTTCACATAAAGCGGCATGGGTTTTTCCATGGCTAGCGATCAAGCAACCTGCCTGGCGAACATCTCCGGTGTTGTACGTGAGCTCTGCGCCATCGGCATGGGTAAAGGCACCACCAGCAGCGAGAAGGACGGCCTCTGGTGCGGCCATATCCCAATCTTTCGGAGCACTTTTCCCAGATAGGGAAATGTACAAATCGGTTTCGCCACGAAGGATCGTGGCCACTTTGCAGCCGACACTGCCCACTGCCTTTGATTCGCCGAGTTCTAGGGCGGTGATCAACTGTTCAAGTCGTTGATCCCTGTGACTGCGGCTTGCCACCAAGATGAGCTCATTTGTGATCGCGCGCGCACTGAAACGAACCGGTGCTCGCTCACCGGAGCGGTTTTCGCACCAGGTGCCGCTACCCACCACACCAATCCAAAGCTCTTCTCGTTCTGGAACCAGAACGACCCCAAGCACAGGGCGCTGTTGATGCACCAAGGCCAGATGGACGGCATATTCCCCTGTGCCTTGCAAGAAATCTTTGGTTCCATCGAGTGGATCCAAAATCCATAGCCACTCAGCAGCTAAGGGTTGTCCCTCAATTAGTTGCTCCTTGGCGGTTTCTTCACTGAGAAGGGTCCAACCAGCGGTGGGGAAAGATTGTTTTAAGCCATCCAGGAGCCATTGATTGACCGCTAGATCAGCAGCGGACACTGGGCCTTCGCCGCCATTGTCAACGCTGAGGGCTTTCGGAAACCCGTGGGGTGGCTGTTCTCCACGGGCATAGGCGCGCAGGATGTCTGCAGCCCCCCAGCTGAGAGGGCGAAGAACCTTTAAAACATCTTCCAGGTTGATACCGGCAAGAAGGGTCGGCGAGCTCGGCATCATGGTTTGATCTGGGCGGAGCCATTGTGAAGCAACGCGCTGAACCTGCGGCTGGAGTGCTTTATGTCGTAGGCACTCCGATTGGCCATCTCGGTGACCTGTCGCCTCGAGCGCGTGATCTGTTGATCGCTGTGGACACGATTGCTTGTGAGGACACGCGTCATAGCGGACAGCTGCTGAGCCGTATCGGTTCAACAGCAAGGCGGTGCTCGTTCCATCAGCACAACACCCGCACGCGAATTCCCCAGCTGTTACTGGAACTGGACGAGGGCCGCAGCGTTGCGGTGATTAGTGATGCAGGCTTGCCCGGAATTAGTGATCCTGGGCAGGAGTTGGTCGCTGCCGCGCGCCTGTCGGGTTGTGAGGTGATTTCTATTCCCGGTCCCTGTGCGGCGACGACAGCCTTGGTAAGCAGCGGGCTTCCTAGCGATCGGTTTTGTTTTGAGGGTTTTCTCCCCGCTAAGGGCAAGGAACGCCGAGAGCGGCTGGCCTTCATTGCTAGCGAGCAGCGCACCAGCGTGATTTATGAAGCCCCTCATCGTTTGTGCCAACTTCTCGACGAGCTGTTTGAGCTCTGCGGTGAGGAGCGACCATTACAAGTGGCTCGAGAACTCACGAAGCGGCATGAGCAACAGGTGGGCCCAACCGTTGGAGTAGCGCGGAATCATTTTCAAGAACACACCCCCCAGGGGGAATGCACGGTGGTGTTGGGTGGAGCCGTACCCGTCGAGATCGAAGCCTTCACTGACAAACAGTGTTGTGAGCAGTTATTAGCACTCACGGCAGAGGGGATGAGTGCCAAAGATGCGGCCAAGCTGTTGTCCAGCAAAATTGGACGTTCCAAACGCGAGCTCTATGCGTTGCTTCACGCGGAGACCGAACAGGCAGACTGATGCTGGCAAAAGCGATTGTGATGTTCATCCGCCTGAGACTGCTCTTGTTGAGTTTGGGGAGTGGGCTAACGCTGCTGTTGGTTCTCTGCCTTGGTGCTCAGAACCTCAATGATCGCCATCGCCTCAATCTTGGCGTTGGTCAGTCTGCACCCCTTCCCTCAGGCTTCATTGTTGGAATCAGCTTGGTGCTTGGGATTGTCAGCGGCGGCAGTGTGGCGGCGGTGTTGGCTCCAGCTCCTGATCCAGATCGCTGAATTAGGACTTGAGTGCAAACAGGGATCCCTCAACCACCAAGTGCGTGATCCCACGGGCGAGCAGGTAAGAGGTTGTTTGCTCAAAGACCTGGGTGTGTGGCACTTTGATCACGCGCTGATTGCGGCCGCATTGGCGTTTAGCAGCGCGTGGACTTGCGAAGAGGCATAAGGCCTGCCGTTGCTGCTCTGAAGGATCACTGAGGCCCAATTCAGGGAACTCACTGAGCGGCCGTGGATCGAGCTCCACCGTTTTGTCGACAAGCATGTACACGCTGTCTGGCAACAGTTCAGATGCAAAGGGTCGGCAAATGACTTGTTGGGTGGTGACCTGAGGTAGGTCGACCGGCAGCACTGCTATTTCATGGAAGACATTTTCATCGTCCGTGTTGAAGGTCTCGTTGTCGTTGAGATCGGCGCTACTGAAATCCTCGCCCTCTCCCTTGGAGCTTGGTACTTCTATTCCGGAGTCTTCGAGGCTGGTTTGTGGATTCTCGGGACGGCTGACCTCAGCAGTCTCGATTTCAGGCACGCTGCTCGCTAAGCCAGAGTTTTTGGCAGAACGCTGGGCTTTGAGCTCGGCATACTCCTCAGGGCTGAGCAGGGACCTTACGGTTCGACTCACCGTGTTGGTGCTGCAGCCGTAGGCCGCGGCGATCTGGGCGCTTGTGTCCCCAGCGCGGTACCGCTCCACAATTTCCTGCTTGTGGCTGTCGTTGAGCCGGCTGGGGGCCATTGTCCGTACCGCACAGCTTTCAAGCTTAAGCGGGGTGGCGTACGTCGACTGTCAAAATGAGTGGATGCTCCCTTAGCTCAGCTGGATAGAGCAACTGCCTTCTAAGCAGTCGGTCGTGTGTTCGAATCACACAGGGGGCGCTAATCACAGCAAAGGGTTTCAGCGAAAGCCGAGCCCTTTTTTTATGCTGCCGCGCATTCGAGCAACGGTTGCCTAATTCTTTGTTAGGCGGCGATAGCCAAACTCTTTTGACTGATTCAGCCGTAATTGGCCTGGCGAATCATGTCGAAATCGATCCCCACGACCTTCGTTAGAACGAAGTAAAGGCCCCATGCGGCGAGGTTGGCTCCGATGACCCAGGCAAAAGTAGTTCGTCTGGCTTTTCTGCTGTCTTCGTCCATGCCTCACCGGCGCTTGATCTTGAGGCTACGGAAGGAGGGGACCATGGTGAGGCTGGATTTTTTAGCCTCAGTTTCCGCGTCATTGTCTTCAGTGCTGCGTCCATACTTCAAAGGCTGCTGGAGACCTCAATGGATTTAGCCAAACAGACCTGTATCCCCTGCCAAGAAGGCGCTCCCAAGCTCACTGAAATGGAACTTGCTGATCTGCTGCCTCAATTGCCTGGGTGGGAGGTGGTTGATCACCATCACCTCGCTCGCTCGCTGCGATTCATCGACTTCCAGACTGCTCTCGATTGGGTGAATGCAGCTGGAGCAATCTGTGAGGTTGAGGGACACCATGCTGAGTTTTCCCTGGGCTGGGCCCATGCGGAAGCGGTGATTTACACCCACAAGGTGGATGGCCTAACGCAAGCCGATGTGGTCTTGGCCGCAAAACTAAATGGAATTGACGTTTAGAAGGTTTTCTTCAGGAAGGTGATCTGAATCAAGCGGAAGGCTTCTC
>ERZ887830.32-NODE-32-length-104231-cov-36.977116_pt1 | contig 104231 bp, 107 predicted proteins | sample MGYA00521101_ERZ887830 | MGnify/ENA primary metagenome ERZ887830 (study PRJEB32303, sample SAMEA104408592) | aquatic metagenome | biome: Marine water; feature: Pelagic; material: water | place: Baltic Sea | collected 2014-06-05T16:38:00 | depth 1,762 m ... | reverse complement strand
TTCCAAAGCCTCATGAATCTTGGCAGCATTGTCGCTGATTTGACTAATCGACTCGCCTTTGCGGGAGGCAAATTCTTTGCCTATATCCTGAGCAGAGGTTTTGGCAGCTTCAATCTTGACCTGCGCTTCAGCGGGAGCAGCAGCGGCCGCTCCAGTCTGAACTGGAGGTCTGGCTTGCACCACCTCTGCAGGCGGTGAACTTTTAATACCCATGTCACCTGATGTCATATCGCTCACCGTTAATATCAAAACCCGGCTTTTATTAGTGGGGTCAGCTAGCCTCCAGCAACCATTTTTTGGTGGATAGAGGATCCTTCACAGATATCATCGGCAGTAGTTTGATAACCTTTAATACTTTTTTCAATTATTTTTCATTGCTCAGTAAGCGCTTCAAGAAACCCGGTGGACCCGGCTATGAGCTAGATGCCGGTAGGGTTATACTGCGGGCCTTTATAAATTCTATGCAGAGATAACTCACTGCAAATGATTCAGGGCATTAGCGTGGTTTCTACTTTAATTAAGGGTATTGACGGGATTACTGAGGTAACCGGGCGGGTGATTTCCTGGTTGACTCTGTTGATGGTTGTCTTGGTGGTCACTGTAGTTGTGATGCGTTACTTCCTTGAGATGGGTTCGATTGCCCTGCAGGAGTTAGTCACCTATATCCATGCCATGGTGTTTATGCTGGGTATTGCCTTTACCCTTAAGCGTGGCGGCCACGTGCGGGTGGATATTTTTTACCGCAATTTCCCGGCACACCAAAAGGCCCTTGTGGACTTGCTGGGCGGTTTGTTGTTTTTGATCCCTGTGGCTCTGTTAGTTCTTGTGACGAGCTGGGACTATGTGGCTGCAAGCTGGGCCATTGCCGAGACCTCCGCGGAAAATAATGGCCTGCCATTTATTTATCTGCTGAAAACACTGATGTTGATTATGCCTGCAATGTTGTTATTACAGGGAATTGCTGAAGTGCTAAAAAGTGCCTTGATACTGGCAGGCCAGGCGCCTGTTGAGCATGAAACTGTCGAGCCTATTCTCTGATGGCTGAGTTTATTCCTTTTCTGATGTTTCTAACGGTGTGCCTGGTATTAATGGCGGGCTATCCAGTGGCACTGTCTCTGGCGGGAACCGCATTACTCTTTGCCCTGGTAGGCGCAGCGGCGGGTCTGTTTGATATGGCGTTTTTACAGGCGCTGCCCAATCGGCTTTTTGGCACTATTGAAAACACCACCTTAATCGCTGTACCTCTGTTTATTTTTATGGGGGTGATGCTGGAGAAGTCGCGGCTATCGGAAGACTTATTGGAGAGTATGGCCGATTTATTTGGCGGCTTTCGCAGCGGGCTGGGAATTTCAGTGGTGATAGTAGGTGCGCTGTTGGCTGCCAGTACCGGCATTGTTGGAGCCACAGTGGTGACCATGGGGCTGATGTCTCTGCCCACTATGCTTAAGCGCGGTTATTCATCGGCCCAGGCCACTGGTGTGATTGCTGCCACTGGCACATTGGGACAAATTATTCCCCCATCGATTGCTCTGGTTTTACTGGGTGACACATTGTCTAGTGCCTATCAGCAGGCACAGTTAAATATGGGTATTTTTACTCCGAAAACTGTGTCTATTGGCGACCTATTTGTCGGCGCGATTATTCCAGGTCTGATTCTGGTCTGCATGTATATCCTCTATGTCATTCTATTTTCCAGGCCGGCGCTGCAGGTTGAGGCTGAATTACCGAAAGGGCAGCCCGCTGTCGATAAACTGTCGCGAGCCATGCGCAATTTGCTGCCGCCAGTATTTTTGATTGTGGCCGTGCTGGGCTCGATTTTGACTGGTGCAGCTACTCCAACCGAAGCTGCGGGTGTAGGTGCCTTTGGCGCCACATTGCTGGCTGGTCTTCGCCGACAGCTGAGTATGAGCAGGCTTAGAGAAGTTGCTCAGAGCACCACGGAAGTGACCTCAATGGTGTTTTTAATCCTGATCGGCGCGGCCGTATTTTCTCTGGTCTTTAGAGGCTTTGGTGGCGAAGAGGTCGTTGAGCAGTTCTTTAATAATTTGCCTGGCGGTATTGTGGCCGCAACCTTGCTGGTGATGTTGGTTATTTTCCTGCTGGGCTTTATTCTCGACTTTATTGAAATTACCTTTGTGGTTGTACCAATTGTTGGGCCGGTTTTATTAGCCATGGGTCTTGATCCGGTGTGGCTGGGTGTGATGATCGCCATTAATCTGCAGACCTCGTTTTTGACGCCACCCTTTGGCTTTGCGCTGTTTTATCTGCGCGGCGTGGCTCCGGCCAGTGTTGAGACCTCGGATATGTATCGCGGGGTGATGCCGTTTATTGCCATGCAGGTCGCGCTGATGCTGATGTTATCAATCTGGCCGCAGCTGGCCACCTGGCTGCCAGAGCTTATTTATAAGTAGGCGCCAGACCTAAAAACTAACACCTAAAGGAAGAGAGCAAAACTCGATGCAAAATATCAATGAATCTCCGTCACCCATTGGCCAACTGATTTCTCAAACCATTGCCATGCCCAGAGAAACTAATTCCAATGGCGATATTTTTGGCGGCTGGTTGCTGAGTCAAATGGATTTGGCCGGCGCCATATTAGCGGGCCGAATTGCCAGTGGCCGAGTTGCTACTGTGGCTATTAGCAGCATGTCATTTCTTAATCCCGTGCCTGTGGGCGCAGTGGTGGGCTGCTATGCCAACATCATGTCGGTGGGTACCAGCTCTATCAAAATTTCAATCGAAGCCTGGATCAGTCACAACAACAAGGATGACCTGTGCAAGGTGACCGAGGGTGAATTTGTGTTTGTCGCCATAGACGACAACGGCAATACCAGGAATGTGCCCAGCCCATAGAGCAACAGTCACAGCTTTAAAGCGGCAAAAATTTCCCGGCGCAGAGGCTCTATCTCATTGACCAGATGATGATTGGCTTCCGCTATTATCTGCACCTGTAGCCCCGGCAGCCGGTGCTTAAACTGCGTCAGATTATCTTGCCAGGCCAATGTTTTATCGCCACTGCCCTGAATCAGATTGATCTGGGTATCTATAAATTGGTCATCGGCCCTAAAGCGGGAAAACTCCTTAATCCACTTATCCAGCGCAGCCACCCATGCCATGGGGACTGTGCGCGGTTGAAATGGATCGCTGTTTTTTACAAAGTCTAGAAACGCCACATCAAAAGAGCTGGGTCTAAAGACCCGTTTGGAGCTGCTGCTAAAAAGCCTTACCAGCCGAAATAACAGCCGATTTAAACCCCAGCCTCTTGGCCTTAGCAGGGGCGCCAGTAAATTGAGCCTGGTAAATGGATAACTTTCCTCAGAACTAAAATTAATCAGATGTTTCACCAGCACGGCCCCACCCATACTCTGCCCTATAGCCTGCAGGGGCAGGTCAAACATTGCCTGGCTAATAGTGATAACCCCATTTAGCGCCCCCACATAGTCTGCGTAGTCTAAAATAAAACCAGGTTGGCCCATTGAAAGACCATGCCCGGGAAGATCAAAACAGATGACATTGAGACGGTGCTCAAGCAGGTGCTCAATTAAATGATTAAACAGGCCCATATGATCCATATAGCCATGGACCACAATCACTGAGCCAACAGGGTTTTCTGGCATCCAGCACATACTGACTATGGCCTGTTTCTGTTCAGTCTGTTGCAGATTGATAACGCCAGTACGGAGGTTGAGGCCCCTACGGGGAATAGGAAGCTGATAAAAGTCGAGATACTGCCTCAGGGCAGTATCTGCGGGGTCGACAAAAGCTGTTTCAGCACTGAGTGGCGGCAGGTTTTCGCGTAGCGCTGTGATCGCAGACTGATCGAAAGTGGCTCTCGATGGCCCCATAGACTATTCCAAAACTATGTTAAGGTTGGTGCGTCCCCAGGTGCTATTGACGCAGCAAACTATCTTGTCAGATTGATTATGAATTACAAGAACAAAGATGTTGTTGATAAATTAGTTAGAGAGCATAGCTCAGCGCTAGTGCGGTTTTTGACACGCCGCATGAAAAGTCGTGAGGACGCGGAGGACATAGCTCAGGCGGCCTACCTAAAGCTCTACACCCTGGATGACCTGAATCACCTGTCCAATGCCAAGGCATTCCTGTTTCAGGTGGCGGCCAATATGTCTATCGACCAGATACGCCGCGAAGTACTGCACAAGAACTATATAGATAAAGAGACCTCGAAATTGCCTAAAGACCTCAGTGCCATGGCAACCTCAGCCCCGCAAACTATTTCTCTGGAGCGAGAGCTCGAAGCTAAAGAGACTCTCCACCTGGTTCATTCCAGGCTTCAGGGTTTGCCTCAGAATGCCCGCCAGGCCTTTATACTCAGCCGCAACAAAGGCTGGACTTACACCCAGATCGCGCAACAGATGGGCGTATCCGTGAGCAGCGTCGAAAAGTATATTCTTGAGGTGTTGAAGCAACTGCGCCATGTGGTGGCTGAGGTGGAGCATTGAAAATCAAGATAGTTACAGATAAAAATTGGGGATTTGTCCGCTTTATACGTCTAACAGGGGCAATCAAATTCCAAAGGAGGAGCATGCGCTTGTGGGTGCAGGGAGAGATATGAATAATACAGGGAAAAATTCATTGCAAAAAATTGTTGGGGGTCCAGCCATTGAACAGGCTTTGGGCTGGGTTGTGCGGTTGCGTTCTGACAGCGTGGCTGAGGCAGATATTGAGGCCTTTGCCGACTGGCTGGTGGCCTCAGAGCAGCATGAGCTGGCCTGGAACCAGGCTATAGATACCTGGGAGACAGCCGGTCTTCTGTCCTACATGCCTGACTTGATGCCAGATGCCGAAACTGAAACCGCAGGCTCTGTTCAGGGCAATCTATTTCGATTACTGCGCAGAGGCTTTGCCAGTTTCTGGCGGTCGCTGACAACCGTATCTGCCTCAGTGGCAGCGATTACTCTGGCTGTGCTGATATTTCAGGACAATGGGCAGGTCTATTCCACCGTCACCGGTGAGTATCAGCAGGTTGTGCTGGATGATGGCAGTCTGATAGAGCTAAATACCAATAGCTCAGTGATTGTGGCCCTTTCGGATAGCCTGCGGGAGATCGAGCTGGTCAGAGGCGAAGCATTCTTTACCGTAGCACCCAATAAAAACAAACCATTTATTGTCCATGTTGGCGGGGCCGATGTGCAGGCTCTGGGTACGGCGTTTAATATCTATCGGCAGGGAGCAGATTTGGCCAGAGTGCATGTGACTGAGGGCGTGGTTCGAGTCTCCGAAGCCGAGGGCTCGTCAGTGTCAGCACCAGAATCCAGGATGCTGTTGGCCGATCAGGCCCTGGAGTATAGCGAGACCAGAGGTATAGCCGATTTGCCTGGGCAAAATATCCAGCAGGCCACGGCCTGGCGGGAAGGGCAGATTATTTTCGATGGTGCCAGTCTGGACGAGGCCACGACGCTTGTTAATCGCTATCTTGAGCATAAAATTGTGTTGGGCGACGGTGTGCAGTCAGCCCACAAGATCTCCGGGGTTTTTTCATCCCGCGAGCGCGAGACTACATTGCTGGCCGTGGCCCAGGCCTTTGATCTGGAACTGTCTCGGCAGGACAATAATTGGCTGTTGTCTAAGCCCAACCCATAAGGTTTAATAGTCCTCTAAAAGATCTGTGAGCTGCATGCAGCCGAGTGTCTATGGACTCAGGGAAGCTTCCTGCTAAACAAGTGAATGTTTACCGCCATCTAAGAACCCCAGGGCGACAGTTTTCTGTTGCCCTTTTTTATGCCTGTCTCTGCTATGGCCTGTCCTTTATACCGTCGTTTGTCGGCTCCGCACGGGCCATAGTGACAGATGTTTACCAGGTTAGCCTGCCGTCTGCTGGCCTGCATAAATCGCTTGTCGCCCTGGGCCAGCAGACTCAGGCCTCTATTATTTTCCCTTCTCAGGTGCCCGATAAAATGCGCCCGGCTGTGGCTGGAGACTTCTCGGTATTGCAGGTATTGGAACAACTGATTGAGGGGCAGGACCTGGAGTATCGAGTGGTGGGCCCGCAGACTCTGGTGGTGCTGCCCCGGTGCTATGCCGCCAGAGCCTGCCAGGCCATGGAGGACGATTTAGCCTTTTCAATCCAGCAGTACCCCATGATTGAAGAGCTTATTATTCGTGGCAAACCAGTGACCGGCTCAAGGTTTAAGCAGCTAAATGCCGGTGGCTTTACCCCAGTGGAAATTTTAACTGCCACTGAGATCCGCTTGACGGGGGCGCAAACCATGGCCGAGCTAATGCGCTTTACGCCAGAGGTGATGGGTAATTCTGATAGCACTGCAGTGAGCAATGGCGGCAATGGCTCGGCCAGCGTTACCCTGAGAGGCCTGCCCGCGACCAATACTTTGGTGTTGGTCAATGGCCAGCGTATGGCTAACAATGCTCTGGATGGCAGTTCGGTAGATTTAAATAGCATTCCGCTGGCGGCCGTTGATCGCATTGAAATACTCAAGGACAGCGGCTCATCTATCTATGGCTCTGATGCCATTGCGGGGGTGGTTAATATTATCCTCAAGAAGCGTTTTAAAGGCGCGGTTATTAACGCCTTTTACGGCTCTGCTACTCAGCGCGACAACCAAACCAGGCGCTATGATTTTGTCGGCGGCCTGTCGCTGTCCAAGCTTGATCTGATGATGACCGCCTCCCATTACCAGCAGGCGGGTATATTGAGTCGCGACAGAGCGATTTCTGCCAGCGCCGATGGCCGGGCACGGGGGGGTATGGATCTTAGATCCAGTGCTACGCCAAATGCACGACTTAGGGTCGGCGAGGATATTCTGACGCTATCTGCGGATAATCTGAGTGGTACAGAGGTGACCGATTTTCGACAGGCAACTGACAATGATCTTTTTGATTTCAGGCAAATAACCTCATCTCTGGCTCCGGCGCAACGCAACTCGATTCATATTGCCGGGGAATTGAAAACTCTGGGTGCCACCGACGCCGCTTTTGAGCTGACCTATGTGGACAGCCGCAGTCAGATAACCCTTGCACCAGCGCCAGTTTTGACTGCGTTTGCATCTGACCCCATCAGTGTTGACCCCAACAATACCTACAACATCTTTGGCCAGGCCATAGATGATGCGCGTATTAGTCTGGTGGGACTGGGACCCAGGCAGCAACATAATCGCGCCCAGACAACCCGTGCTCATGGCAGGGTTATGGGCACGCTGCTCGATGGTGAATGGCAGCTGAGCCTGAACTGGAGCCAAACCGAGGCTGCAGAACGCTGGAACAATCTGGTCAACTTTCAAAATCTTGCCGCGGGACTGAGTTCTGAACAGAACTGCAGCAATATACTGGGCTGTGTGGCAATTAATATTTTCTCTCCCGCCGGTACCATGCCTCGGGATCAATTGGATTATATTGCCGCTGAGGCCCTCAATCAGGGCAAAGCGGAACTCTTGTCGATTAATCTTGATCTGTCCCAGCTGGTAGACATTGTGCCTGCCGGTGAGGTTGAGTTTGCCTCGGGGTTGGAATTTCGTCGCGAGCGTCTGCGTACAGTGGTAGATGATATTGTCCTGCAGAATCAGCTGATCGGCGGAGCTGCTGGCGATAGTCAGGGCAGTCAGAATATTACCGAAATGTATCTGGAGTCGCTTATTCCTCTGGCCAAAAATATGCCTGGGGTTCATAGCCTGGAGGCCAATGCCTCCTTTCGGCTAACTCATTCCAATAGCTTTGGTGTTCGCGCCAATCCTAAAATGGCTGTGCGCTACAAGCCTCTGGAAGATCTTATGCTGCGAGCCAGTCTGTCCTGGGGTTTTCGTGCGCCCTCCCTGTTTGAGTTATATCGGGCCGAGAGCAGTACCCAGGCATTTTTAAATGACCCCTGCGCTGCTGAAAATTCGGCCGAATTGCCGGGTTGCTCAGGGCCTGCAGATCCCCTCAGAACCCAGTACTCGATTGTTACCGGGGGCAACAAGGATTTGCAGCCGGAGAAATCTCAAAACCTGTCTATGGGGTTTTTGTATCAGCCGAACGGGTTGGAAAACTTTAGTCTAGGGGTGGATGTATTTTCGATAGAGGTCGATCAGGTGATCGGCGCCAATGCCCAATTTTTGATCAACCAAAATGCTCAAAATGGCCTGTTTGCTGATTTGATAACAAGGTCAGACAGCGGCGAGCTACTGCAGGTGACCGCCAATAATCAAAACCTGGGCTCCAGAGAGATACAGGGTGCAGATCTGGACATTTCCTGGCGTGTTTTTATTGCTCGCTGGGGCACCTTTGGAGTCAATATGGGTGGCTCATATATTGACTCATACAACTTTGCACCAGAGCCGGGAGCCCCCGGGACAGATCTGGCTGGCACCTTTGTGGACAAGGCAGCCGGGGGCAGCGGCTCCATTCCCGAGTGGAAGTCGCGGTTGAATCTATTCTGGCAGTTTGGTCGCTGGGAGTTTGCGCTGTCCTCGCTGCATATCTCGAGTCTCAGGGAGACTATTGTCTCTGAGAGCCGTGCTAGAGAATCAGGCGCCTGGTCGCGAGAGGATATGCAGGTGAGTTATCACTTTAATTCCGGGGAGTCGCTGGTGACCATGGGAGTGGAAAATATCCTGGATCAGCCACCGCCATTTTTCGGTACAGCTTACAACGATAACTTTGATGCCAGAACCCATGATTCCACGGGTCGGTTTCTGTATGCCAGGTTAAGCCACAGGCTATGATGCATACTAGGATCTAGTCTAGGATAAAAGGCTATTTGTCTTAGCCAAAAAAAGGCACTGAACAAAATTCAGTGCCTTTGGTGTTTTTGTAATGGCTTATTCGTCGGTCGACAGCGAGATATCGTAGACACCAGCCTCTCGGGCTTGATCAGAAATCTTCACAAAGAGCTCAGTTTTGGACTTGGGATGAGAACTAATGACCACCTTGGCCTCTGGCTTTTCTGCATGCATTCTCTCCACATTGGCTCGCACAGAGCGAATATCAATGCGGCGACCTTCCAGAGTGAGTTCATTGCTTTCAGAGATTCTGAACACGATGTTGGTGTTCTCTGAGTCTGGTGGTGGCTGATCTGAGGTTGGTGGGCGGTTAACGCCAAGGCCAACTTCGTTAACAAATGATGCGGTTACAATGAAGAAGATGAGCATGATAAAAACCACATCCAGCATAGGGGTCATATCAATTTGTGATTCGTCTTCTGCTTTACGTCTTTTGCCTAGCGCCATGTTAACTCGCACCTATCTAAAACTGATAATTCAATGGAGGGGGCATTCTACTGAATTTTATAAAAATTGCTAGTAATCTCAACCCGCAGTCGAAATACCACAACTGTGCTATTCTGGCCTCTGCAGCTCCTTGGTGCCAGCACTGATTACACATAATTGCAAAAAAGTCGTATTTAGGAATACCTATGCCGGAATTGCCAGAGGTCGAGACCACTCTCAGGGGTATTGAGCCTGCCATAGCAGGTCAGGTTATCAGGCGCATTAAAGTGCATCAGGGCTCTCTGCGCTGGCCAGTTAATGCAAATCTCGCCCAGCTGGTTGAGGGGCAGACAATCACCCATCTATCCAGACGTGCCAAGTACCTGCTGATGCAACTTGAACATGGTTCTATGCTTGTGCATCTGGGCATGAGTGGCAGCCTGCGGATTGTCCAGGCCAATACCCAGTTGCGCAAGCACGATCATATAGAAATGCAGATGAGCAATGGGTCCACTGTGCGATTTCACGACCCGCGTCGCTTTGGCTGCTGGCTCTGGTCTGAGGGCGCACATCAGCAGCTGGCTCACCTAGGGCCTGAACCCCTGTCTGAAGACTTCAATGGCCACAGGCTGTACCAGTTATCGCGCAAGCGCAAAGTGGCGGTCAAACCATTTATTATGGATAACAAAATCGTCGTCGGTGTTGGCAATATCTACGCCTCGGAGGCTCTATTTCGCAGTGGTATAAGGCCGGATAGAGGCGCAGGCAATATATCATTACAGCGCTATATTGAACTCGCGGGCCATATCAAAGAGGTGTTGGCCGCGGCTATTGTGCAGGGCGGCACCACATTGCGGGATTTCGTTAATGGCAATGGTGAGCCCGGCTATTTTCAACAGACTCTGGCGGTCTATGGGCGCGGAGGCGAGCACTGTGTCGCCTGCAAGGGACTGTTAAAGGAAATTAAACTTGGGCAGCGCAGCTCGGTATTCTGTGCGCGCTGCCAGAGGTAGTTTACTGACTAAACTTGTTAGACAGGGCCTCGACCACATTGGCTGGGACAAACTTAGAGACATCGCCATCCAATGAGGATATCTCTCGCACCAGCGAGGATGAAATATAAGAAAATCTCTCGGCAGGAGTGAGAAAAATACTTTCAACTTCTGGTGACAGAGCGCGATTCATATTGGCCAGCTGAAATTCATACTCAAAGTCAGAGACGGCTCTCAAACCCCGCATAATGGCATCTGCACCGCAATCATTAACGAAATTCACCAGTAGATAGTCGAAGCCGCGAATCTCAATATTAGGCACATGAGCCAGCGCGTCAGAGGCCAGTTGTATACGTTCATCAACACTGAACAGTGGGCTCTTGCGCTGGCTGCTGGCAATACCGATCACCACTTTATCGAACAGCCGGGCAGCGCGCTCGACAAGATCGATATGACCATTGGTAATGGGGTCAAAGGTACCAGGGTAGACAATAGTCTTCATGAGCGGGGTCTCGTTCAGATTATGAGAGGCCGCATATTACTCAAATTACGCCCCGGGCTCAATGTAAGAATAGAGGCAGTATTTTACCTCTCCCGCGACTTTCTCCTGAAGCTGCTTCCAGTTACTGGGGGCCGCGAAACTGTTATCCGCTGTGGGCAGTTCAACATAGATAGCCGCCCCGGGCGCCAGCCAGCCAGGGCTGTTGATTGCTGCGCATATGGAACAGTGCAGCTGTTTATCGAAAGGCGGGTCGATAAATACAATATGGTAGCCCTCCTTTGGTCTGGTTTGCTGCAAATACTGTTGGCAGTCTGCTCTGATAATGCTGAGATTTTCGGCCTCTAGCAGAGCCTTGTTGTCCCTCAGTTGCTGCACCGCATCTGGATGCCGCTCAATGGCGGTGCAGCTGGCGGCGTCGCGAGATAGAGCCTCAAAACTCAGGGCTCCGGAACCGGCGAACAGGTCAAGGCATCGCGCGCCAGGAATATCGGTCGCCAGCCAGTTAAACAGCGTTTCGCGAATACGATCGCCAGTGGGCCTTAAACCGGGCGCCACTGGAAACGACAGCTGCCGGCTGCGCCACTGGCCGCCAATAATTCTCAGCTTCTGCTGCCCTTTGCCCTGAGTTTTATTGCCGCGCAATTAGATGCTCCTAATCATTGAGTTTTACCCACTTTTTCCAGGGTAAATGGTAGGATACACTAGATTTCAATAACCGTAATATAAGAACCTCCATGGATTCTCCCTCATCTGAAAACAAGCCTGTCGAAGCCAAAAAGACTTCATTTTTGGACCGTTTCCGACGCAGCTCGACGGCCTCTGATACTGCTCCAGAAGAGACCCAACTGACAGAGACTCCCCACGATGAGGCGCCCTCTGTAACAATATCAGCCACAAAACCAGCCACAAAACTAAGCTTTACTCAGCGCATGCGTAAAGCATTGACTCGCACCGGTGAGGGCATCGGCAGTCTGTTTTTGGGCGGCAAAGCTATAGATGATGAGCTGCTTGAGGAGCTGGAAACCTTGCTGCTGATGGCAGATGTGGGTATGGATACCACAGCCAGTATACTGGCGGAGATAACAGAGCGGCTCAACCGCAAGGAGCTTAAAGATAGCGATGCGTTGAAGACTGTACTCAGTGAAATACTGCAGGCAAAGCTTGAGCCCTGTGCCGTGCCTTTGGATTTAAACGGCCAGCAACAGCCATTTGTTATTCTGGTGGTGGGTGTCAACGGGGTGGGTAAAACCACCACCATAGGTAAAATTGCCAACCGACTGCAGCAGCAGGGCAAGTCAGTTATGCTGGCCGCAGGCGATACCTTCCGTGCCGCGGCCGTCGAGCAATTGCAGGTCTGGGGTGAACGCAATAATGTGCCAGTGATTGCCCAGCATACAGGGGCCGATAGTGCCTCGGTGATTTTCGATGCTATCCAGGCGGCCAAGTCCCGAAATATAGATGTGATTATTGCCGACACAGCGGGCAGGTTGCACAACAAAAGCAATTTGATGGAAGAGCTAAAAAAGGTAAAGCGCGTGGCAGGCAAGCTTGATGATACGGCGCCTCAGGAAGTACTCTTAGTATTGGATGCAGGCACTGGCCAAAATGCCATGGCACAGATGTCCCAATTTAATGAGGTGGTCGGCGTCACCGGTATAGCGCTGACCAAACTTGATGGCACTGCTAAAGGCGGCGTTATCTTTGCCCTGGCCGATAAGTTTTCAGTACCCATTCGCTATATTGGCGTGGGCGAGGCCCAGGACGACCTGCAGTCTTTTGAAGCCAGTCAATTTGTCGATGCCCTGCTCAGTGCAGGGATAACTGAGCAGTAAATATGATTTGTTTCGATAATCTCAGCAAACGCTACCCCGGTGGTTTCGAGGCGCTCAAGAATGTCAGCTTTGAAATGGACGCGGGAGAGATGGCCTTTCTGACCGGACACTCCGGCGCAGGCAAGAGCACATTGCTAAAAATGCTGATGCTTATGGAGCGACCCACATCGGGTAATCTACTGATCAATGGCAAAAACCTCAATCGGCTGTCAAACTCCCAGATTCCTATCTATCGCAGACAGGTCGGAGTGGTTTTTCAGAATCATCAACTACTTCTGGATCGAACTGTGTTCGACAATGTTGCTCTGCCTCTGCAGGTCTCTGGCTACCCCAGCAGCGAAATTGGTCGCCGGGTGCGCGCAGCGCTAGATGGCGTTGGCCTATTGGAGAAAGAGCAGCAAAAGCCTATTGCCCTGTCTGGCGGTGAGCAACAGCGTGTTGGCATTGCCCGGGCAGTGGTTCACAAGCCCCGCATACTGTTGGCCGATGAGCCAACGGGCAATCTGGATCCCGAGTTGTCCAGTGAAATTATGGCCCTGTTTCGCCGTTTCCAGAATGTTGGCGTGACTGTATTAATTGCCACCCATGACATTACTCTGATCAATCGCATGCAGCTAAGAATTATGCACCTCGAAGAGGGTGAGCTGACCGACGATGGAGCCGGTTATGGCCGCTAAAGACAGAAACACACGTGATAGAGCTCAGCGCGGCGCCAGCGGCAAAAAAATAAGATTTGCCGATCGCTGGCAGGGCTACAAATCACATCATCGAGATACCATCCGCGTCAGTTTGCGCAAACTGCTGAGTGAACCACTGCAAACATTAATGACTGTAGCGGTGATTGCCATTGCTCTGGCGCTGCCATCGGCCCTGTATCTAACGGTGGAAAACATTGACCAGCTGGGCAGTCATTTTGAATCCTCAGCGCAGATTACCGTCTTTGTTAAAAAGGGCGCCAAACCCCAGGCAATTGATAGCTTGCGGGCAGAACTCGATGCCATGTCCGGAGTAGACAGCCTGAGTTATATTTCTGCCAAACAGGCACTGTTGGAGTTTAAAGCGCTGTCCGGTTTTGGTTCGGCGCTGCGCGATCTGGAGGAAAATCCCCTGCCAGCGGTGTTTTTGGTGCAACCAGCGGTCTCAGAGCCCATCGATATGGGCCAGATAAAACGTCTGATGAATAAAATTAATTCCTTTGCCCTGGTGGACGATGTGCAGATTGATATGGCCTGGCTACAGCGCCTGCACAGTCTCACCGAGATGGGTCACAAAGTGGTTGTGGCCCTGGGAGCAGCTCTTGGATTGGGGGTTTTATTGGTTATTGGCAATACTATCCGCCTGTCTATCCAGAGTCGTCGCGATGAAATAATTGTTATCAAGCTGGTTGGCGGTACCAATGCCTATGTGCGACGGCCCTTCCTCTACACTGGTATGCTGCTGGGCGTATTTGGCGCATTGGCCGCCGCCATTATGATCTATGCCAGTCTGCTGTGGATGAGTAGTTCAGTGGCCAACCTAGCGGAGCTGTACCAGAGCCAGTATCGGCTTCAGGGGCTGGGTATTCTGGGCTTTTTAGGCCTGGTAGGCCTGGGCGGTCTCTTCGGATTGGGCGGTGCCTGGATAGCGGTGAGCAAACATCTTCGGGATATTGAGCCAAAATAGGCTGCGATCTCGTACAAAGCCACGTAACTCCTGATATTTATTGAACTCTTAATTGAACCTTCAGGGGCTAGGAACTACTAATCTTTTAGTGCTAAACTTATAAACCAGCTGTTTTTAGACAACCTTTTTAGAGAGTTATATGAGCAAAGCCCTTCAAACCATGGAATGGATGACCCCAGGCGCCAATCTGAATGCTTACATTCAGGGTACTGCCACGGTGCCGATTCTCTCTATTGAAGAGGAAAAATCTCTGGGCGAGGCACTTTACTACGAAGATGATCTAGATGCTGCTCGCCGTCTGGTAATGTCTCATTTACGTTTTGTTGTTCACATTGCACGTTCCTACAACGGATATGGCCTGCCTCTCGCAGACCTTATCCAGGAGGGCAATGTGGGCCTGATGAAGGCGGTGCGACGCTTTAACCCTGAAAAAGGTGTGCGCGTGGTGTCCTTCGCGGTGCACTGGATCAAGGCCGAGATTCACGAATTTATTCTGCGCAACTGGCGCATCGTTAAAATTGCCACCACCAAGTCCCAGCGCAAGCTGTTCTTTAACCTGCGCAGCGCCAAAAAGCAGTTGCAGTGGTTGACCGCTGACGAGGCCAAAGCAGTTGCCGATGATCTGGGCGTAGAAGTCAGAGATGTGATGGAAATGGAAATGCGCCTCACGGCTCGCGACTCAGCATTTGATGCTCCGGCAGAAGACGATGATGAGAAAGCGGCTTATGCGCCAGCTTACTTTCTTGAAGATAAAGGCGCTGATCCCGCTCAGCAAGTCGAAAACGAAGATTACGAGGGCGACAATAATCTGCGCCTTGCCGCTGCTGTTAAGAGCCTTGACGAGCGCAGCCAGAATATTCTGCAGCGCCGGTGGCTGGACGACAAAAAGGCCACATTGCACCAGCTAGCGGATGAATATGGCGTGTCTGCCGAGCGTATTCGCCAGCTTGAGAAAAATGCCATGAAGAAAGTTCGCACCGCCATGGAAGCCTAAGCAGACGCGAGACCTCTCCAAGCCGCACTAAATTAAACTTCAAATTGAACGTATAAATAAAAGTGCGGCTTTTTTATTGCCCAAATTAAGCATCCAAACCCCCTATGAATAAACAGCTGTGGATTAAGATTATTGCTCTCAGCGGCGCCACCTCTGTCGCGCTGGGTGCGTTTGCCGCCCATGGTTTGGCCGATAGTCTGTCATTAAAGATGATGGCGACCTTCCGCACCGCGGTGCTGTATCAGTTTTTACATACCATTGCGTTGCTGGGCTTGGTCAGTCTGCCCGAACAATTGATTATTTCAAACCGACAAGCGCTGACAGCCAAAAGCTGGCTGTTGGGCATAGTGCTGTTTTCCGGCTCCCTCTATGGTCTGGTATTTAGTGGTATCAGTGCTCTGGGTATGATCACTCCCCTGGGTGGTCTGGCCTTTATTAGCGGTTGGCTACTACTTTTCACCGCCGTTAAAAAGTGAATAAATGGATATCAGACCGGAATACCGCAAAAAATCAATTCGCAGCTACGTGGTGCGTGCCGGCCGAATGACTGACGGCCAGCGCAGTGCCTTTGAAAATAGCTGGCCCCAATATGGCCTCAAACTAGCTGACGGGCCCATTGATACAGACAGATTATTTGGCCGCAGCGGTAGCAAAGTGTTGGAGATAGGTTTTGGCATGGGCGACTCTCTGTTGAAGATGGCCGCCGCAGAACCTGAAACTGATTTTATTGGTATCGAGGTGCATCCCCCGGGTGTTGGCACCTTGATAAATGGTGCCAGAGAGCAGGGTATCGAGAATCTGCGGGTCTACCTAGCCGATGCCAATGATGTGCTGGAAGAATGCATTGCCGCCGAGAGCATTGACCGCCTGCAGCTGTATTTCCCCGACCCCTGGCATAAGAAAAAGCATAATAAACGGCGCATAGTGCAACCCGGTTTTGTGCAGCTGGTGCGCGAGAAGCTTCGCCCTGGCGGTGTATTGCATATGGCCACAGACTGGCAGCATTATGCCGAGCAGATGCTCGAGACATTGGATGAGGCCGAAGGTTTTGTGAACAGCGCCGGCTCGGGTAACTATTCTGCCCGCCCAGCTTACCGGCCGCTGACAAAGTTTGAATTGCGCGGCGAGCGTCTAGGTCATGGCGTATGGGACCTTATCTACCAAAAAACTGATTAACCCCAGAGGTTAAATGACCTAAACTACTGAACAGTAACTCAAATTTTAAAATAGCGATAACAGGATTTACCATGAACCGATTGAAACTTCTCTCATTGACAGCACTACTTGCTCTGGCCGGCTGTGATCAAATGAATAACCAGCCCCAGGAGGCAGATTTGCAAACTCAAGACCAAAAAATAAGCTACTTATTAGGCATGGATAATGGCAAAAATATCCAAACCATAGGCATCGAAATCGACAATGCCGCGTTCCAGCAGGGATTTAACGACGGTTTAACTAATGCTGAACCCCAGCTGACGGAAGAGCAGATTGCCGAAGCCATTCAAGCTTTTGAAACTGTTATGACCGCCAAGCGCGAAGAGATGGAGCAGGCTGAGCAGCAGGCCAGCCAAATGCAGGGCGATGCCAATCTTGCCGAGGGCAGTGCCTTTTTGGCCGAGAATGGAGTCAAAGAAGGCGTGGTTACCACTGAGTCAGGTCTGCAGTATAAGATTCTGGTCGAAGGTTCAGGCGACAGGCCCAGCGTTGATAGCATGGTAGAGGTTCATTATGCGGGCCGCCTGTTAGACGGTACCGAGTTTGATAGCTCAATAAAACGTGGCGTTCCAACCCAGTTTGGCGTTACTCAGGTAATTGCCGGTTGGACAGAAGCTCTGCAGCTGATGCCAGAGGGCTCCAAATGGGAGCTATATATCCCGGCTGACCTAGCCTATGGCCCCGGCGGCACAGGCCCTATTGGTCCCAATGCCACATTGATCTTCGAAGTCGAGCTGCTACAGGCAAATGTTGCGAGCGGAGAGGGTTAGAATACAAACCCTGCAGCCTAAAGCTAAAAAGCCCCGAATCATCGGGGCTTTTTTTATGGCTATTGCTTAAATCCTAGGACTCTTCCAAAAGCTGGCTGACATGAGAATTATGCAGCACCTCGATCATTTTGTCCTCAGACTCAAAGCGCTGGGCCAGAGTCTCACCTATCTCAGACAGATCTGTGGTCAGAGCATCCAGATCGTCAGTTGCTAAATACTTATCATTAAAGTCGAGAATTAACTCGGTAGAGGGCTGAATTTTCTCCATCAGCACGGCGCCCCGCTCGAGACCCTCTTTGTCGCTAAATGCCTTGCCTTCAGCCGCCAGTTGCTCAAACACTTCGAAATGACCCACAGACACGTAGTCGACCATTAGCTCGCAAAAATTTTGCAGCATGCTTCCATGGTCATCATTGGCGCCATCAAAGTTCTTTATTTCGCTGAGTTCACAATATTTGACCAGCAATTCACGGCGCTCTTCCAGCCAGCGATCTATTACCTCGCTGACCCCACCCCAGTGCTGCTGTAACGATTGGCAATTTTCTAACATAAGATCCTCTACTATTCACTCCCTTGGATTTTTAGTTTACCTGTTTTTTAATCAGATAATAACTATTCAAAGAAGAAATATTCACAGCAAAAATGCCATTAATGGCGGCAGAAAAATAGATGTCCAGATACCATTCAGACCCATACCTAGAGTCGAAAAGGCGCCACAGCGGGGGCTTTTCTCAAAGGCCCTGGCTGTTCCTATAGCATGGGCAGAGATGCCCAGAATCAGGCCCTGCCAGCGTTCATCAGTGATTTTTGTATAGTTGAAAATCGTTTGAGCGGTCAAAATACCTGCAATACCGGTCAGTAACACCACCATTACAATCAGGGTTACCAAGCCTCCCAGCTGCTCCGTAATACCCACCGCAATAGGCGTGGTTACCGATTTGGCCGCCAGTGACAGCACCATTAGTTGATCCGCATCAAACATTAGAGCCATTGCCAGCGCGCAGCCAGTGGCAAAAAACCCGCCTATCAGCACAGTGGTGGCTACAGTGAGTAGCAGCGGTGGCAGTTGACGCATCTGCTTGGCCAGAGGCACGGCCAGAGCCACAGTTGTTGGCCCTAGCAGCCAGTTGAGAGCGCCATTGCCCAAATAATAGGTATCAAAATCAATACTAACCAGATACAGAATCCCAGCCACTAAAGGGGTACCCACCAACAGCGGGTGCAAAAACGGACTACCACCGCTGCGCTGATAAACCGCTCTGCCGACCACAAAACCAACAATAGACAGGCCAATGACCCAGGAGCTAAGGCTAATTTGCTGCCAATAGGCGCTCAGCGGGGCCATTAGTCAGGCCTATCCTTGGCAGAGCCCGGAAGCACTCGAATCAACAGCGCCATAAAAATAATAGCGGCCACAGTGCTCAGTAAAATACTGGCCAGCAGAGAGGGAAACTGCTGATAAATCTGTTGGCTAAGGAAAAAAGCGCCAACAGAGGGGGGGATAAACATTAGTGAGAGATGTTGAATTAACAGATTGCTGGCGCGGTCCAAAAACTCCAGAGGTCGCCCATAGACAGTCAGAACCACCAGCAGCATCAGCATACCCAGCAGAGGCCCGGGCAACGCTATATCCGCCGCGCCAACCGCTAATTCACCGAGCCACTGAAAACCCAGCAGCACCAGCAGTGCCAGCGCAAACTTTAGGCCTTGCGCAAGAATTGTACTAGACCCGCAGCGGCGAACCCGACAAACGCCAGCATGACCCAGGCGGGCATACTCAGACCCAATAACTGCCACTGCACTTCCGCGCAGTTACCATCGCCGCGCAACAGCATGGAGATGGCTTCTGAGGCTGAGAAGCTATCGAACAGATAGTCGACGGGAATACCGCAGGCAGGCACCTGGTCTTCAGGCAGACTTTGCAGCCACAGCTGTTTGCCAGAAAAATAGCCTCCCAGAGCCGCGGTGCCAATGCTCAGACCTGCATAGGTTCGCTGACCTTTTTGCCCCGGATTATGAAGCGCTGCAATTGCACAGATCACCGCCACTGCAATCACAAATACCCGCTGGGTAATGCACAGATAGCAGGGCTCCAGTCCCAGATAGTTCTGAAAATAGACTATGGCGATAACAATCAGAGCTGCACCGGCGACGGCCTGGGCAAGATTAATAAGTCGGTAACTGGGCAAAACCACAAAATACTCCTGATGCTGGGCGTTTAATTCAGGGCCCTAGTGTAATTCAATTTCCTGCAAAGTGGTGCTGACAAAAGCCTGTAATCTGGGATACAGCTGATGAAATTCATCATCTATAGCCTCTCTGTGAGCCTCAATAATGGGTAGCGCCGCCTGCAGTGCTACCGGACGGCGCAGGCGCTCGCCGATACGCTGTAAAATTATTGGTAGGTGCTCGGCCTCGGCATAGCTTTCGAGCCAGCCAATCGACGGCGCCCTCTCCAGAAAAAACTGGGCTCTCGGCGGCAGGCCACTATTATAGAGTCCCAGCTGCCGATAAAAGCCCTGACAAAAATCCCCCAGGGACTGCTGATAATATCTGTGCCAGTCACGGGCCAACAGATGATCATAAAAAACATCGGCTACTATGCCTGCATAGCGGCGCATAGGGCTTTCAAAGCGCTGCAAAAAAAGCTTCAGCTCTGGCTGCTGGTCAACATAGTGATCGAGATTGCGATGGGCCTGAATACCGGCTTCGACCGCAGCTGGAAACTGACCCCGTCCCAGTGGCCCGCGCACAAAGTCCCCCAGTAGTCCACCTACCTGATGCTGCGGGTTGTCCCCGGCAAGTGCGATATGAGCTAGATAGTTCATGCCTGGGCGGGGCTAATAGTTAGCCAGAAATTCATCAAAGGGCAGAGTATCACTGGCTTCAATCTCGGCCTGACGCTCAATAGACTTCTCTGCCAGAAGAGCATATTTGGCTAGGGTTTCAGGACTTGGTGGGCGCGCACAGAAGTATTCACGCTGCTCGCAGGCCTTGCGCATGGCCATGCCATAGTAGGTTTCGCCATTTTCGTCCATCTCGCGCAGCATGGTTGCTGCAGGGGTAGAGGAGGCATCGCTAAGACGCATCTGCATGGTGCTGAGAACGGCGCTGTAATCAATGCTCTGGTGAGCTGTATCCAGCTGCTTGGCCACCGGTGCCATAGCTTCAAGCAGTTCTCCACCCCAGTCGCGCAGCGATCGCTCCCCGTCGGCCTGCAACAACATTAGGTTGGGATCGCGGCCATGGTAGACGGTGCGCAGGTTATTCTCTGGTATACGAGCATATTCCTGATTATTGGTTTCAGGGCTATCCTGCAACAGGCAGAACAGTAAAAAGGTATCCAGAAAGCGAATGGTCTCCGCGTCTATACCGTTGGGAACTAGAGGATTGAGATCAATACAGCGCACCTCGATATATTCAACGCCCCGATCCTGCAGAGCATGGATGGGGGTTTCACCCATTGCGGTGGTGCGCTTGGGTCGAATCGAGCTGTAGAATTCGTTCTCGATCTGCAATAGCGCAGTATTTAGCTGTTTGTAGTTGCCCTGTTGATCCTTTAGGCCAATTTCATCATAGGCGGGATAGGGCTGTTCCAGCGCGGATCGCAATGTGCGCACATACTGGTCCAGATCGTTATAGCAGACCACCAGTGAACTCTGGGCCTGGCTCTGATATCCGAGATCACCCATACGCAGAGAGGTGGCATAGGGTGTATAGAGACTGTGGCTGTCGTCGCCCACCGGCTGCAACTGATGCTCACGGCCGCGAACAAAGCTTTTACATACAGCTGGTGCCGCACCCAACAGATAGAGCAACAGCCAGGAGTAGCGGCGGAAATTGCGAATGGTGGCAAAATAACCCTGGGTCTTAAAGTCTTGAAGCGACTGTTTATCGCCACTGGCTGCCTGCAACTCTTGCCAGAGTTCGTCGGGCACGGAAAAATTATAATGAATGCCAGCAATGGTCTGCATCAGACGGCCATAGCGATTGCCCAGCCCCACGCGGTAGATCTGCTTCATTTTACCGACATTGGAGCTGCCGTATTTACCCACAGGAATACTGCTATCATCGCCCAGCTGACAGGGCATGCTGCTGACCCACAGCAGCTCGTCCCCAATATGCTGGTAAGTGTAGCGATGAATCTCGTCTAACTCGTCTAAAACCTGATCGATAGAAGCGGAGGGTGCGGTAATAAATTCCAGCAGGGCCTCAGAATAGTCCGTGGTTATTGAGGGGTGGGTCAGGGTTGATCCCAGAGCGCTGGGGTGGGCTGTCATGGCTAGACGCCCAGTGAGATCTACCCGCAGGCTCTCTTTTTCAATGCCCCTGACAATACCGGTAAGCAGAGCCGATTTGTCAGGCCCTGACAGAAGGGACAGTTTACTCTTAAGAGACAACTCAGGATTCTCAGGCAGCGTCTGACTGAGCAGAATTGGCCGCGGACTGGTTGCTCGCTTGCAGGTCAGCCGTCAGCACCGGGCGACCTTTTGCGTCTGTGTCACATTCAACAATTGAGGCGCGCAGATCAATATCTTTGGCATTGAGTTCAATCAGTTGGTTCAGGGCAATATCTCGAAAGGGAGTGCAAAAAACAATGTTGCGGTCAGCCTCTGAACTCCATTCCAAATCCTTGTTGAGAGTGCGCTGATCCTGCGTTTGTAAAATATAAATTTTCATTCCAATCCCGTGACAGATCCATTGATTTGCGGCACAGTGTAACCTATACCTAGGATTGATAAAAAGGGAAATCACATGCCAAAAACAGCCCTAATACCCATAGCCGACGGGTGCGAAGAAATCGAAGCCATCACCGTTATTGATGTGCTGCGCAGAGCTGGTGTTGAAGTCAGTGTCGCTGCGGTTACCCAGGATAAAAGCCTGAGTATTACTGGTGCTCACAGTATTCAAATCACCGCCGATTGCAGTATTGATAGCTGTGCCAATGCTGCCTGGGACCTGATTGCCGTGCCCGGTGGCATTCCCGGTGCCGAACATCTGGCTAACAGCCAGGCTCTGGAAATATTGCTGCGCGCTCAGGTGCAGGATGGCAAGCTATATGCTGCTATCTGCGCTGCTCCTTCGCTGGTGCTGGGTGCCAAGGGTCTGCTTGAGGGCAAGACTGCCACTGGACATCCAATGTTTCAGCAAAACCTCAATGCCAAAGAGCTCAACAGTGAATCTCGGGTGGTGGTTGATGGCAACTGCATTACCAGCCAGGGCCCGGGCACGGCGCTGGATTTTGCTTTGGAGCTGGTAGAGCAACTCTGCGGAGTGGTTAAGCGCGAAGAGGTGGGCTCGCCAATGGTGCTGACCACATCGGCGACCGCTTATTATTAATAGCCCTGGCCAGGGCCCTCTGTATTAGCGCCTATCACAGGCTCGGGCTCGGGCTTGATAAGCCGGGCTTTGAAATTAGCACCGGCCAGATACAGGCAGGGCACAAACACCAGAGTCACACCAGTGGCAAACAGCACACCGAAGGCCAGAGAGGCGACCATAGGGATCAGGAATCGCGCTTGCATACTAGTTTCCAGCAGTATGGGAATCAGGCCTACAAAGGTGGTAATAGAGGTCAGAATAATGGGCCTAAAACGCTCGTAACCCCCCTGAATCAAAGCCTCTTTAACGCTTAAACCCGTCTCCCGCAATTGGGTAATGCGATCAATCAGCACCAGATTATCATTCACCACCACCCCGGAGACAGCCAGCACCCCCAGCAGCGACATTATGCTGAAGTCCAGTCCCATTAACAGATGACCAAAGATGGCGCCCATAATCCCAAATGGTACTGCGGACAGAACGCCCAGGGGTTTCAGATAGGATTTAAATTCAACCGCCATCAAGATATAGATAACTGCCAGAGCCAGGCCAAATAGCTTGCTGGACGAGGCATAAAACTCCTCCTGTTCCTTCAGCTCGGCATCCTTGTTAAGTTTGACCTCAGGAAAAAGCATCTGCATCTCTGCAGCTATATCAGAGTAGACCAGCTCGGCGACCTCGGTGGCAGACATCTTGTCTTCGTCAGGCACAGCAGTGATGCGCACACTGCGCTCACGATCGCGACGGTTGATTCTGCTGTAGCCAGGCACATAGCTAGCCTCTGCCACCGAGTAAAAAGGAATCTCCGCGCCATTGGCCGTGCGGATACGGACATTTTCCAAAGTATCAACCTGGGCGCGATCCTCTTTAGGATAGCGCACCATCACACGCACATCGTCGCGGCCGCGAGGAATTCGCTGGGCCTCTGCGCCATAAAATCCCTGCCGTACCTGCTGGGCTACGTCAGCTAATCCTATACCTAAATTATCGGCCCCATCTCGCAGCCGAATATCAATATCAGAGCGACCTGAGTGAATATCGTCGCGAATATTTCGGATGCCTGGTAGCTGCCCAAGCTGTAACCTTAAATAGTCGGTGGCGTTCTGAAGCTGCACCAGATTGGACGATGTCAGCGCAACAGAGACGCGACCCGAGGTGGTTCTTGAAAGAGAGGACTGCGCCTCAAAGCTCTTGGCTTCAGGTATCTTGCCAACATAATGCTGCCAGCGTCTGGTAATTAGCGCAGGATCAACCTTGCCGCTATGCTCAGGATTTAGCTCCAATATCAAGCGGATAGTATCGCCCCACATAAATGACAACTGATTGTTGGTCAGCTTGTCGGTAGTGATTTGCTCGGCGATCGGAGGATCAGTTGCCAGCATGTCGACGGCGCGCTCTGCCCGTTTAATAATCTCCAGTTTGCGCTCTTTAGAAAAGCCGTCTGGCATCTTGATTGTCAACTGCATAATATCTGACGACACAGTGGGCATAAAGCGCTGTTTAATATAACCAGAACCCACCAGAGTAATGGATAGAGCAAAGGCCAGCACAAAGCCCAAAAGGGTTACGTAGCGCCAGTCCAGAGCTTTTGCCAGCAAGGGCTGATAGCTGTTTTTGGCGAAACTCATCATGCCGCCTGCAAACCACTGCCGCAGATGGTAGAACCTGAGCCCTAATTGGGATTGGGGCTCTTTCTCGGGTTTCATTTGAGCCAGATGGGAGGGCAGAATAAATAGCGACTCAATCAGCGAAAAACTCAGGGATACCAGAGTCACCGCGGGAATACCCCACAGCATTTTTGGCCATATGCCCGGCAGAAAAAGCATAGGTAAGAACACAATCATGGTACTTACCACCGCCAAAATTACCGGCTTGGAAATCGCCTGAGCACCGAGCTGAGCAGCAGCCAGGCGGTCGTAGCCCTCCTGCTGATGACGGTAGATACTCTCGCCCACCACAATGGCATCGTCGACAATAATGCCCAGAATCAGCAGAAACGAAAACATAGACATCATATTAAGGGTTAAACCCAGACTGGGCAGAATCCACAGCGCCCCCATATAGGCAATGGCAATGCCCAGAGCTACCCAGAACGCCAGCTGCGGACGCAGAAACAGCATAAGTACCACAAACACCAGTATCAGGCCGCCCAGAGCATTATTTGACAGCAGCTCTAGACGGCCAGAGAACATAACAGAAAAATCGGCCCAGGTTCTGGTTTGCAGTTTGCTGGGCAGGTAATCAGTTTGATTCTCAATATAGTTTTTGACCGCCGAGGTAGTGGCCACTACATCTGGTTTAGAGGCGCCCACACTGACACCTAAAAAGACGGCAGGATGACTATTAAAACGGGTAACAGAATTACGCTCTTCAAAGGTATCCATCACCTTGGCAATATCACTGATTCTGATTTCCGTGCCATCGGCGCGACTGGTCACGGCAATATTTTTAAAGTCGTCTTCAAAATAGGCCTGCCCGCGAGTCTGGATCTGGATATCACCGGTATCCGCGCGAATGACACCAGCGGGCAGATTGATAGAGGTGCGGCGAATGGCATTGACCACGTTATCAAATGAAATACCATAGCGACGCATATCTGCCTCAGATAGCTCGATGGCAATCTGCGATTCACGAACACCCCAGAGTTCAACATAGTCGACGCCTGGCAGGGTAGAGAGATCATCTCGTATACGTTCACCGTACTCCTTGAGTACTGCTTCATTGGCATCGCCATAGAGAGCAATGCGAATCACCTCTTCGCGGAAAATATCTTCCATTACTATGGGCCGTTCGGCATCCACTGGAAAGCTGGTAATAGAGTCAACGCGGCTTTTGATATCGTTGAGCATCTTGTTCATATCATAGGCAGTATCAACTTCGACGGTGACCGAGCCGCGACCCTGACGAGCCTGAGAGGTAATATGTTTTATACCATCGAGATTGTAGATCGCCTCCTCGATACGGATAACAATCTGCTCCTCAACCTCTTTGGGCCCAGCGCCCGGATAGGGCATATTAATACTGATAAAATTGACTGGAATAGCGGGGAAAACTTCCTTGCCCATATCCTGAGCGCCGAACAGCCCGCCCACCAAAATCAGAACCATCAGCAGATTAGAGGCAACCGGATTGCGCACAAACCAGGTGATCAGGCTCTTCATGACTCGTCCCCCGCAGCGGCCTCCGGCTCTGACCCTAAAGTGCTGACAACCGGCTTGCCCGTATCAGAGGGATTAACCTTCATACCTGCGATAGCCAGAGCGATACGGGTGGTCACCACTCTTGTACCAGCCTCTATTCCAACCGCTACAACATTGTTTGGGTTGGAGCGAAGCACCGAGATGGTTTGAAAGCCAATCTCATTTTTATCGTTCAAAACTAAAATCTGATCACCTTTATAGACAGCCTGTCTGGGTAAATTAAATGCGTCTTCGACGGTTTTGCCATCGATTTGGCCTTCCACAAACAGGCCAATACTCAGGGGTGGGCGCGAATCATTTGCTGAGGACTTAAAGGGATTTTTAACTTCAGCAACCGCATAGGTCATACGGCTCTGCACATCGATAGAGGCATCAGTGCGCACAACTTGACCCTGCCACTCATGGCTTACGCCGGCCACAAGACTGCGCAGCGTAACCTGGGGGTAAGTCTGCGCCTGGCTATCCTCAAAGTTGACAGGCAAATCTACCAGCACCGCCTGGCGGTCAGCCAGGGGCAGTCGAACCTCTACCACATCTGTACCATAGACCTTGGCGATTCTGGTCCCGGGCGTTACATACTGGCCTATATTGACAAAGGTCTGGCGAACCCTACCCTGAAATGGCGCACTGATAGCAGTGCGAGCCAGATCCAGTTTCGATTTTTCCACATCAGCGCGGGCAGATGCCAGCGTGGCTATGGCAGCATTGAGTTGGGGCTGACGCAAAAATAATTTATTGGCAGTCTTGTCGCCAAGGTCACGCCACTCGCGTTTGGCCTGTCTGGAGCGACCCTGCTCCAGAGCAACTTGCTCCTCGGCCCGCGCCTCCTGAGCTTTGGCGCGAGTCACAGCAAATTCATAGTCTGCAGGTTCAATCTGTACCAGCAGTTCATCAGTTTGGAAAAACCCACCATTGGCGTAGTTATCAGCCACAGAAACGACCCGGCCAGACACCTGTGACACCAGATCAATCTCTCGTTTTGGAGCCACTGTACCCTGACTGTTGACAGTCATTTTTATAGCAGAGGGGTTCACCACAAGCACATCCACGGGCAGTGGCGGCCGAGGTTTGAGTGGCGCTCGCTCGGCTTTGGGTTTTAATAGCGCAAGGGCAGCGATCAAAGAAACACCAATAATTAACAGTATCAGAGTAACTTTCCCTTTTTGGCTTACCAGAGGCATGTATTTTTAAACCTTTATTATTTTAGTGTCGAGACCGCCAGGCCTACAACGGACTAGCCTCGATTGGGTTGACATTATACGAGAGCTAAAACTGAATAGATGTACCTGTTTTGCAGGGCTAAGAACCAGACAGCAAACTGGCTATCCAAATTTTAAAGCGCTTAATAAACTCTGGTGCAGAGTAGAAAATAGCTCCCAGCATCAGCATATTGAGCACAGCTATAGCGAGAAAGAACTGGGGAATAGTCCAACCCAGTATACTCAGAAAGACAATGCCCAGCAGAGCCCCAAACACCATATACAGCGCATTGAAGATATTGTTGATGGAGATTACCCGGGCGCGTTTATCACCTGAGGTACGCTCCTGAATCATAGAGTACAGTGGCACAATCAAGAATCCACCAAACATACCAATAAACATCAGATCCAGCATAATATGCATACCGGTTCCCATGGTCAGAAACTGCAGGGGCATAATGGTTTCACCCACAGGATTCCCAGCCTGATAGCTCATGGATGTAAAAAACAGATCAATCGCAAAAACACTCAGACCCAGCCCGCCCAGAGGCACCAACCCGGGCTCCACATTGCCTCGGGAGAACCGATGGCACAGCAGCGCACCTAAGGCCACACCCACAATAAAGGCGGCCAGTAATACAGAGATTAAGGTGGGGTGACCATGGAGCACAGCCACTGCAAAATTGGGCACCTGAGTCAAAAAGGCACCGCCGTAGAGCCAGAACCAGGAGATACCAAGAATACAGTGAAACACCAGCGGGTTCTCGCGCGCTAACCGGTAATTCTGGGCGGTCACCGGAAAAGGGTTAAATCCCACTTTATTTTCGCCCTCAGTCGAGAGCGACGGTGCATCAGGAATCTGACGACTACTTAACCAGCCAATAATCGCAAATCCAACAGCCAAGGCACCCACATAGATCGGCCCCTGATCAGCGGTTACCAGCCAGCCACCAATTAAGGTACCCAGCAGAATAGAAGTAAAGGTACCCATACCCACCTGAGCATTACCGGCCAGCAGTTCATTACTACCCAGATGCTGGGGCATAATGGAATATTTAATCGGCCCAAAAAAAGCCGACTGCACCCCAAGCGCGAATAGAATGGCCAGCATCCAGGCAACATCGCCCAGCCACAGCGCAAAGCAACCCAACAGCATCAGCACAATTTCGGCAAACTTGATGCGCCTGATCAGCATGGCCTTGTCGTAGCGATCCGCCAGCTGCCCAGCCGTGGTAGAAAAGAGAAAATAGGGCAGAATAAACAGCCCAGCCGCCAGATTGGTAATAAAGTTAGTATTGCTGTCAGAGCCCGCCACGGCACTGCTGACAACAATAACCAGCAATGCATTCTTAAACAGGTTGTCATTCAGCGCGCCGAGAAACTGGGTAACAAAAAACGGTAAAAACCGCCGCTGGGAAAATAGATCAAATTGGCTTTTGACCGCTGGAGCGCTATCGGACTGTTCCATAATGATTTCCCCTGGCCACTGTTAATAATTATTTTATCGGTCAATCATAGCAGCAGGGCAAAAATTTAGCTTAGCTGATAAGCCATCACCGTAGTTTTGCGACTACCATAATCCCGTCTCTCCAAATCCACAAAGGTACGCAATTCAGCAAATCCCGCCTTGCGCATCATACCAGCTGAAGCCAGGTTTTCCTCGTGGCGGTCGATTAGCAGGAGCGAGGCACCAAAGTCTGGTGCCTGCTCAATAATTAGCGATAGCAGCTTATGGCCTATACCCTGGCCAGCAAGTTGTCTATGGATTACGACTTCTGCAATATAGATTGCTAACTGCTGGTTGCTGTATTGTAAATACTGATTGGGCAGTACTTCAGGGTGATAAAAGATTGCAAAACCTGCCATCTGTTCGCCGTCAATCGCCAGTAATATCGAGGCTTTTTCTTGGCTGACCAGATTAAACTCATGGTCAACGCCAGTCACTGGCAGATAATTCCATGGATTTTGGCCATGATCAAACAGAAAGGTTTTTAGCTCGGTCAGCTCAGATTTTATGGCCAGGCGGTAGTTAATCACAGAATTTCCCTCACTCAATATTATATTTAACTTGAATAAAGTCGTTTGTATAAGCCTCAGCCTGGGACTTTACCAACCTAATATATTGGTTGGTTTTGCCAAATAAGCGTATTCCCTCTCCCAGTATAATTGGCACTAGGGTAATCGTCATTTCGTTGATTAGCCCTAGGTTAAGGAACGACGTAATCGTTTTACCGCCATCGATATAGGCGTGCTGAAACCCTCTTGCTTCTAATGTTGATAACAGTGAGGGGATGTCGCCTTGGTGGATTTTAACTTTGCCCCGCAAATTGTCAGGGACTTCATTCAAGCTGTTGCTGAGCGCAAATATTTCAAGATCACCATAAAACCATTGCTCTTCATTAAGATTGAAGCTGGCTATTTTCTCCATAGAATTTCTGCCCATAATCATACAGTCGACAGAATTGATATAGCTACTAAACCCCATATCTAATTTATCTTTCTTATCGGTTTGAAGATTTACAGGCTGTTGCAGCCAGTCGATATCTCCGTCATTGGTTGCAATATAACCATCAGCGCTAGTAGCGATAAAAACCGAACATTTCACGAGCTAAACCTAAATAATTTGTGATCTGATTAATACTGAGACCCCTCAGTTATAGGTTATAAAAAACGTGAATTCAATGCTTGGAACTTGATTTAGAATCGGTGCAAAACCTGCGGCAAATTAGTACTAAAACTACGCCAGATCAATCCCCAACTCATCCCAGAGCGCATCAATACGCGCCTTAACCGCATCATCCATCTCAATGGGTTCACCCCATTCGCGGTCGGTTTCGCCGGGCATTTTATTGGTTGCATCCAGGCCCATCTTTGAACCCAGACCAGAGACCGGTGAGGCAAAGTCGAGATAGTCGATGGGGGTGTTGTCAATCAGCACTGTATCCCGAGTGGGATCCATTCTGGTGGTCATGGCCCAGATCACATCTTCCCAGTTGCGCACATCCACATCGTCGTCGGTGACGATTACAAACTTGGTATACATAAACTGGCGCAGAAATGACCAGACCCCCAACATTACCCGCTTAGCATGACCCGGATACTGTTTCTTCATACTGACCACGGCCATGCGGTAGGAGCAGCCTTCCGGTGGTAGATAGAAATCGACAATTTCTGGAAACTGTTTTTGCAGTATGGGCACAAAGACTTCGTTTAGTGCCACACCCAAAATAGCAGGCTCATCCGGTGGACGGCCTGTATAGGTACTGTGATAAATCGGATCTTTGCGGTGGGTAATACGATCGATTGTAAACACCGGGAAGGTCTCTACTTCATTGTAGTAACCGGTGTGATCGCCAAAGGGGCCTTCTTCGGCCTCTTCGCCTGGATGCAAAAATCCCTCGAGAATATATTCGGCACTGGCGGGAACCTGCAGGTCACTGCCTATGCACTTTACAACCTGAGTCTTTTCGCCTCTTAACAGACCGGCAAAGGCATATTCAGATAATGTGTCTGGCACTGGGGTTACGGCGCCCAGCGTGGTGGCTGGGTCTGCTCCCAGGGCAATGGCAACCGGGTAGGGTTTGCCGGGATATTTTTTCTGGAAGTCGCGATAGTCCAGTGCACCGCCGCGATGGGCGAGCCAGCGCATAATTAATTTATTTTTGGCGATCTTCTGCATCCGGTAGATGCCAAGATTTTGGCGCTCTTTTTCTGGGCCGCGGGTAATGGCCAGCGCCCATGTGACCAATGGGCCTACATCGCCGGGCCAGCAGGTTTGGATGGGTAATTTGTCCAGATCCACCTGATCGCCCTCCAGCACAGTTTCCTGGCAGGGGGCATTTTTGATTTCTTTAACAGGCATATTGAGCACCTGTTTAAAGTCATGGCGTTTTTCCCACAGATCGCGCAGGCCTTTGGGGGGCTCTGGTTCTTTGAGAAATGCTAGCAAGGTACCTACATCGCGCAGTGCTGTAACGCTCTCCTGGCCCATGCCCATGGCAACGCGCTCGGGGGTGCCAAATAGATTGCACAGCACCGGAGTGTTGTAGCCTTTGGGGTTTTCAAATAGTAGAGCGGGACCTTTGGCGCGCAATGTGCGGTCGCTGATCTCGGTCATTTCCAGATTGGGATCGACTTCCTGGGATATACGAACAAGCTCTCCCCGTTGTTCGAGGAAAGCTATAAATTCGCGGAGGTCAGAATATTTCATAGGGCTTTAGCCTGGGTCACTGCGTGTGGACTATGTTACGCAGCACGCACTAACGTTGGCGCACTATTTGCGTTTCATTGCGCCAAAGAATTCTGCATTGTTTTTGAAGCCTTTAAGCTTTTCAACCAAAAACTCTGCGGCACCAAGGTCTTCCATATCATGGAGTAGCTTGCGCAGAATCCACACTCGCTGCAACTCGGACTCATCCATCAGCAGATCTTCACGGCGAGTGCCTGAGCGACGAACATTGATTGCAGGGTAAACACGCTTTTCTGCGATCTTGCGATCGAGAATAAGCTCCATATTACCTGTGCCTTTAAATTCTTCGTAGATCACTTCGTCCATTTTAGAACCGGTTTCAACCAGTGCTGTAGCAATAATACTCAGGCTGCCACCATGCTCGATATTTCGCGCAGCACCAAAGAAGCGTTTGGGTTTTTCCAATGCGTGAGCGTCGACACCACCGGTCAGTACTTTACCGGAGGATGGGATAACGGTGTTGTAGGCACGGGCCAAACGGGTAATGGAGTCGAGCAGAATAACCACATCTTTTTTGTGTTCTACCAGGCGCTTGGCTTTTTCGATCACCATCTCTGCAACCTGAACATGGCGATTAGGTGGCTCATCAAATGTTGAGGCAATCACTTCGCCGCGCACAGTGCGCTGCATCTCTGTCACTTCTTCCGGGCGCTCATCGATCAGTAGCACGATGATATGGCACTCGGGGTTATTGCGAATAATCGACTGAGCGATATTCTGCATCATAATGGTTTTACCAGCTTTTGGAGGAGCGACAATCAGGCCGCGCTGGCCTTTACCAATTGGCGATACCAAATCAATAATACGACCGGTTAAATCTTCGGTTGAACCATTGCCCGATTCCAAGCGCAGTGGCTGGTCGGGAAATAATGGAGTCAGATTTTCAAAGAGGATTTTATTGCGGGCATTTTCTGGTGCATCGTAGTTGATCTCGTCAACTTTGAGCATGGCAAAATAGCGCTCGCCATCTTTTGGCGGCCTTATTTTGCCGGCAATGCCGTCACCGGTGCGCAGATTAAATCGTCTGATCTGGCTGGGTGATACATAAATATCGTCAGGGCCTGCGAGATAAGAGGCTCCAGCGGAACGGAGAAAGCCGAAGCCATCTGGCAGTATTTCTAATACGCCGTCACCGTAAATATCTTCGCCGCTTTTGGCATGCTTCTTGAGCAGGGCAAAGATAATATCTTGTTTTCTTGAACGAGCCAGATTGTCGAGACCAGCAGAGGCGGTCATTTCCAATAGTTCGTCGATTGGCTTTTGTTTTAATTCGGATAGATTCATAGGATGGTTTTACATTGCTATAGGATTGAGAGGATTTAGTGACTACGGAAGTCTTGAAATTGGTTGGGTGCTGTTAAAGCCGCATTTGGCGCAAAAAAAGATCAGGGTTGGGCGTCAGAGGAAGCAAATTTGACAGATATACATGGAGTATAGCGATGGTTGCGCAAAGCGCAAGAAAATTTTTGTGGCCCTGACAACAGGGCCACAGAGAATCTTAAACTTGAGAATCAACAAATTCCATCAGTTGACCCTTTGAAAGAGCTCCCACTTTAGTGGCCTCGACTACCCCATTTTTGAGAATCAACAGCGTAGGAATGCCACGCACATTAAATTTAGCTGCTGCTTCCGGGTTGCTGTCCACATCCACCTTACAAATCTTGATTTTGCCAGCATACTCGGTGGCAATCTCGTCGAGGATAGGCGCAATCATTTTGCAGGGGCCACACCATTCAGCCCAAAAATCCACCAGGGCTGGAACATCGGATTGCAGTACATCGGTTTCAAAGCTTGCGTCAGTGACATGGACAATGTTGTCGCTCATGGGGATAGTGCTCCAGTAATTAGATTTTAGTTTAGCTAGATTCTTTTTTGGGCATAATAGCATCAGATTTATGGCGGCAACAAACGATATACTCAATCGTATTGAAAGATTTAGACTATTAAGGCCACTAGCATAGACCAACCAGATAGCTTAAATAGGTGGCACACTTAGGCCTGTTGTCCTAAGTCCATAATAAGTAAAACTAGGGGAGTCGTGGCGATTTCGAAATATCTGTTAATTGTTGTTATCTGTCTGGCGGCCTCGGCCTTTCTCGTATTTGACGGCCAGCAGTACCTGTCGCTGGGATTTTTTCGCGATCTCTATGCCCAGCAGCCGCAGCTGACGGCGCTGGTGTATTTCCTCATTTATATCCTGGTGACAGGGCTGTCCCTCCCAGGTGCAGCGCTGCTGACCATCATTGGAGGCATGATTTTTGGTCTCTGGGTGGGCATTGTCATAGTGTCTTTTGCCAGTAGCATTGGTGCAACCCTGGCTTTTTTGGCATCGCGGTTTATTTTAAAGGGCTGGGTGCAGCGCAAATTCGCCCGCTACCTGAGGGCAATTAATCAGGGTATGGAAGAAGACGGCGGGTTTTACCTGTTTAGTCTGAGACTGATCCCCATATTCCCATTTTGGGCAATTAATCTAGCCATGGGGTTGACGCCAATTCGGGCCAGTACATTCTACTGGGTCAGCCAACTGGGCATGCTTGCAGGTACCATAGTCTTTATTAACGCCGGGGTCAGCCTGGGAGCGGTGGAAGAGTTCTCCGCCGCTGGCATTTTAACGCCGCAGCTTATCCTGTCTTTTACACTTCTAGCCCTGTTTCCCTGGCTTGGTCGACAGTTAGTGGCATTGGCAAAGCGCAGAGTGGCCCTGGCGGGGTACCGCCGACCTAAACGCTTTGATGCCAACCTTCTTGTAATAGGTGCCGGCAGCGCAGGGTTGGTAAGTGCTTACATTGCAGCAACGGTCAAAGCCAAGGTTATGCTGGTCGAGAAGGCGGCGATGGGGGGTGACTGTCTGAATACAGGCTGTGTCCCCAGCAAGGCGCTGATCAGGGCGGCTAAGTCTGTGGTCGAGATTGAGCGCGCCCGAGAGTTTGGGGTCGATGGCGGCACTGCCAGGGTAGACTTTGCCGCTGTTATGGGCAGGGTTCATCAGGTGATCAAAGAGATCCAGCCCCACGATTCTGTTGAGCGCTTTACTGATTTGGGTGTGGACTGCATTGCGGGCGAGGCACGGTTTGTCAGCCCCTGGGAAGTAGAGATTGATGGCCGCATGATAAGTGCAGAAAAAATCATTCTGGCTACCGGTGCCAGCCCGATTATTCCGCCAATCCCTGGTTTGGCAGATATTGGACCACTGACATCGGAAAATCTGTGGCAGTTACAAATATTGCCGCAGAGGCTGCTGATAATGGGCGGCGGCGCCATTGGCTGTGAAATGGCTCAAGCTTTTCAGCGTTTGGGCTCTCAGGTCATATTGGTGGAGGCCATGTCACAGCTGTTGCCCAGTGAGGACGAAGATCTGGCCGCAGGTGTCAGCGACAGCCTTAGCGGGGAAGGCGTACAGATAATGACCAGCCACAAATTAGTGTCGGTAACCTCTGAAGGGGCAGAGCGCAGCGCTGTGCTCAGTGGCGCAGCCAACAATAATATCACCGTGGAATTTGATCATATTCTGGTCGCTGTGGGCCGCCGGGCCAATACCTCAGGCTTTGGTTTGCAGGAGCTGGGGGTTGAGTTGAATAAAGATGCTACGGTCAGCGTTGACCGTTATCTGCGCACCAGTTGCCCAACTATTTTTGCCTGTGGTGATGTGGCCGGGCCCTATCAGCTCACCCATGCTGCTGGCCATCAGGCCTGGTTTGCCGGGGTTAACGCACTGTTCGGCCAGTTTAAGAAGTTTGCCGCTGATTATCGGGTTATGCCCCAGGTTATTTTTACCGATCCCCAGCTGGCCCGGGTGGGTCTCAATGAATTGGAAGCTGTAGCCCAGGGCTTAGATGTGGAGGTTACGGTCTACGATCTAGCAGATCTGGATCGGGCCATTGTAGATGGTGATGCTAAAGGCATGGTTAAGGTGCTGACTGCCGCCGGCACCGACCGAATTCTGGGCGCAGCGGTGCTGGGGCCACAGGCAGGTGAGTTAATTACCCAATTTGTGACCGCGATGAAACATAATTTGGGTCTAAATAAGATTCTTGGGTTGATTCACAGCTATCCCACGCTGAGTGAGGCCAATAAATATGTTGCCGGAGAGTGGAAGCGCAAGCATATGCCCCAGCGCTTGCTGCGCTTGGCCGAGAAGTACTATCGTTGGAAATTAGGCCGCTAGCACCCTATACAAGCCACTAGGGCTGTGTAAAAGCCGGTTAACTAAAGTCTGCTACCGCCTCCTGGCCAACCACCGACTGGGGGTCTATATGGATAATAATCTCCGAGCCGGGGAAGGCCTCCAACAGGCTTGCCTCCACTTCATCAGAAATTTTATGGGCCTCCAATAGCGACAGGTCATCGTCCAGCTCCAGATGCAGCTGAACAAAGGTTATGGTGCCCGAATGTCGTGAGCGCAGATCATGCAGGCCTCGGGCACTTTTATGCTGCATTACCAGCCTTTCGATTTCCTCGCGCTGTTCGTCCGGAAGTTCGCGATCCATCAGATGGTCGTAAGAGATAGTGATAATCTCCCAGGCGCTGTACAGAATATAGATGGCGATAGCGCAGGCAAACAGCGCATCAAACCCGGCCCAGCCCTGCACTGACAGCCACAGCGCCAGGATTACACTGCCATTGACCAGTAGGTCCGTGCGATAGTGCAGCGCATCGGCCCGGATAGCAGTGGAATTGGTTTTGCGTATTACATGGCGTTGAAAGCCCAGCAGCAGCAGGGTTGCAACAATGGAAAAAACCATCACCAGCATACTGATGCCCACAGCTTCAACAGCAATTGGGCTGATAAGTCTGCGGCCGGCTTCCAGCAGCAGAAAGCCTGCCGAACCAGCGATAAACATGGACTGGCTAAGCCCCGCCAGAGCCTCAGCCTTACCATGGCCAAAGCGATGCTCTTTGTCTGCAGGCGTCAGGGCATGACGCACAGCAATCAGATTAATTAACGATGCCAGAGCATCCAGCACAGAATCAATCAGGGTGGCCAGCAGGCTCACCGAGTCGGACAGTCCCCAGGCCACCAGTTTGGCGACGATTAATATGGAAGCCACAGAAATGGATGCATAGGTCGCCAAGCGCAATAGTCTTGCGATTTCTTGCGGGTCTGTAGATAGATAGTTGGACTGGGTCATGATGAGCGGCAGTTTAACAAATTAATCAGATGGCCAGAAGCTATTGGCCGGGGGCGAGAGGTTAAAAACTCTGCAGAACTGTATTTAAAAACTGATAGCCCAGTGCAGTTGTGCTGTATTTTTCTGAGTCTGGCTCCATCAGACCCTGACGCTGCAGGTCATAAACCTGGCTATCAATGCTGGCGGCCTCCAGGCCGGTGCGCGCAGCAAAATATTCTGTAGGCACGCCGCCTCTGAGGCGCAGCCCATTCATCATAAACTCCACCGCCATATCATCTGTGGCAATGGCACTATTCTCTGCAATTAATGAGCCCTGGCGCGCCAGATACTTATCCGGCTGCCGGGTTTTACTGGTGCGGATAACTGAGCCCTGCCGGGGCAATGTAATCTTGCCATGGGCCCCGGCACCTATGCCCAGATAGTCGCCAAACTGCCAGTAGTTCATGTTGTGCGCTGAGGTTTGACCATCTAAGGCAAAGGCAGAGACCTCATACTGCTCAAAGCCACTGTCTCCCAGTAATCGCATTCCCGCCTGTTGGATATCGGCCAGACGATCATCATTGGGGATTGAGGGTGGTCGAGAATAAAATTCTGTATTGGGCTCAATGGTCAGCTGATACCAGGAAATATGCTGGGCGCCTTGACTGATGGCCAGTGCAATATCGCTGCCGGCTTGTTCGGGCGTCTGTTCGGGCAGGCCATGCATCAGGTCAATATTAAAATTGCTGAACCCCGCGCGGCTGGCCGTTGCCATGGCGGCTAATGCCTGGCTGCCATCATGGATGCGCCCTAGTTGCTCCAGGTGCTGAGGGTTAAAGCTTTGCACACCTATGGATAGCCGATTGACACCGGCACTGCGAAAGTCGGCAAATTTTTGCTGCTCAAAGGTCCCGGGATTGGCTTCGAGAGTGATTTCGATACCAGTTTCAAAACCAATCAGCTGTTCCGCGGCATTAAGAATCTCAGCTATGGCAGCCCCGGAAAACAGGCTGGGTGTGCCGCCACCAAAAAAGATTGAGCTCAGTTTGCGCCCCTGTACCCAGGGTAAATCTGCTTTTAGATCAGCAATTAACCTGAGCACATAGTCCCCCTCTGGAATACTCTCACCCATCTGGTGGGAGTTAAAGTCGCAGTAGGGGCATTTGCGCACACACCAGGGAATATGAATATAAAGAGACAGAGGGGGAAGCTGTAGCACGGATTACTGGTTCTGCAGTTGAAGTAACAGGTTGGCCATGGCCTTGCCGCGGTGACTTAGACGATTTTTGCTGTCTTTATCCAGTTCTGCCGCACGGCATCCAGTTTCTGGCACATTAAAGATAGGGTCGTAGCCAAAACCGCCATCACCTTTTTCATCAATGGCAATAGAGCCCTCCCAGGTACCCTGGCAAATAATTGGCGTGGGATCACTGGCGTGGCGCATATAGACCACAACGGTTTGATAGCGGGCGGTGCGCTGTTCGGCTGGCACCTCAGAGAGCAGATCCAGAAGTTTGTGCCTATTGCTGGCATCTGTAGCATCTGCTCCGGCGAAGCGCGCCGAGTAGATGCCTGGAGCCCCCTTTAAATAGTCGACCTCGAGGCCGGAATCGTCGGCAATGGCCGGGAGCCCAGACAGGGCGGAGGCATTGCGGGCTTTAAGAATACTGTTTTCGACAAAACACAGGCCCGTTTCTTCGATATCGGGAATGCTGAGCTCAGTTTGCGGAATAACTTCAATGCCCAGTTGGTCGAGCATCTGCTGGAGCTCTTTTATTTTGCCCGGATTGGCACTTGCCAGTACCAGCTTGTTAACAGTGCTCAAAATATTGCTCTCCGGGTTATAGGGTCAAGAGGCCCAAATTCTATCTGATTCTAATCCACATACATCTTTTTCTGGAATTTAAAATCATAGGGATAGGCTCTCTGAGGACCATCTGACTCCGGTAATACTCGAATTTTAAAGGTCAGGAAATCCTCATTGTCGAACTCAAACGGCGCTAGGTAGTAAACGGTGTTTTGTTCGCGCACGGCGACAAATTCCAGTGTCTGGGTCTGCTGTATGATGTTCGATACTTTACCAGTCACGGTTGCTGGCAAGGCGACGCCTGGAATCTTGGCTACGGCTATATTCACCAGCCCTTTGTCTTTGCCGCGCACAATATCATTGGCGACAGCAATATCCGGATCTATAAACGAACTATTAAAGGCACTGTAAAAGATCTTGTATTCGCCATATTGTTTGTAAAGTTGCTGGTCCACAGCATGGCTGAGGCCGCTGACCAACAGTACAGTGGTAAATATGAGTGATTTCATAAGCTATAACCTCTGGTTGATTCCGCCGACAGTATCATCGACTTAAATGATAGACGGCGGTCTGGGTAAATAAATTTGGCCACAGGCTTTTGAGCTTTGTACTGGGAAAATGTTCAGCGATGCATTGGCGATGAAGAATATTAATATTGCGCTCCACACAGAGAGTTTCGAAATCTGCATAGGTAAAAAAGTGAATATTGGGGGTGTCGTACCACTGATAAGCCAGCTGTTTTGTCACTGGCATACGGCCATAAAAATTAAGGTAGGCTCGAGTTCGCCAATAGCCGAAGTTGGGGAAGGTAATAATACATTCGCGACCAATTCTAAGCATCTCATCCAATACCAGATGGGGGAAACGCATGGCCTGCAACGCCTGAGTCATGACTACAGTATCAAAGCTACCGTCGGCAAAATTGGTCAGGCCTTGGTTGAGGTCCTGTTCTATAACATTGACACCCTTGGCAATACATTGACTGATGGCCTCGGGATCCACCTCCAATCCATAGCCGAGAATATTATGTTGCTGCTGCAGGCTGAGCAGCAAAGTGCCATCGCCACAGCCTAGGTCCAGCACCCTGGTATTGGGCGCTATCCAGTTGCGGATAAAGTCAAAATCTTGGTTCATTGGCCATCTCCTGCTGGAGCGCCCAGCCGATTAGCCACCCGACTTAAATAGCCACCCAGCGCCTTCTCGTAGCGTTCGTTGGGCAGCAGAAAGGCGTCATGGCCTTTATCGGACTCGATTTCAACATAGGAGACTGATTTACCGGCCGACATTAGGGCATCGGTGATTTCCCGAGAGCGCTCTGGTGCAAAGCGCCAGTCGCTGCTAAATGACAGCACCAGAAAATTACATTTGGCATGGGCAAATGCGGCTACTGGATCGCTGTTATATTCTCGAGAAAGATCAAAATAGTCGAGCATCTTGGTAATTAAAATATAGGAGTTGGCATCAAAGCTATCAGAGAACTTATCACCCTGATAATTGAGATAGCTCTCCACCTGAAACTCTATGGGATCGGTGTTCCTGTCAATCAGGTCGCCAATGCGCAGTTGACGACCAAACTTCTGCCCCATCAATTCATCTGACAGATAGGTGACATGACCAATCATGCGCGCCAGGGCCAGACCCTTCAGGGGCGCTTTATTGTGCTCAAGGTAGCGGCCATCGCAGAAATCTGGGTCGGACTTGATAGCCCGGCGAGCAATTTCATTAAAGGCAATATTCTGCGCTGTTAGCTTCATGGATGATGCTATTACCACCGCATTAAGCAGCTTTTCCGGATGTTCCAGAGACCAGCGCATAGCCTGCATGCCCCCAAGGCTACCGCCAACCACCGCCGCCCAGCACTCAATGCCAAGATGCTCCATAAGTACCTTCTGCGACTCTACCCAGTCCCGCGCCCGCAGCGAGGGAAAGTCTGAGCCCCAGGGTTTGCCGGTGTCCGGATTGATAGACGTGGGGCCTGTGCTGCCAAAGCAGCTGCCAATATTATTGACACTGACAACAAAAAATTTGTCGGTATCTATGGGTTTGCCCGGGCCAACATAATGTTCCCACCAGCCGGGCCTGCTGTCGCCCTGATAAAAGCCCGCGGCATGGTGGTCTCCACTGAGGGCATGACATAGCAGTATGCCATTGCTCTTTGCGCTATTTAGCTCACCGTAGGTCTCATAAACTAAATCATGGGTTTCCAACACTACACCGCAAGCGAGTTTAAGCGGCTGCTCGATATGCAAAGATTGGGGAGTGACTATACCGATGGAGGTATCGGAGGGATGGTCGGGCAACATAATTGGGTCGGATAATGAAGTATGCATTAAGTCTAAGAGCGGCAGGAAGTTAACGCAACATATTGATGCCGGTATTTTTTCTGACTGGCGGTTCATAGTCAGTTGGCGGTGACTGTGGCTTTGCAGTTAGACTAGTTAGAGTTAGGTCAGCGGGTATCGCTCGAAGAAGCGGACCAGATAAAAATAAGGAGAGGGGAATGCAATATCGAAAATTAGGCGGCACCGATATAGATGTGCCTGTAATTGGCCTGGGCACTATGACCTGGGGCGAGCAAAACAATCTGCAGCAGGCCTGTGAGCAGATGGACTACGCACTGTCCAGAGGGGTTAATCTCTTTGACGCCGCAGAGATGTACCCTGTTCCACCCAAGGCTGAGACCGCCGGAGATACCGAGCGCTGCATCGGCGAATGGCTATCTCAGTCGGGTAAGCGATCGGAAATAACACTGGCCACCAAGGTTGCCGGGCGCGCAGATACCAGGCCGGACTGGAAGCATATTCGAGGTGGGCCAAGGCTCAGCCGCGATCATATTCGCCAGGCTATCGAGGGCTCCCTGGAGCGCTTGCAAACTGATTATGTGGACCTGTATCAGGTGCACTGGCCAGAGCGAGCGACCAATTATTTTGGTATGCGCGGCTATGTTCATTATCCCAAGGGAGATGGTATTGCCATTGAGGAGACCCTGGATGCTCTGTCCGAGTTGGTCGATGAGGGCCTGGTTAAGCATGTGGGCCTGTCCAATGAAACTCCATGGGGGGTGATGGAGTACCTGCGTCTGGCATCAGAGCGCGGCATGGCCAAGGTGGTAAGCATTCAAAATGTTTACAACCTGCTCAGCCGTCAATTTGAAACCGGGCTGGCGGAAATGGCCATTCGCGAAGAGGTTGGCCTGCTGGCTTACTCACCTATGGCCTTTGGTGTGCTGAGTGGCAAGTATTTAGATGGTCAGATGCCAGCCGGATCAAGACTGGAGCTTTTTGAGCGCTTTTCGCGCTACGGCAGCCCCCAGGCAGAGGCAGCTACCCTCGCTTACAAAGCCATTGCCGACAAGCATGGTATGACCTTAGCGCAAATGTCTCTGGCCTTTGTCTGTCAGCAGCCCTTTGTGACCAGCTGCCTGATTGGTGCCACAACCATGGATCAGCTGCGAGAAAATATTGACGCTGTCGAAATAGAGCTATCCAAGGACCTGCGGTCAGAAATTGAAGCTGTGCACAACCAGTATCCAGATCCTGCTCCTTAGAAAGCGAGCAGGCGCGAGTCGCCGCAGGATAATGCTATTTAAATTATCCTGTGGGGACTGGCTGTTTTAGAGACTGGATTTACAGGCCAGCAGTTAGCTGAGGAAAGGCAGTATCAGGCTGCCCAGCATAGGCAGTACCTTGGCGCGAATAAACATCAGGGTGAAGATTGCTGCCATAGGTGATATATCGATCATGCCAATGGGCGGAATCAAATTTCTAAATGGTCGCATATAGGGGTCCACAACCTGAGCGACCAGCGCCACCGTGGGATGCTGTGTTGTACCTACCCAGCTGGAGATCACCAGAATAAAAATACCCCAGAAATAGATTTCAATTAGAGTGCGCAACAGTTCAAAGCCAGCCACCGCAAGATAGGCAAAAATTTCACCCATGGCCACGGCGCCAAAACCCATCATCAGCAGATAAAACGACCATTTAACCAGAACTGCAGCCACCAGCGCGGCAATATTAAATGAGCCTATGGTTGGCAGTAGTCGGCTGAGCGGTTCCACCACAGGGGCGCAGACTTTAAATATGGTCTGGCATATGGGATTGAAGAAGTTGGCCTGCACCAGCTGCAGTAACAGGCGAATTAACAGCAGGGATGCATAGATATCTATGACTAACCTGAGAATAAACATTACCGTTTCGTTCATGAGGAGAAATCCTTAGACATTTCTTGGGCACGCGCGACGGCGCTGGTCATAGCGCTGCGAAAAATATCTTCCAGCCCATACTGTTGAAAACTTTGTATTGCGGCCTGAGTCGTGCCGCCGGGGGAGGTGACCTGATCTCTGAGTTCCGCCGCGCTGATACCAGACTCCATCGCCATGCGGGAGGCTCCCAGAGCAGTGTGCAGGCTTAGCTCTTCGGCTATCTGCTCAGGCAACCCCAGCTCCTGAGCGACCTTTTGCATGGCCTCCAGCACTAAAAAGAAATAGGCCGGGCCGCTGCCTGAAACGGCAATAACTGCATCGATCAGTTCCTCGCGACTCACCCAGCAGCTGTAGCCAATGGCCTGAAATATCTTATCCACCAGACTGCGCTGCTCGGTGGCTAGATCACTTTGGGTAAATAAACCGGTTGCTCCGGCCTGGACCATAGAGGGCGTATTGGGCATGGCGCGAATCACGGGCATTTCACTACCCAGCCATTGTTTCAGGGCAGCTACAGGTATGCCCGCCGCCACTGAGATAATAATAGGTTTATGGCTTAGCGCAGGGGCCAGATCTTCAACTACCTGGCGCATTATTTTGGGTTTAACCGCCAGCACCACAGTATCCGCCTGGGCTACAGCGGCGTGATTGTCAGCCATACTGGTTGTGCCAGTGGTCTCAGACAACCTGTCTCTGGTGCTCTGGCTTGGAGTACCCACCCGAATCTGCAGGGGGTCGAAGCCATTGGCAACCATGCCACCGATAATGCAGGAGGCCATATTGCCGCCGCCGATAAATGCGATTGAACTCATTGGCTGATTACTAGCCTCCCTTAATTAACTTATTAGATTGCCTATTTTGCTCGCTATTTTAAGACCGCGGACCAAAAATATCTGTGCCCACTCTGATGATGGTCGCGCCTTCATAAATAGCGGGCTCCAAATCACCAGACATTCCCATAGAGAGGGTATCCAGTTTCTGAGAATTGTCCAGCCTCTCGTTAATCTGTTCCAGCAAGGCCCGCAACCGGACAAAGGGCTGGCGCTGCTGTGCCAGCTCAGTGCTGGGCTTGGGAATCGCCATTAGCCCGCGCAATCTAAGGTTGGGGAGGCCAGCAATACTGCTGGCGGCCTCAATGGCCTGTTGCGGCATAAAGCCAGATTTGCTCGGTTCATTATCAATATTGATTTGCAGGCAGATATTTAATGGTGCCATATCAGCGGGGCGCTGGTCGCTCAGACGTTTTGCGATTTTTAACCTGTCCACTGTATGTATCCAGTCAAAGTGCTCAGCAACCTGTCTGGTCTTATTGGATTGCAATGGGCCAATAAAATGCCAGCTAATAGATAGATCAGCCAGCTGGTCCATTTTCTCAAGGGCTTCTTGCAGATAATTCTCGCCAAAACTGCTCAGGCCAGAGTCTACCGCCACTCTTACCTGTGCACTGGTTCGCGTCTTGCTGACAGCCAGTAGCAATATATCCTCAGGATTGCGGCCTGCGTCACGGGCGGCCTGTTGCAGACGTCTCTGTACAGAGGTAGTGTTATTTTCAATGTTTGCCATAGTGTTAAGTCATCAAATCTGGTTCGAGCCTGGCCCACCGAGCAGTATTAGCCTTAATGGAATAAGCGAGATGCAACAATGGATATTACCGAGTTATTAGCGTTTAGCGCAAAAGAAGGCGCGTCGGACTTACATGTCTCTGCCGGTCTACCGCCAATTATTAGAATTGATGGCGATGTGCGCCGTATCAATTTGCCCCCTATGGAGCACCGACAAGTCCACAGTTTGATCTACGAAATAATGAATGACAAGCAGAGAAGGGACTACGAGGAATTTCTCGAGACTGACTTTTCTTTCGAGGTGCCCGGTGTGGCTCGTTTCAGGGTCAATGTCTTTAACCAAAATCGCGGTGCTGCAGCTGTATTTCGCACCATCCCCTCCAATGTACTGACCCTCGAGCAGCTGGGTATGGGCGATGTTTTCCGAAAGGTCTCGCTGCTTCCCCGTGGGCTGGTATTAGTCACCGGCCCCACAGGCTCGGGTAAGTCGACCACATTGGCCGCCATGGTGGACTATATCAACGAAAATCGTTACGACCATATTCTTACCATCGAAGATCCCATTGAATTTGTCCATCAGAGCAAAAAATGCCTGGTTAACCAGCGAGAAGTTCACCGCGATACTCTGGGCTTCGGTGAGGCGCTGCGCTCGGCCCTGCGGGAAGACCCGGATGTTGTGTTGGTGGGCGAGCTGAGGGATCTGGAAACCATTCGTTTGGCCTTGACCGCTGCCGAAACCGGGCATCTTGTATTCGGTACCCTGCACACCACCTCGGCAGCCAAAACCATTGATCGGGTGGTAGATGTATTTCCCTCAGGGGAAAAGCCTATGGTGCGCTCTATGCTCTCGGAATCACTGCAGGCGGTTATTTCCCAGACGCTGTTGAAGAAGGTGGGCGGAGGCCGGGTGGCCGCCCATGAAATTTTGATTGGCACCGCGGCTATTCGCAATTTAATCCGAGAAGACAAGGTGGCGCAGATGTACTCCGCCATTCAGACCGGCGGAGCTCTGGGCATGCAAACCCTGGATCAATGCCTGCATCATCTGGTTGAGCAGCGTTTGATCAGCGCTGATATCGCCAAAGAAAAAGCCAAATTGCCTGACAACTTTTAGCCCTGTTTAACTGCCAGAGCTAATTAAAAGCCAGAGCTAAAAAATAGCCAGAGCTAATAAAGAGCCAGAGCCGATAGATAGCCAGAGCTACAAACACAAAAGGATAAACCATGGTCGCTGAGACATTTGAAAAACTAGTTAAAACAATGACCGAACAGAAAGCCTCGGACTTGTTTTTGACCGTTGGCTTGCCACCCTGCATTAAGCTCAATGGATCGGTAGTGCCCATCGGCGACCAGCAGCTGGACCAGCACCAGTGCGAGGCCCTGGTGTTAAGCATCATGACTGACGAACAGCGCAGAGAGTTTTATCTCAATAAAGAACTCAATTTTGCCGTGATCAGTGAGGAGTCTGGTCGTTTTCGCGCCAGCGCATTTTATCAGCGGGGTGAAATAGGTATTGTTCTGCGACGCATAGAGACCCAGATTCCGACTCCAGAGGCGCTACTGCTGCCCCCGGTGTTGAAAGAACTGGTAATGAACCGCCGCGGCATTGTTATTTTTGTAGGGGCAACAGGGACGGGCAAGTCCACCTCGCTGGCGGCTTTGATTGGTCATCGCAATAAAGTCAGCCGCGGCCATATTGTCTCGATTGAGGACCCTATTGAATTTATCCACGAACATCAGGGCTGCATTATTACCCAGCGAGAAGTTGGGGTGGACACAGAGTCTTTTGAAGTGGCGCTAAAAAATACCCTGCGCCAGGCACCAGATGTTATTTTGATTGGTGAGATTCGTACCAGAGAAACCATCCAGCATGCCATTACTTTTGCCGAGACCGGCCACCTGGTGCTGGCCACCCTGCATGCCAACAATGCCAATCAGGCTCTGGACCGAATTAACCATTTCTTCGAAGCGGACCGTCACAGTCAGCTGTGGATGGACCTTTCCCTCAATTTAAGAGGTATTGTGGCTCAGCAGCTAGTACCTACGGTGGATGGCAAAAACCGACGCGCTGCCATCGAGGTTTTGCTCAATACGCCTCTGATTGCAGATACTATCCGCAAGGGAGAGGTGCACAAGATTAAAGAGATTATGACCAGCTCGGCAGAGCATGGTATGCAGACATTCGATAAGGCGCTGTTTGAACTCTATGTGGATGGCGAAATTAGCTATGAGAATGCGATTGCCCATGCCGACTCAAAAAATGATTTACGGCTGATGATTAAGATGTACAGCGATCAGCAGACGGGTTCTAAAAAAGCGCGTATCGATAAGTTGACCATTGAGGATCATTCGGCGGGGAAACTTAATTGGTAAAGGGGCCTTAATTTAGCTAAGGGCTTTTTTTGGCTAAGGGCTTTTTTTGGCTAAGGGCTTTCTCCTAGCTAAGGGCTTTCTCCTAGCTAAGGGCTTTCTCCTAGCTAAGGGCTTTTCCCAAGATGGGGGTTTTCCAGCCAGGTTTGCAGAATGAGTGCTGCCGCCAGATGGTCAATTTTGGTGAGATCTGACATCTTGCCTTTGCGGGCGCCACTGCGTTGTTCTTCCTGCAGCATAGACTTCGCCTCACGGCTGGTCAGTCGTTCGTCAACCATCTGCACATCAATGTTGTAACGGCCCTGAAGCCTGCGCGCAAATCTGCGGGTTCTCTCGCTAAGTTCGCTGGCTGTGCCATCCATATTCAGAGGCAATCCCACCAGCAGCAGGCTGGGCTTCCACTCACTGATAACCTCTGTGACCTGAGACCAGTCAGGTGCACCATCAGAGGCTTTAATAATAGTTAGGCCCCTAGCTGCAGCAGTCAAGGTCTGGCCATAGGCCACGCCAATCTGCTTTAAACCAAAGTCAAAGCACAGCAGAGTCTGATGTTTGGCTTCAGGCATGGCCGATATCGGAAGACAGCATATTGAGATCCAGACCTATAGACGAAGCCGCAGCTCCAGCGCGCTGATCGCAAGCGGTGTCAAAAATAATCGCCGAATCAGCTGGTATGGTCAGCCAGCTATTTTGCTTTAACTCGTCTTCTAATTGACCGGCGCCCCAGCTTGAATAACCCAGAGTAATCAATGCATCAGTGGGACCATTGCCCAGAGCAATATCACTGAGGATATCTTTGGATGCCGTAAGGCTGATATCGTCGGCTATGGTAACAGTGGACTCCCACTGCTGCTCGCTGGTCTTATGCAAAATAAAGCCGCGGTCGCGCTGAACCGGACCACCGTCAAATATCAGCGAGTTGCCCTGCTGATCATGGTACTCCAGATCCAGCTGATCAAAGATAGCTTTAGCCGGGATATCCAGCTGATGATTGATAATCAAGCCCATGGCCCCATCGACACTGTGCTCGCAAATATAAACCACAGACTGAGCAAAGTTGGGGTCATTGAGACCAGGCATGGCCAGCAGGAAATGATTTTTTAAGCTGGAGATAATTTTTTTTGTACTTTCGCTCATAGAATCCAATATGCGGGTTTCGGGCCGCAAACTCAAGGTCTGCCCACAGATTATGGGTTTAGACGGGCTTCAATTGCCGCCATAAGCTGGCTCCCTATAGCCGTGCCCTGAGCATTGTCTATCTCTCGAACACAGGTGGGGCTGGTGACATTGATCTCGGTAAGGTAGTCACCAATAACATCCAAGCCAACAAAAATTAGACCCCTGTCTACCAATGTAGGCGCGATTTGCTCCGCAATCCACAGGTCGCGGTCAGATAATGGTTGCACCAGTCCGGAACCACCGGCAGCCAGATTGCCACGAAACTCGCCCTTAGTCGGAATGCGCGCCAGACAATAGGGCACAACTTTGCCATCGATGACCAGAATACGCTTATCCCCGGTGATAATTTCCGGGAGATATTTCTGAGCCATGATTGTCTCGTCACCATATTTGGTGAGAGTTTCGAGAATCACATTAAGGTTTTGATCTCCCTCCCTGACGCGGAAGATAGATGTGCCGCCCATACCGTCCAGTGGCTTAAACACCACATCGCCATGCTCAGCTAAAAACTTCTTTAGGCGACCCTGGTCGCGGCTAACTAACAGCGGCGGAGTACAATGTGGGAACTGCGTGGCAAACACTTTCTCATTGCAGTCCCGCAAGCTCTGGGGTCTATTGACTATCAGGGTGCCGCGACGCTCGGCGGCCTCGAGTATGTAGGTAGAGTAAATAAACTCAGAGTCAAAAGGCGGGTCCTTGCGCATCAGCACCACATCAAGCTCTTCAAGCGGCACAGAGCTGGCACCCCCTAGCTCATACCACTTATGCTCGTCTTCGAACACCTTTAAAGGCCGCACCTCGGCCCGGGGGTTGCCATTTTCCAGAAACAAATGCCGCTGTTCCATATAAAACAAATTGTAGCCCTGCAGCTGAGCTGCAAGCAGCAAGGAAAGAGTGGTGTCTTTTCTGTAATTGATTGATTGGATCGGGTCCATAACGACCCCAAGAGATTTACCCATAAATGACTGCCTTGTTGTGATTTTTGCACTATAACTATCTATGGCAACTGGCTACATGCTAAACGCTCTTAAAATCTGTGAGCTAGCAAGCAAAAACATTACTCAAACTAGAGGGTTGTAGATTATATATTACAACTGTGTTTAAAATTCCATAACTTAAGTGATATTGGCAGTACTTAAGGCGTTAAGTGGTTTTAAAGATGGTGAATAAAATGGATGTTCAGGGCCTAAAAGTACTGGTATTAAATAGTTTCTGTGAGGGCCACAGCCATAAGTACTATGCCATTATCAGTAAGGGATTCCCTCATACATTGCAAGTTGAAGCGGACGGAGACCTCTCGAGCACAGGCGCTACAGGCTTAGATGCCTGCATTAAGATAGATTTGGTTAAGGAGGGCAAAAAGTTCTTTTTGCCAGACTTTGAGGCGATAGAGCCCTACCTTGCAAAGATTCCACTATATTTCTAGCCAGTCTGCTTCCAGTTACCGCAGTTTTGGCCTGAGCGTCTGTGACCCATAGGCCGCGGTTTGCTATTTTGTTTAGCCGCTAACAAATGATAGTCTTGCCCTATTAACTCAAAAAAATAACAGGGGTAGGTATGAACGGTTTAATGATGGACTCGCAGCTGACAATCACATCGATTATGAGGCACGCGGATCGCATAAATGGGGCCAGTGAAATTGTCTCATTCACCGGTGACAACCCTCACCATCGATATACTTACAAAGATGCCTTTCGCCGGGTTCGCCAGATGGCCAATGCACTGGACAAAGTTGGTTTCAAACAGGGTGACCGTATCGCAACCCTGGCCTGGAACGATTACCGCCATTTCGAGCTGTACTACGCCATTTCATGCGCCGGACATATCTGTCACACCATCAACCCGAGACTATTCCCTGAGCAGATAGAATTTATTATCAATCATGCGGAAGATCAGTGGGTATTTGCCGATCCCATGTTTGTGCCACTGCTGGAGGCACTTAAAGACAAGCTGCCTACAGTTCGCGGCTATGTGATTATGACCAGTGCAGATCATATGCCAGAGACATCACTGAACAATGCGCATTGCTATGAGACCTTTATTGAGGGTCAGCCCGACACATTCGATTGGCCAGAACTTGCGGAAAATACCGCCAGCTCCATGTGCTATACCTCGGGCACCACAGGCAATCCCAAAGGTGTGGTCTACAGCCACCGCAGCACAGTGCTGCACTCTATAGTGGGTTCACTGCCTGATGTGATGAATCTCTCTAATTCTGATGTAATTATGCCTATTGTCCCCATGTTCCATGTCAATGCCTGGGGCACTGCCTATAACGGCCCCATGGTGGGGGCAAAACTGGTTTTCCCCGGCCCTAAAATGGCCGATGGTGAGACATTGACCCATCTGATCAATGAAGAAAAGGTCAACTATTCACTGGGCGTACCCACGGTATGGCTGGCTCTGATCGACTATCTCAATGCCACAGGAAAGACGGTAGAGACTCTAAAGAAGGTGGTTGCCGGAGGCTCTGCCTGCCCGCTGTCACTTATGCAAGCTATGGATAAATACGGTATCTATATGCATGTTGGCTGGGGCATGACAGAAATGAGCCCTCTGGGCTCCTACAACAAGCCCCTGGCTTGGATGAATGACTGCTCTGAAGAAGAAAAAGATGCTTACCGTGTCCGTGCCGGTCGCATTGTCTATGGGGTAGAGATGAAAATTGTCGACTCCGAACATCAGGATCTGCCCTGGGATGGCATTGCTTCAGGTCTGCTGTTGGTAAAGGGCCCCTGGGTCTGCGAGGGCTACTACCGACTCGAAGACAAGCCAGCATTGGATGCCGATGGCTGGTTTGATACCGGTGATATGGCCTCTATTGACGAATATGGGTATGTAACCATCACAGACCGGGTTAAAGATGTTATTAAGTCCGGGGGTGAGTGGATCAGCTCTATAGATGTTGAAAACGCTGCCATGGCTCATGCTGAGGTTCAGGAGGCTGCGGTGATTGGTGTGCCCCATCCCAAGTGGACTGAGCGGCCATTATTGATCGTCATTCCGGTTGCAGGTACCTCACCCAGTAAAGAGGATATTCTGGCTTCTCTGAAAGGCCAAATCGCCAGCTGGTGGGTGCCAGAGGATTGTGTATTTGTTGAAGAGATTCCCCATACGGCGACTGGCAAGGTGAGTAAAAAGGATCTGCGCGAGCAGTTCTCCGACTACCAGTACTCCTAAATATCCAGAGTCAACCAAACTTGCGGACAGGCGTTTTAGCCTAGACTAAATAATAAAGGGAATAAGATAGATGATAAACTTACTTGTAATGGCCCTTCTGGCCTCAGTTTCTATAGGGGCCGTTGCGGAGCATCATGGGGGCTCAGATAAGGGTCGCAAAGGCGGCATGTTTAAACAGATAGACGTTGATGGAGATGGTGCTGTTTCGCGTGAAGAGCACGAAGCGGCAATCGTCAGAATGGCTGATGATAGGCGTGAGCGATTTAATACCATGGACGCTGACGGCGATGGCTCAGTCTCCAGAGAGGAGGCCGCCGCAGCAAGGAAGCAGAGAAAAGAGGGCCACAGCCCGCGCGACAGGGCCGTGGACTAGATTCAGAGCAAAATTTAAGACGGCCACTTTCTATAGTGGCCGTTTTTTTTATGCCCGGTAAAATTCCCCTGAGCGCCTTATAAAGGCAAAGTATTTGCACCCAAAACTGTTCTGCCGCATCATTGCGGCTTAACTGACTTATGGTGTGTTATGACTGACTTTCTGATTGCCCCGTCCATCCTCGCTGCCGATTTTGCCCGTCTGGGTGAAGAGGTAGACAATGTGCTTGAGGCTGGCGCCGATATTGTTCATTTTGATGTTATGGACAACCATTATGTGCCCAATCTCACTATTGGCCCCATGGTGTGCAAGGCGCTTAGAGATCATGGTGTGACTGCTCCCATAGATGTGCATCTGATGGTGCAGCCAGTCGATGATTTGATTCGTATGTTTGCCGATGCAGGGGCCACTTACATCACCTTCCATCCGGAGGCATCTAACCATATAGATCGCTCACTCCAGTTGGTGCGAGATCTGGGTTGCAAGGGCGGGCTGGTGTTAAATCCAGGTACAGGGCTGGATACAGTTCGCTGGGTGATGGATAAAATGGATATGCTATTACTTATGTCGGTTAACCCAGGCTTTGGCGGACAGAAATTTATTCCCTCCACTCTAGATAAGCTGCAACAGGCCAGACAGCTTATAGATGCAAGTGGCTATGATATTCGTCTAGAGGTTGATGGTGGCGTTGGAGTCAATAATATCGCCGAGGTTGCCACTGCCGGCGCAGATACTTTTGTTGCCGGTTCAGCTATTTTCAGCCAGCCTGACTATGCTGCAGTGATTGCCAGCATGCGCGAACAGTTGGCGACAGCCGGCTAATTTACTGAAGTAGGTTAATTGATTACAATAGTCGACTTCATTTAGGGAGATGGGTTTGAACAACAGCAGTTTGGTACAGATTGATAACAGCCAGCAATGGTGGCGATGGCGCAACTAATGTGTCCAAGGCGCTGCGTGCGCCTAAAGCAATCAAACTGTCCAAGGAAACCATCATGACCCCTGAAAAATTTGCCCAGCTGGCAAGCCAGAACTTCAACCGAATTCCGGTGACCCGCGAGGTGCTGGCCGATCTTGAAACTCCCCTTAGTGTCTACCTAAAACTTGCCATGGGTGCCAACTCCTATCTGTTTGAATCCGTGCAGGGTGGTGAGAAATGGGGCCGCTACTCGCTGATCGGGCTGCAGACCTCCACCGTGCTCAAAGCCTTTGGCAATCGGCTGGAAATTATCCGCGATGGCAAGCCGATGGTAAACCGCACTACCAGTGATCCCCTGGGTGAGGTAGAGCGCTTTCGTCAGCTATTCAGCATGCCTAACTTGCCAGAACTACCCAGATTTACGGGCGGTCTGGTGGGCTATTTCGGTTATGACACGGTACGCTTTGTAGAGCCACGCCTGGCTAACAGCGCACCTGTCGATGATTTGGATGCACCGGACATACTGCTGCTAGCCTCCGATGAAGTGGCTATCTTTGATAATCTGACTGGCACTATTATGCTGGTCGTACATGTTGATGCCGCCGAGGCAAGAGCTCTGGAAAAAGCCGAGGCCCGGCTCGATGAGTTGGAAGCCAGGCTGGCCCTGCCGACACCACCATTACCGCCGATGAATACAGGCCCTGGCATTTCAGAGCAGGCATTTGTCTCCAGCTTTGGCCAGCAGGACTATATGGCGGCAGTCGACAGGGTCAAAGACTATGTGCTTGCCGGCGATGTTATGCAGGTAGTGCCATCGCAGCGACTGTCGGCGCCATTTTCTGCCGAGCCTATTAATCTGTACCGCGCCCTGAGAAGACTAAACCCCTCGCCCTATATGTATTTTCTGGATCTAGATGGCATTCATATTGTCGGCTCATCGCCAGAGGTTCTGGCGCGCCTGGAAGATGGCCAGGTCACTGTGCGACCTATAGCCGGCACCAGACGTCGCGGTCAGACAGAAGAAGAGGATCTGGCACTTGAAAAAGAAATGCTCGCCGATCCCAAAGAAATTGCCGAGCATCTGATGCTGATTGATTTAGGCCGCAATGATGTGGGTCGTATCAGTCAAACGGGCAGCGTAGAAGTTACCGAGCAAATGGTGGTTGAGCGCTACTCCCATGTCATGCATATCACCTCCAATGTGGTGGGTGATGTAACAGAGGGTATGGGGGCACTGGAAGTTTTAAAGGCAACCCTGCCCGCTGGCACCCTGAGCGGCGCCCCTAAAATCCGCGCTATGGAAATTATCGATGAATTAGAGCCGGTTAAACGCGGCATTTATGGCGGCGCCGTTGGCTATATCGGCTGGAGTGGCAACATGGATACCGCCATAGCTATTCGCACCGCTGTGATTAAAGATGGCATGCTGCATGTGCAGGCTGGCGCAGGTGTGGTTGCCGACTCTGTTCCCGAATTGGAATGGGAGGAGACCATGAACAAGGCGCGGGCACTAATGCGTGCAGCGGCTATGGTGTGTCCGGCATCCGAGGGAGAGTCTCAATGATACTAATGATCGACAACTATGATTCGTTTACCTACAACGTGGTGCAGTATCTGGCTGAGCTAAATGCCGATGTTAAGGTATTTAGAAACGATGAAATCACCATTGCTGAGATCGAAAAATTAGCCCCGGAAAAAATTGTTATTTCCCCTGGCCCCTGCACGCCCAACGAAGCTGGCATCAGTGTTGAATGTATTAAAACCTTCGCTGGCAGAATTCCTATCCTGGGTATCTGCCTGGGCCATCAAAGTATAGGCCAGGCCTTTGGAGGCAAAATCATTCGCGCCAAACAGGTAATGCATGGCAAGACTTCAATGATCTATCACGACAATACAGGTGTGTTTAAAGACCTGAGCAACCCCTTTGAGGCAACTCGTTACCACTCATTGGTGATAGAGCAGACATCCATGCCGGACTGCCTTGAGATTAATGCCTGGACTCAGAACGAAGATGGTTCGATGGACGAGATTATGGGAGTCCGTCATAACCAGCAGGCCATAGAAGGAGTGCAGTTTCACCCGGAATCTATTCTTACTCAGCACGGCCACGATCTGCTAAATAATTTTTTGGAGAGCTAAACAGTGGATATCAGAACAGCATTAGAAGCAGTAGTCAGTGACCAGCATCTGAGTTCAGCGGAAATGCGTGATGTGATGCGCCAGATAATGACCGGCCATGCCACCGAGGCACAGATTGGCGCCTTTCTGGTGGCCCTGCGTATCAAAGGAGAAACCATCGACGAGATTGCCGGCGCCGTTGAAGTGATGCGCGAACTGGCTACAGGCGTCGAGGTCTCCGGTGACTATTTAGTCGATATTGTTGGCACCGGCGGTGATGAATCCAACCTATTTAATGTATCCACCGCGGCAACCTTTGTGGTGGCAGCTGCTGGTGGTCGTGTGGCCAAACATGGCAATCGCTCGGTGAGTAGTAATAGCGGTGCTGCCGATTTGCTTGAAGCTGCAGGGGTCAATTTAAATCTCAATCCGGCTCAGGTGGCGCTCTGTGTCGAAGAGCTAGGTGTTGGCTTTATGTTTGCACCGGCCCATCACAGCGCCATGAAGCATGCCATAGGCCCCCGCAAAGAGCTGGGTCTGCGCACCATTTTTAATATTCTAGGGCCGATGACCAATCCGGCAGGGGTAACTCGACAGCTGATTGGCGTGTACAAAAAAGAACTATGTAGGCCCATGGCTGAGGTGCTGGGTCGTCTGGGTGCTGTTCATATTATGCTGGTGCACTCGGCAGATGGTCTAGACGAAATCAGTATTGCCGCTGAAACCCATGTGGCCGAGTATCGCGATGGTTCGGTCAGTGAATACCAGATTCGCCCGCAAGATTATTTCTCGTCGCTCCAGAGTTTGGATGGTTTGGCAGTAGAAAATGCTGCACAGTCACTGGCGTTAATTACCGATGCTCTGGGCAAGAAAGCCACCGCCAATGGCGCTAAGGCTGCAGACCTTATTGCCATTAATGCTGGTGCAGCGCTGTATGTAGCTGGCTGCGCCGCAGACTTAAACCAGGGTGTAGAAATGGCCCGGGATGCCATTGGCTCAGGTTTAGCCAGAGCAAAAATTAATGATTTGGCAACCTTTACTCAGGTTCAGCAAGACGGCTAATAATTTAAGAGATTTAATAATGAGCTCAGATACCCCCACCATATTAAAGAAAATTCTTGCTCGCAAGCGCGAGGAGATTGCTGAGCGCAGCGCAACTGTGCCACTGCACCAGCTTGTGGACCAAGCGGCATCTGCTCCGGCACCCAGAGGCTTTGCCGCTGCTCTGGCCAGCAAATTAGCTGGCGGAGAGTCCGCGGTGATTGCCGAGATTAAAAAAGCTTCGCCCAGTAAAGGGGTGATTCGCGAAAACTTTGATCCGGCAGCCATTGCCGCCAGCTATGCCAGGGGTGGTGCAGCCTGCCTTTCCGTACTGACCGATGTAGACTTTTTTCAGGGTGCTGATCAATATTTACAGCAGGCCAGAGATGCCTGTCAGCTCCCGGTTATTCGCAAAGATTTTATTATTGATGAATATCAGATCTATGAAGCCCGGGTTATGGGTGCAGACTGTATTCTATTAATTGTGTCAGCCCTCTCTGAAAGCCAGCTTAACCAGCTGCATGAAGTCGCTCTATCACTGGGTATGGATGTATTAATTGAGGTCCATGATGCCGCTGAACTAACCCTGGCCCTTAAACTTGATAACCCTATGGTGGGCATTAATAACCGCAATCTGCACAGCTTTGAAGTCAGCCTCGACAACACCTACCAGCTGCTGGACCAAATTCCAGACAATAGAATTGTGATTACCGAGAGCGGCATCCACAGCAGAGACGATGTGGCGGCCATGCGTCAGCAGAATGTAAATGCCTTTTTGGTGGGCGAGGCCTTTATGCGCAGCGAAGAACCAGGGGACAGACTCAGCCAGATGTTTAGCTAAAACCTTGGTCCAGGTATTTCTAGCGAGTACCAAACACCACCATGGTTTTGCCTGCCACCGAGACCAGTTCACGCTCTTCAAGATCTTTCAGTACTCGACCCACCATTTCTCTTGAGCAGCCAACAATCCGGCCTATCTCCTGACGGGTAATCTTGATCTGCATACCATCTGGATGGGTCATGGCATCTGGTTCCTTGCACAGATCTAACAATGTGCGAGCCACTCGGCCTGTGACATCCAGAAATGCCAGATCGCTAACCTTGCGAGTCGTATCTCTAAGTCGCTGGGCGATCTGCTTGCTAATGGCAAATAGAAACTCCGGATGCTTGTGGCTGAGCTCTATAAACTTGCCATAGCTGATCTCGCCAACCTCACATTCGGTTTTGGTGCGAATCCAGGCACTGCGATGCTCCTGATCAAAAAGACCCATTTCACCCACAAAGTCGCCGGGGTTTAGATAGGCCAGAATCATTTCCTTGCCATCGCTATCATCTTCGATAACCACGGTCACGGAACCTTTAATAATGTAATACAGAGTGTCTCCCTGATCTCCTGCATAGATAATCGTGCTTTTCGCAGGGTATCTACGTCGGTGACAGTGGGACAAAAATTCTTCGACATTGTCTATGTGCGGGGTAAGAGGTGCAGGCGCCAATGTGTATCTCCTTATAGGGTTTTTCTAAGCCGCGGTCGTTTACCACTACATATAACAGTTATTTGCGACCCCTGTGATTAATAGTAGTCAAAATATTTTCTCTGCGCGACAAATTTAAACAGGGGTCTGTGTTATCTTTGAGAGCTAATCGGCTAGTAAAACAGGTAACAGGTAGGGTATGCAGACAACAGTAAAGTGGGTAGATGGCGTTATGTTTTTGGGCGAGTCCGGCACAGGCCACTCAGTAGTGATGGACGGAGCACCGGATCAGGGCGGGCGGAATATGGGTGCCCGACCCATGGAAATGATTTTAATTGGCCTTGGGGGTTGCGCCTCATTTGATGTGATGACTATGTTGCAAAAGGGCCGCCAACAGGTGTCCGACTGCAGGGTAGACATAGCGGCAGAGCGCGTTGATGCTGTACCTGCTGTATTTAGTAGCATTCATCTTGAGTTTGTTGTGACTGGTTCTAATTTAAAGGAATCTCAGGTCAAGCGGGCCGTTGAGCTCTCTGCCGAAAAGTACTGCTCGGCCTCTATTATGCTGGAAGCAGCCGGTGTTGAAATCAGCCACAGCTATACTATTGAAAAAGTCTAAAAGCTGACAAATATCGGATATTACCCCCAGGGCAACCTTAGTTGAGCTGCATATACAAAGTCCGGGGCAAAAAAAAGGAGTCCGGGGAGGACTCCTAAAAAAATTCTTTGGATGAATCACAAAGGGGGTAGGGTTAGAGCATGACCTGGTAAACCTGATGCTGTTTCCCAAGTTACAAACGCTCCTCAACTGCCGCGCATATTAGAAACCCTGAGACTATAATTCAAATGCATTATCTGCATTTCGCCCATGCGTAGAGGTAATGACCTTTATTCTGTTTAAGTTTGTAGACAAAAAAAAGGGACCCTGGTGGGTCCCTGTAAAAAAATCCTATAGCGAGGATTAAGAGGGGTAAATCTTTAATAAAACGAATTTGATAAATCTGTAAATAAAAGCCCTGTACTGCGGTCGAGCTTTACTTCTCAGAAGCCTCAATCTGTGGTGCTTCCAACTTGACGAAACTGTCTTTCGCAATTGCAGCACCCGTAAGGCCGGTAAAACCGATCATTAAGTATACGAGTGTCATGTCTATGTCCTTTGTTAGTTGAGAGCCTTATCGCTCCATGGGTGACAATATAGTGAGTTCCATGACATAATCCAAATGCATTGTTTGCATTAAGTATATGCATTTTGGTAATGACATGGGAATTCATTAAAATGAACCTACAAAAGCTATCTCGCCTGGATTTAAATCTGCTGGTTTCCCTGCAGGCGCTGCTGGAAGAAAAGAGTGTCACCCGGGCCGCCGAACGACTATTTATTACCCAGCCCGCTATGAGCCGCGTGCTGCAGCGGCTGAGACATCAGCTGGACGATCCATTATTTACCCGCACTGGCAATGAACTGGTGCCCACTCCCAAGGCCAGAGATCTGCAGGCTCGGCTCCCGAGGCTACTTGATAGCATCTTGGAAATTGTCAGTGAGGGGGACTTCGACCCGGCAACCTATGAGGGAGAGATAACTATTGCGGTGCCGGAATTTGTGGCCATTTCCTTGATTTCTGAACTGACCAAACTGGTAACAGAACAGGCCCCCGGGGTGATTCTGTCAATTTCCAGTGAAACAGACTCAGTGGAGGGTGAGCTGGCCGAGGGAGGCCTGGATTTTGCCATCGATATTGAGAAGACCATCACCGAGGACATAAGCTCCAGAAGCCTGGCTATCTTTACCCCTTCAATCTGGATGAGAGAGGGCCATCCACTGGCTGACAGGGCCAGAGTGACATTGGACGAAATTTTAGAGTACCCCTTTGTCCAGTACTATTTATTAATCTACAAGCGAGTGAGCGCACGCAACGACGCTAGATTTGACCGTGTATTGAGGGACATGGGGCGCAAGCGCAAGAAAGCGCTGGTCACCAATCAGTTGATGACAGCCATGGAAACTGTCTGTGACACAGACTGCCTGATGGTGGCGGCCAAATATGGCGTAACAATGGAGCGAGAAATGTATCGTATTGTGCGCAAACGCTATCCGGCAGAATTACCTCATGAGGGGACAATTTCTCTGGTTCTGTTGCAGCACAAGCGCACTGCAGGTTCAGGAATTCACCGCTGGCTCGCAGATAAAATTGTTGGACTGATACAGAACCGCGAGAGAGATTCGGTAGCCGAAAGTTTTGACTAGATGCGGTAGCTACTGCCCGTCATAGCCGAGGACACCAGGGTCATTAGTTTTTTAACTGGTGCCGGGAAGCGATGACCGCCAGCATCCAGAGCAGTCTGCGCATGGCGCGCCTCGTCGTCTAGCATCTGCTCAACAATGGCGCGACTCTTGCTGTCGCTCTCGGGAAGCTCATCGAGATGTTTTTGCAAATGATCGCAGACCTGATCTTCAGTAGCAGCCACAAAACCCAGGCTAAGTTTGTCACTAATCAAGCCAGCGCCGGCGCCTAAACCAAAAGACATGGCGTACCAAATGGGATTCAGCGCACTGGTACGACCGCCCAATTCGTTGATGCGCTGTTCACACCATGCCAGATGATCAATCTCCTCGGCAGCCGCATGTTCCATCTGCTTTCCAATTTCGGGCAACTTGGCTGTCAGGGCCTGACCCTGATACAGAGCCTGGGCGCAAATTTCTCCGGCATGATTGACACGCATAAGCCCAATGGCGTGCTGACGCTCCTGATCGGACATCTCAGTATCTGCAATTTCAACCGCTGGAGAAACCCGCTGCGGCTCAGGAGCATTGCCCAATACCGTGCGTAATCCCTGGTCCAGTTGGGTAAGAATCTGATCTATTGCTGTGAGTTGTCGATTTGCCATATTAATAATCTATGTAACCTGCTTATTGCCCTAGTCTGCAGCTTGAATTGTAGCTGCTGTGGAAAAGTATTTCTTGCCTATGTAAATAGGTACGTAGGCAACAGCAAAAAAGCCCATTGCCAATGCTTCACACACCAGTACATAAAACGGCCAGGGGCCAAAGTAATCCAGAATAGAGGGGTTGATCGGCTTTTCCATTAGATAGAAGTAATTGGCATCCAGGGTTAAATTCACTGGAATTAGCACCAACATATAAATATTTAGCCACACAAAGGTACGCAACATACTTTTCGCTTCAGGGATAAGATTAAAGGCCAGCAAATGGTGAATGACCAAAATGACCAGACCGCCGTGAACTATCCAGTACTTAAAATACCCATAACTGGGAAAGCCGGCGTAGAGATCTGGGGTTAGCATGGCCTGAAAGGTCCCGCAGAGAACCAGAAAATAGATAACCTCAAATCGCCTGAAATTGGGCTGCCAAAATAACAGCGGCGCCAGCAGGGCAAAAAGATTACATATTGAAAGCGGTAGATCGACCTTATAATTAAACAGGCCATTCCAGGAATGGATCCAGGAGAAGATCACCACAGTCACCGACAGAAACAGTGCTATTGCGCGACCCAGCCAAAGATTTTGTTGAGCACTAAGCCTTCTGCCGACATTCACAATCAGCAGCAGTATTCCGGCAAATGCAACCAAAGTCCACCAGTGCAATGGGCTGAAGGAAGCGAAGGGAATATCAAAACTAAAAAATGGATGATCCATATTACCCCCTGTTATTAGAAGCCGTGGCTTGCAGCTCTAGCTGGCGCTTTCACGCTCTATGGCTCGCCAGGCGATATCATCTCTAAAATATATACCATCCCAGTGGATCTCAGATGCCAGCTCATAGGCCCTGCGCTGGGCTTCAGAGACTGACTCGCCCATAGCCGTGGCACAGAGTACCCGGCCACCGCTGGTGACAACTGCATTACCTTGCAGTGCTGTGCCAGCATGGAAGACCTTGGCATCTGTAGCCCCAGGCTCTGCTGTAGTCGCTGGCTGCAACCCAGAAATAATATCGCCGCCCCGGTAGGCACCTGGGTAGCCACCGGCTGCAAGTACAACTCCCACTGCAGGGCGCGAGTCCCACTGAGCCTGTTGCTTATCTAGATCGCCGTCAATGGCTGCCAGACAATGAACCACCAGATCTGATTGCAGGCGCAATAAAATAGGCTGTGTCTCCGGATCACCAAAACGGCAGTTATACTCGATCACCTTGGGGGTGCCATCGGCCATAATCATCAGGCCGGCATACAGAAACCCAATGTAATCATTACCCTCTGCGGCCATGCCCATCACCGTAGGGTAAATTACCTCATCCATGATGCGTTGATAGATTATCCTGTCCACCACCGGCGCTGGCGAATAGGCACCCATGCCCCCGGTATTGGGGCCGGTGTCCCCATTGGCTGCGCGTTTATGATCCTGGCTGGTAGCCATGGGTAGCACATTGGTGCCATCCACCATCACAATAAAGCTGGCTTCTTCGCCGTCGAGAAATTCCTCAATAACCACCCGGTGACCAGCCTCTCCAAAGGCATTGCCCGCCAGCATATCTCGAACCGCATCCTCCGCCTCGGTCATAGACATAGCCACAATAACGCCTTTGCCTGCAGCCAGACCATCTGCTTTGATAACAATAGGTGCGCCCACTTTATGTAGGTAGGTAAGGGCCTGATCCAAATCAGTAAAATTGCCATAGCTGGCCGTTGGAATCTGATGGCGTTCAAGAAAGTCTTTGGTAAAGGCTTTCGAGCCCTCAAGTTGAGCTGCACCTTTGCCGGGGCCAAAAATAGGCAGATCACGAGCCTGAAAAAAATCCACAATGCCATCTACCAGCGGTTGCTCCGGCCCTACGATAGTAAGGCCAACCCCATTGGCGGTAGCAAAGTCTGCCAGCCCTTGAAAGTCATTTACCCGGAGGTCAATATTCTCGATATTGGCTTCCCCGGCAGTGCCCGCATTGCCGGGAGCAACAAATACTTTTTTTACATCTGCGCTCTGGGCAGCCTTCCATGCAAGAGCGTGCTCGCGCCCACCAGAGCCAATAACCAGTACATTCATCAAACCCATTCCAACTGTCAAATCGAGCCTCGATTGTAGCAGACTGCAGTAAATAGGTGTTTAGGCAGGCACCAATATTGTAGTCTAAACATCTAAAAAAAAACCTGTGCCGTACTTTAATCAGTAACAACAATAATCAAAGGGCTGCCACTATCTCTGACTCTGACCAAGGTCCCACCATTGTCTGGTTTCGCCAGGACCTGCGGCTTGCCGACAATCCCGCGTTATGCGCAGCCTGTGACAGGGGCGAGATTATTCCTGTATATATTCTCGATGACAATAACTCTGCCGAATGGGCTATGGGTGGCGCCAGTCGCTGGTGGCTGCATCAGGCCCTTGAGTCTTTAAACCATTCATTGCAGGACAAACTCAATATTTTTCAGGGCGATCCGCTGACAATTTTAACTACGCTGATAGAGGAGACCTCGGCCTCCTCTATTGTGTGGAACCGCTGCTATGAACCCTGGCGTATAGCCCGCGATAGCAAGATTAAAACTGCTCTTAAGGATCAGGGTATAGAGGTTGATAGTTATAATGGCTCACTGCTCTGGGAACCCTGGCAGGTGCTTAAAAAAGACCAGACTCCCTACAAGGTCTTTACTCCCTATTATCGCCGTGGATGTCTCTCTAAAACGCCTCCCAGAAAGCCCTTAGGGATCCCGGGCAATATCAGATCCCAAGCGGTCTCTCAGAGCGCCCTGACACTGGATAAGCTGCAGTTACTGCCGAGTATCCCATGGGATACGGAGATGCGGGCACGCTGGGATATCAGTGAGACAGCAGCCCAGGATCGGCTAGATGAATTTGTGATAGATGAGCTAGAGGATTACCGGGAAGGTCGCAACTTCCCGAACAAAGCCAATGTGTCGCGCCTGTCCGCCTATCTGCATTTTGGTCAGATATCCACCAACACTGCCTGGCACCGCGCGTCAGATGCAGCGGCGCTGATCGACAATGAATCCAGCATAGATACATTTTTAAGTGAACTGGGATGGCGAGAGTTCTCCCATTATTTGCTCTATCACTTTCCTCAGTTGCCGAGTGACAACCTTCAGCAGCGCTTTAATATCTTTCCCTGGGCTGAAAATACTGATGCAGATCTCAGGGCTTGGCAGCAGGGTCGCACGGGCTATCCATTAGTTGATGCAGGTATGCGTGAGCTCTACACCACCGGCTATATGCACAACCGCGTGCGTATGGTGGTGGGCTCATTTCTGGTTAAGAATTTGCTTATCCACTGGCATCGGGGCGAGGAATGGTTTTGGGACTGTCTTGTAGATGCGGACTTAGCGGCCAATAGTGCCAGCTGGCAGTGGATCGCTGGATGTGGTGCCGATGCGGCACCTTTCTTTAGGATTTTTAATCCGGTTACCCAGAGTGAAAAGTTCGATAAGCAGGGGGACTATATTCGACGCTATGTGCCTGAGTTGGCAGATATGCCAGCCAAGTATATCCATGCGCCCTGGCTGGCTCCGGCGGAGGTTCTAGCCGCAGCCGGAGTAGAGGTTGGTGCTAACTATCCAGCGCCGGTTGTAGATATCAAAGAATCCAGAGAGCGGGCACTGGCCGCCTTTGCGCTAACCAAAAATATTACTTAGTGCCTAAAGTGGCGCATGCCGGTAAACACCATGGCCATGCCATGTTCATTGGCTGCGGCAATTACTTCATCATCGCGCATTGAACCGCCGGGCTGGATAATGCAGCTGATACCAGCTTCGCCAGCATTGTCTATGCCATCGCGGAAAGGGAAGAATGCATCTGATGCCATCACAGCGCCGGCAACTTCCAACCCTGCATGCTCAGCTTTAATGCCGGCAATACGGGCCGAGTTGATACGGCTCATCTGTCCAGCGCCGACACCTACAGTCTGGTTGTTCCTGGCATAGATAATGGCATTGGACTTCACCATTTTGGCAACTTTCCAGGCAAACATCATATCGTCCATTTCGGCATCTGAAGGCTGACGATCGGTGACTACTTTTAGATCCTGCGCTGTGACCATGCCATTGTCGCGGTCCTGAATAAGCAGCCCGCCATTGACGCGCTTGTAGTCAAAGTCCTGAGGACGCTCAGTTCCCCAGGCACCACATTCCAGCAGACGCACATTTTTCTTGGCCGCCACAGCGGCAACGGCCTCTGCAGATACAGAGGGAGCAATAATTACTTCCACAAACTGCTTTTCGCAGATTTTCTCTGCGGTGGCTGCGTCCAGTTCACGGTTGAAAGCAATAATACCACCAAACGCTGATTCCGGATCTGTGGCAAAAGCCAGGTCGTAAGCCAAATTGATATCAACCGCCACAGCAACACCGCAGGGGTTAGCATGCTTGACGATAACGCAGGCTGGCTGATCAAATTGTTTAACACATTCTAAGGCTGCGTCGGTATCGGCAATATTATTAAAGGATAATTCCTTACCCTGTAACTGAACTGCAGTTGCCACGCTGGCTTCTGTTGGATTGGCTTCAGTATAAAAAGCCGCCTTTTGATGGGGGTTTTCGCCGTAGCGCATTTCCTGAGTTTTAAAATACTGCACGTTAAAAGTATCAGAGAAATCGCGCTTTTCATTGGCGATATTTCTGGCGCCGAAATGGTTGGCAATCATCCCGTCATACCCAGCAGTGTGCTCAAAAGCCTTGACCATTAACTGGTACCTGGTGCTGTAGTCCAGCTGACCATTATTGGCTTGCATTTCCTCAACCACGGTTTTGTAATCGCCGGCATTCACTACTATGGCAACGTCTTTGTGATTTTTGGCCGCAGAGCGAACCATGGTTGGACCACCAATATCAATATTTTCAATCGCCGTGGGCAGATCGCAGCTGGGGTCGGCAACCGTAGCTGCAAAGGGGTATAAATTAACCACGACCATATCAATAGGCTTGATATCATGCTCGGCCATTACATTATCATCTTTGCCGCGACGGCCCAGAATGCCACCATGTACTTTCGGATGCAGTGTTTTTACACGGCCATCCATCATTTCTGGAAAGCCGGTGTAGTCAGACACCTCAGTTACCGCAATTGAATTTTCCCTCAGCAGACGAAAGGTGCCTCCAGTGGAGAGTATTTCTACGCCCTGTTCGGTAAGTGCCTGGGCAAAATCAACGATGCCAGTTTTATCAGAAACACTGATCAGTGCGCGGGAAATTGTTCGTAAGTCGCTCATGGAGTCCTCGGTTTAAAAAGCTGATGATTCAAAGGGTGCGGTAGATGATTAGTAACTGTTACAGAAGGTCATACTGTTTTAATTTTTTGCGCAGAGTGCCGCGATTTAGGCCGAGAATCTCGGCGGTGCGGCTTTGATTCTGGCGCGTGTAATTCATGGCTGCACTGAGTAGCGGGGGCTCAACTTCGGCCATCACCAGCTCGTAGAGATCTTTGGTGTCCTGGCCATCCAGGTCAGCAAAGTAGCGTTTCATGGCTTCGGCCACACTGTACCTGAGAGACTGGCTGCTATGGCTTTCGCTGGCTGCAGAGCTGTCTTCTGCCTGGATGTTTTGTGTCTCTGATGCAGAACTCATGCGGCCTGTTCCTGGTTCACTGGATTATTAAAAAATTGCTGGAGAAATTGCTGCTGCTCAACCCTGCTTTCAAGCTTATTAAAGTGCTGGGTAAACTCTTTACCGCCCACTAGCTCGCTGCTGTACCAACCAATATGTTTTCTGGAAATGCGCACGCCACCCACTTCGCCGTAAAATTTATGCAGCGCCGTTAAATGGCGCGCCATCATTTGGCCCAGCTCATAAAAGCTCGGGGGTGCCAGGCATTCGCCATTTTCGAGATACTGATTAATCTGTGAAAAAATCCACGGGTTACCCTGGGCGCCGCGACCAATCATAACTGCCGCAGCGCCTGTGTGCTCGAGTACGGCCACGGCCTTTTCCGGACTGGTAATATCGCCATTGGCCATAACTGGTATAGAGATGGCCTCTGCCACTGCGGCGATGGTGTCGTATTCGACCTCGCCCACAAAGCGGCAGGCACGGGTGCGGCCATGGACGGCAAGAGCTGCAATACCAGCTTCTTCGGCAATTTTTGCAATGCTCACGGCATTGCGGTTTTGGCGGTCCCAGCCGGTGCGAATCTTTAGTGTGACAGGTACATCAACGGCGTCGACCACCGCATGCAAAATACTGGAGACTAACTGTGGGTCCTGCAATAGGGCCGACCCCGCTGCGCGTTTACAGACTTTTTTTGCCGGGCAGCCCATATTGATATCGATAATCTCAGCGCCCTGAGCAACATTAAACTGCGCCGCTGTAGCCATCATCTGCGAATCATATCCAGCAATCTGTACTGATCTTGGTGCCGGCTCATCGCCAAACTGAATACGCAGGCGTGACTTTCTGGTGTCCCAGGTGCTGGGATCGGCGGCCACCATCTCGGAGACAACCAGCCCCGCACCCATTTCCCGACACAGCTGACGGAAAGGCAAATCAGTTACGCCAGCCATAGGGGCCAGTATGGTTTTGCGGTCAATCTGGTAGGGGCCAATATTAAACACAGCAAGTCCAGAGATCAGAGAAAAATCGAGAGGCCATTCTACCCTGTGCCCAACTGATTAAAAAGTGATCAATTAAAAAAAACGATATTTTTGCACTGATGCTGTAAATAGATAGCCCTAAACCTATAATAAACTTTCAACAACAGAATAATTAATCGCTGCCTATGATATCCAATAATGATTTCCCCCGGCTTTTAAGGCTATGGTCTACCGATCGGCATACAGAGAGCTGGGTATTGGGTACGGTCTATAAAACCACCGGGCCCTGTTATCGAAAGGCTGGGGCCTTTATGCTATTTAATAGTCTGGGCCAGCAGTTTGGTCTGTTAAGCGGCGGCTGTTTGGAGTCCGATATTCAGCGCTATGCAAAAGAGGTGATGGCCAGCGGCCAGCCAACGACCATCTGTTACGACGGCTCCGATGAGGATGATATTTCATTTCAGTTTGGCATAGGCTGTGGCGGCACAGTCTATATTCTGTTGCAGCCTATAACAGAGCAAAACAGCTATCTTCAGCTGGAAGCTCTGGCTGAAAGCCTGGCCCGCCGAGAGTCCAGCATCTATTTACAGAAAGTTATGGGTGATAGCGCCGAGGCTCAATTGCTCACCGAGGCGGATCAAAACAACAGCCAGTACCTTCAGATTACCGCGCAATTGGGGAGTTCAAAAGCCAAGCTATTGATGTTGGAGACCGGTGCTGGTCGCCATGAATATTTAGCGACCAGAATTACTCCGCCAATCCATCTGCTGGTTGTTGGGGGTGGCGTGGATGCCAGACCATTGGTCGGCATGGCCAGTATTTTGGGTTGGGAGGTCTCTGTCTGTGACCCTCGCCCCGCCAATGCCCGGCGGGAACACTTTATGAGCGTCGATAATATTCTCGACTGCCCTGTGTCAAAACTACCTGAACACTGGCTTTTTGACACCTTCGATGCCGCTATTCTGATGAGCCATAATTTGCAGATGGATGCTCAGGCGCTGAGTGTTCTGCAGGGTTCTCGCGCAGACTACCTGGCGCTGCTGGGTCCGCAATCGCGCAGGGCCTCGGTAATAGAACTAGCTGGTATGCAGGATTCAGAACTGCGCATTCCGGTGGCCGGGCCGGCGGGAATTAATCTTGGCGGTGAATTGCCAGAATCTCTGGCGCTGTCAATCTTGTCCCAGTGTCATGCCGTTCTGCACAGTGCAGATGCACAGCCGCTATATCAGTTGTCTCCAGCACTGGAACAATCTCAGTGAGAGCCAATATAGGCGCAGTTATTCTGGCGGCCGGCAGAGGCTCAAGGTTTGCCAACTCTGGCGGCGATGGCCCCAAGCAACTAGTGTCTATCGACGGCTTGCCCATGCTGCAACAGGTGATAAACCAGGCCAATACATTATTGCCGGGCAGGGTGCACAGCCTATTGGGCAGTGACTGGCAGGCTATAGAGCAACAGGTTGTCGGCTCTGAGGTAATTATTAATCCGCATTGGCAGCGTGGACTAGGCAACTCTATTGCCTGTGCTGTAAAGCATCTGTCTGCAGCCCCGGCGGCCTATGAGGGTCTATTGGTGATGCTTGGCGACCAGCCAGTCTTAAACAGCAGCGGGCTCGCGGAAATGCTGGATTTATTTGATGGTGACAGAGCAGTCTGCGCCTCCTATGCCGGTCATGCGGGAGTGCCGGCACTATTCCCCCGCGCACTGTTTGCCAATTTAATAGCTCTGGATGGAGATACTGGTGCCAGGGTTATGTTGCAATCACTCACAGCTAAAATCACAGTTCCTATGCCCGAAGCGGCTGTAGATATAGATACTGTTGAGGATGTTAATAGGCTACGACAGGCGGCTGCTCAGTCAGGCAAATTTTCTGGCTGAAAGCCGTGCCCATTCGTCTTCAATGCCAGCGGCATCAAAATCAAAATGCTTCAGATAGGGCGCAGCTACCTCGTCAATCTGAGTTTCCAGCAACCCTGACAGGCAGAGCGAGCCATTGGCGGCGGTGAGTTCGCTAATATTGCCTGCCAGCTGAATAAGTGGCGCGGCAAGAATATTGGCCATCATCACATCGGCCAGGCTGTTATCTGGAATAGCATCGGGCAGGCAGGTAATAAGGTGCTGGTCAGCAATATTATTGCGCCGGGCATTATCGCGACTAGCGAGTAGCGCCTGAGGGTCATTATCTATGGCAATTACCTTGTCTGCGCCCAACAGTAGGGCGGCAATACCAAGGATTCCTGAGCCACAACCATAGTCAATTAAAGTTTTACCCTTGAGATCTTGCTGGTCCAGCCAGCGCAAGCATAGATGTGTAGTGGGATGGCTGCCAGTACCAAAGGCCAGCCCTGGGTCGAGCAGCAGGTTGATGCCATTGGGGTCTGGTGCATCAGTCCAGCTTGGACAGATCCAAAGGCGATCGCCACATTTAAGTGGTTTAAAATACTTCTTCCACTCCTGAGACCAGTCTTTATCTTCAAGAAGTTCCCAGCGCAGCTCTGGGTTTAATTGAGGCTGTAATTGGGTTTTTAGCTGAAGGGATACAGCATCTGTATCTACAGTCGAGGGGAAGAGCGCTTTGAGAATGCAGCTATCCCAGAGAGGGGTCTCGCCCACTCCGGGTTCAAGAATCGGCTGGTCTGCAGCATCCTGCAGCGTGACTGACACAGCGCCCACCTCCAGCATGGCATCCTCAGCAGACTCTGTCTGTTGTCGGGATACTTCAGTCTGCAGCTGAACCCATCGATTGGCTGACACTCTTTTAGAGACCGAGCTTTTTCTCGAGGTAGTGGATATTGACTCCACCTTTCTTAAACTCGGTGTCGCGGACCAGGTTTTCATGGAGTTCTATATTGGTTTTTATACCGTCAATAACCATTTCATCAAGCGCATTGCGCATTCTCGAGAGCGCCGAATTTCTGTCGCGGCCGTAGGTTATAACCTTGCCAATCAGACTGTCGTAGTTGGGTGGCACTCTGTAGCCATTGTAGATATGGGAATCAACGCGCACGCCATTGCCACCGGGTGCATGATAGGCATTAATAGTACCCGGCTGAGGCAAAAAGCTTACCGGGTCTTCTGCATTGATGCGGCACTCAAAGCTATGGCCGCGGAAAATAATATTTTCCTGCTTAAAGCTCAGTGGCCTGCCGCTGGCAATCAATAGCTGTTCTTTAACAATGTCAACGCCAGTGATCATTTCAGATACCGGGTGTTCAACCTGAACACGGGTGTTCATTTCAATAAAGTAGTAGTTGCCGTCTTCGTAGAGAAACTCAAAGGTGCCAGCACCGCGATAGTTAATCTGGATGCAGGCGTTGACGCAGCTTTGAAATACAGCCTGACGCGCTTCTTCAGGGATTCCGGGAGCCGGAGCCTCCTCAATAACCTTCTGATGACGCCGTTGCAGCGAGCAGTCGCGATCACCCAGATGGATGGCACTACCCTGGCCATCTGCCAGTATTTGCACCTCAACATGTCGCGGGTTCTGCAGAAATTTCTCCATATACACAGTGCCATCACCAAAGGCGGCTGCGGCTTCTGTCTTGGTGATGCTCACTGCGTTGAGCAATGTTTGCTCGTTTTCCACCACGCGCATACCGCGACCACCACCCCCAGCTGCTGCCTTAATAATAACCGGATAGCCTATGCGCAGAGCCGTGGCCTTAAGAAATTCGGGATCATTGGGTAGAGGGCCGTCAGAGCCTGGCACTGTAGGCACACCAGCTTCTTTCATGGCTTTAATGGCCGCTACCTTGTCACCCATAACGCGGATCACATCGGCGGTTGGGCCTATAAATACAAAACCGCTATTCTCTACCTGCTCGGCAAAGTCTGCATTCTCAGCTAAAAACCCATAGCCGGGGTGAACCGCCTGAGCACCAGTAATTTCCATGGCGCTAATAATTGCCGGCACATTCAGGTAGCTCTGGGGTGAGGGGTTGGGACCAATACAAATAGCTTCGTCCGCTAGCTTCACATGTTTCAGGTCAGCATCGACTTTCGAGTGCACGGCAACGGTTTTAATTTCTAACTCTTTGCAGGCGCGAAGAATTCTTAGGGCAATTTCGCCACGGTTGGCGATAAGCACTTTATCGAGCATGATCAGGTTCCTGGCAGACTTTAAACAATGGTAAACATAGGTTGATCGAACTCAACCGGCTCACCGTCTTCAAGCAGTATGGCCCCTATGGTGCCCGCTTTGTCGGCTTCAATCTGATTCATCATTTTCATAGCTTCGATAATGCACAGAACATCACCAGGGGCGACAGTCTGGCCGACCTCAACAAAGGCCGCAGAGCCCGGTGCCGGGGCGCTATAGAAGCTGCCAACCATTGGCGAGCGCACCACATGGCCACTCAGTTCATCCGCTGCCGGAGCTGCCACTGCGGCAGCAGCAGGTGCAGCTGCTGCTGGTGCTGCAGGCACTGCCACTGGAGCCGGAGCAGGAGGCGCCGCATAGGCCACTGGGCCGCCGCGGCTAATGCGCACAGACTCCTCACCCTCGGTGATTTCCAGTTCATTAATATTGGATTCTTCCAGCAGTTCTATCAGTTTCTTAACTTTGCGAATGTCCATTCTAATCTCTCGTTATTGGTCAAGCTTGCCAAGCACAGCGTGCAGCGCAAGATCGTAGCTTTTAGCGCCGAAGCCGCAAATAACGCCTTCAGCAATATCAGAAAAATAGGAGTGACGACGAAACTCTTCTCGCCCATGGACATTAGAGAGGTGCACTTCTATAAAGGGAATTTCTACGCCTAGCAGCGCATCGCGCAGGGCCACGCTGGTGTGCGTAAAGGCGCCTGGGTTAAAGATAATATAGTTAACCCCTTCCTGTCTGGCATCGTGGATGCGCTGAATCAGCTCATATTCGGCATTGCTTTGCAGTGCCTGTAAATGATGGCCTGCACTAATAGCGGTATCCATTAGGTGCTGGTTGATCTGTTCCAGAGAGTCGCTGCCATAGAGTTCTGGCTCACGGGTGCCGAGTAGATTCAGGTTGGGGCCGTGTAAAAGAAGTATGGTCGCCATAAGAGTCATCACAGGTCTGCCAAATAGTTGCAGCAGTCTGCCCTAAAAATCAGAGGCTGTCCAGAAATTGAGATAAAAACTGATTTTCGACGAAATTAGAGGCATTTAACCAGTTTTTAATGGCATTTTCCTCGGCGTTTTCGATTGACAACAGCCACTTAGCGACCAGATAGCGAGTTTTAGCCCCATAATCGCACCAAAACAAGGCGTTTAGCAAGAAGTTCTGCTAAGTTCGCTTAAAATGCCGTGTATTTAAGCTAAAATCTGCGATTTTGCTCGTTAACGCTATTTAGCGCATCTATAACCATCTCTCGCAATAGAATTTGTGGCAAAATCTGTGCCTCTCTGTTGCCCTGGGGATATAGCAGATACAGGGGCACGCCGCTGCGCTGATACTGATTGAGAAGTTCTGTAATCTCCGGGTCGCTATGGGTCCAGTCGCCTTTCATATAGGTAATATTGTTAGCTTCGAGGGTTTGATAGAAAGCCTCTGAGCTCAGTGCGACCTTTTCATTGGCCAGGCAGGTAATACACCAGTCTGCAGTAAGATTGACAAAGACAGGCTTGCCGATGCTGCGCAGGTCACTTAGGCGCTGGGGAGAATAGGTCTCCCAGCGCGCCACTTTCCCCTCTCCTGACAGGCCTGCAGCAGGTATGGCAACAGCCCCCACCAGGCAGAGAGCTGCTAATAGTTTATTGATGCTTGGTTGCCAGCTTTTTGTGTCCGCGGCCTGATCAAGTTTCCACAACCAGATCGCCATGGCAATCAGGGTTAGGCCCACAATAACTGCGGCAACTACATCCACACTGGTTTGTCGCCCAGCCACCCAAATAAGCCAGGCTGCGGTTAGATAGAGAGGGAAAGACAGGAACTGCTTGAAAGTATCCATCCACTGTCCGGGTTTTGGCAGGCGCTGACTAAGCCCCGGGATAAGAGTGAGTAGGATAAAGGGCAGGGCCATGCCCAGTCCCAGAAAGGCAAATACCAGCAGGGCAACCGCTGACGACTGGGATACTGCAAAGCCCAGTGCAGGACCCATAAAAGGTGCAGTGCATGGACTGGCGACAGTGGTGGCTAAAACGCCTGTCAAAAAGGATGAGCTGAGACTCCCCTCATCGCTGTCTGCCGACTGGCCGATAGACATCAAGCTGGTGCCAACTTCCAGATAGCCAGAGAACGCCAGCCCCATAATAAAAAACAGATATATCAGGCCAATAATAAAGCCCGGAGACTGCAGCTGAAAACCCCAGCCCACCGCTTCTCCAGCTGAACGCAGCGCCAGCATAACCACGGCTATGGCCACAAAACTCGAGACCACACCCAGGGTATAAGCCAAGCTATGTATCTGTTTGCTACGCTCGGACTGATGAGTTCGAGCAAAACTTAAAGCCTTGATTGATAGCACCGGAAAAACACAGGGCATCAGATTTAAAATCATACCCCCGGCGAGAGCAAAAATAAGCACCCAACCCAGAGACAATGGTGTGTCTACTGATGAGTTGGCGCTATTTTCTCGCTGCGCCGATGCCGAGGGTTTGCTGCTAATATCGATATTCCCGGATACCAGGTCAATGGTTACCCACTGTTTATAAGGCGGATAGCAGAGGCCGGCGTCGGCACAGCCCTGAGACTCTATTTGAATTTCAATCTGCTGGGCATCTGTACTGAAGGGCAGGGCCACTCTGGTACTTTTATAGTAAACCTCCAGTTCGGCCTCGAAGTAATCATCCCACTTGACCTTGCCGGTCTGAAAAATGGGCGGCTGCAACTGACTGTTTGGATCCACGGCATTGAATTTAAAGCGATCCCGATAGAGGTAGTAGCCATCGGTAATGGTCCAGTCAAACAGCAGCTGATTGCCCTCTACAGACAGATCCACCTGATAGGCCTGCTCTACAGGGATAAAGCTATTGTTGTTTTGTACCAAAGCATTGTTAGCTGCGGCAGAAGTGAGCGACATGGACAGCTGAGCAAAGCTGGACAGGCTAAAGGACAGAGCCAAGAGCCCCAGGCCAAGCAACAGGCTCTGCTTAAAAAATTTCTTCATATCGCTATTCCATTGCCATACTGGCGTCATATCTAGGGTGCAGAGTCCATATTCGAAAATAATACTAAATACTCTGACCCTTACTTTAACATTTTGATAGCATAGGCAGGGTAAAAAACCTCGTTAACCAGCCAACCTCGCCAGCCCCGTGCTATAGTTTGCGAGAGGGATAATATGAAAAAATCCATTATCACCCTGCTTATTGTTGCTGCGCAGTTCGCTCTGCTAGCACCCTTAGCCTATTCTCAGTCACAGCCAGCAACTCAGTTAAAAGCGGCGGTGCTTGAGGCCGCTGATGCCTACATCCGCACCATGCCTCCGGGGCGCTCAGTCACCGCTGGCTTTCTTCGCGTTACCAACCGTGGCGACCTGCCCTGCCAGCTGGTAGGCGTCGAATCCCCTGTATCTGACCGCCTTGAGTTCCATGAGCACCTGCACAGCGATGGCATGATGCGCATGCGACCGGTTTCTGGCGGACTGCAGATAGCGGCTGGCGAGACATTGGTATTCCAGCCCGGCGGCTTGCATATTATGCTGTTCAATATTCAGCAACCACTGGTCGCTGGGGAGAATACGCCACTGCAGCTCAATACAGATCAATGCGGGACTCTTGAAGTCGATGCCGAAATTCGCAGTTTAGTGACCAAGCCTATGGGCGGGATGCACCATTAATGGAATTCTTTAAGGGACTGAGATCGAGATGGAGCCGCTCCTACCATGATATGAGTGAAACTCTGTCCGAGGATTATGTGGGCGAAAAGGCTCCCAAAGGACTGCGCTATAGTCTTTTAACTGTAGCCCTGTTGTTTGTATTACTGATATTGCTGGGTTGGTATTGGAGTGATGAGCCCGATCTATTTGAAGTGGCATCAGTCAATAACCAGTCGCAACAACCTGTGATTGGCGCTGCCACTACTGGCACCCTGGTGTATGTGATCGATGCAATGCTGGAGAAGCCCGGTGGCTATCTGGCCAATGATGTTATACCGCCAGGCCTTTGGCTGGACAATCTGCCCAGCTGGGAGTTTGGTGTGCTGGTGCAGGTGCGGGACCTCAGCAAAGCGCTGCGCGAATCATTTAGCCGCTCCCAATCTCAGTCGACCGAAGATCGCGACCTAGCCCTGGCCGAACCCAGATTTAATGTCGACCATAAGAGCTGGGCTGTGCCCTGGCCCGAAAGTGAGTATGCCGATGGTCGAGACTACCTGAAAAGTTACCTGCAGCGCCTGAGTGATGAGCAGGAATACGATGCTCAGTTCTATGCCCGTGCCGACAATCTGCGCTATTGGCTGGGTACAGTTGAAACCAGATTGGGCAGCCTGTCCCAGCGACTTTCTGCCAGCGTGGGACAGCGGCGCATCAATACAGATCTGGCTGGAGCGGCAGATGCGCGCCAATCCACGGCCTCCCCCTCAGAGCTTGTGGTAAAAACTGACTGGATGCAGATTGATAATGTTTTCTATGAAGCTCGCGGAACCTCCTGGGCACTGCTACATTTTCTACAGGCGATCGAAATTGATTTTGCAGATGTACTGGAAAAGAAAAATGCCCGAACCAGTGTTCGACAAATTGTGCGCGAGTTGGAAATGACTCAGCAGCCGGTGCATGCACCGATTATTGTTAATGGTGAAGGTTTTGGTTTACTTGCTAATCACTCACTGGTGATGGCGTCTTATATTAGCCGCGCCAATGCGGCGATTATTGATTTAAGGGAGTTGCTCTCCCAAGGTTAGATACCAATGACAGATGTCTTGAATGCAGATGGAATTGTTTCTGGGACAGAATTAGAGAACAAACTAGAGAGACCACCAGACAAAGAGTCTGGCACTGGACTTGAACAGGCCCTCAGCAGGGACCTTGTGGCGGCCCGTCTAAAAGGCGGCGTGATGGTCGTCGATGAAAATTTTAAAATCGTTATGATTGACCGCAAGGCTGCCAAATTTTGTGGTGTCTCCTCAGGGCAGTCTCAGGGTAAGGGATTTTACTCACTGTTCCCCGGCCTTCACGGCAGTCTATTTGCCTCTGAACTCCATGAAGTACTTATAGCCATTGGCGAGAAACGCTGCTCCAGACCCAGCCACAATACATTATTGGACCAGTTTGCCAACGCCTTTAAGGCCAGTTCAATGCCCCCCGAGCCCATACAGGCAATTTCCATGCGCGCCTATCGGGATGGCAGCAATATCTATGGCTTAATCCGTATTCACTTCAACAGTCAGATAGACAGCCTGGCAGCTGAGGGCTCTGTGGCGCTGCATCCTGAGCAGACTCCAGGCAATGGCAATTCAGACTCGGCAACCATCAGCCGCAATATTTGCTTCAATCAGGAAAGCGCGCTACTAGTGGTGGATTGCTATGGTTATATCTCAACACTAAGCCAGAGCGCAGAGCAGCTGTTTGGCTATAATGAAGAACTGTTGCGCGGCAGTTCAGTGCGACTGTTGTTTCCCGACCTCAACGATCTCGATGGCCTGGATATTTGCGAGAGCCTGAGCCTATTGGCATCCCAAAATTCTAATGGTTACATTTTAGCCGCTACTTCTGAGGGCGAGTCCCGGCGGCTGGATATACAGATTTTCAACTGTGCCGATGAATCCGAAGAGCTAATTTTGCTGTGCCGTGACTGCACCCGAGTCAGTTTGATAGTGGAGGAGTTAGTCAATCGTGGTCGCCTCTTTGACTGCGCCACAAAAAGTGTCGCCGATGCTGTATTAGTTGTGGATGCCGAGGGATTTGTAGCGGAGATGAACCCAATGGCCGAGCAGCTACTGGGCTTTGAGTTGGATACCTCAAAGGCTCTGCAAATTGAAGCAGTGATGCCCCTGGCCAATGAAGAGACCGGCGTTAAGGTGACCCCGGTACAGGATGCACTGACCCAGGCAACCAGTGTTCAGGAGACAGAGTCTCTCCTGCTAAAGGTTCGCGGCGCAGAGCCAATGCCTGTGGCTGTGTCAGCTTTTCCCATGCGTGACGCTATGAACAAAATGCAAAAGTGTCTAGTTATATTTCGCCCCCTGAGCGAGGCCCGGCGAGTATCCAGCCGCCTGCGCTGGCAGTCTATGCATGACCCACTCACCGGTTTACCCAACAGGAAATCTCTGGCGGAGCGACTTCAGCGCGCCATAGAAAGCGCCAAGCGCGAGGGCTCTATTCATGCGCTGCTGTATATCGACCTATATAATTTCTCGGTGATCAACGATACCAGCGGACATATGGCAGGGGATGAGCTGTTGGTTCAGTTTGCCCGCCTGCTAATGGAAATAACCGGTCCCAGTGATATAGCCGCGCGCATTGGCAACGATGAATTTGCACTTCTATTGCACTGTATAAATTACGACAAGGCCATGGCTATGGCAGAGCAGGTGCTTGAGGTGATTAAAGACTTTAGCATTCCCTGGGAGGGTGAAACTCTGCGCGTGGGTGCTAGCATTGGTGGCATTATGATCGATTCAGAGGCGCTCTCGGATATTGATCTTATGATCAGTGCCGGGTCCTCCTGCGCCGCCGCCCGTGACAGGGGGCGCAATAAAATTCATTTTCAATCATTTAATGAGGAGGTCACCAAGCGCCGCCGACTGGCCACAAGCATGCCCAAGATTGTCTCTGCACTGGACGAGAACAGGTTTACCCTTTTTGCCCAGCCTATTGTTTCGTTAAACCCCAATGTTGCGCTGCCCAGGTATTATGAAATCCTGGTACGCATGCGCGATCTTGATGGCACCATTCTGCCGCCCTCAGAATTTATACCGGTGGCAGAACATTTCTCCCTTATCGATGATTTAGATAAATGGGTGTTTACCAATGCACTGCAGTTTCTGAAGAAGCGGCAGCAGCGAGCGGAGCTGCTGCCCACACTGGCGGTCAACCTGTCGGGGAGCACTGTGGGCGACGAAAATGCCATTGACTATATTCTCGCCGGGTTTAGCGACAGCGGCATTCCACCTAAACATATTCAGTTTGAGATCACTGAGACCGCGGCGGTAAAACATTTACCTGAAGCCAAGCGACTGATCGCCACACTGCGCTCGGTAGGGGTGTCCTTTGCTCTGGATGACTTTGGCAGCGGTCTCTCCTCGTTTGCCTACTTAAAAGAACTGCCTATCGACTGCCTGAAAATTGATTCGAGTTTTATTAAAACCATGGATAACAGCGATGTTGACTACTCTGTAGTCAGTACCATCAATCACCTGGGCCATATTATGGGGGTGTCTACTGTCGCCGAAGGCGTGGAAAACAAAAGCCAACATCAGCTGCTAAAAAAAATAGGCGTCGACTATATTCAGGGCTTTTTGGTTAAACATCCCCAGCCGCTGGATAAAATCCTCAGCACTAACTAGTGCTGGCATTTTTATGCGAACTTTAGTCCATTGTATTCAGCACTGTGCAGTCTCGGCCCGTACTGGCCAACCACAGCGCTGGCTGCGCGGTTGGCGAAAGTGGCCGCCTCCAAGCAGCTCTGCCCTTGAGTGATGGCATACAGATAGGCGCCGGCAAACATATCACCAGCACCATTGGTATCCACGGCAGTCACTGGCTGACCCTGGGCTTTTAATAGGCTGAAACCATCAAAGACAAGTGCGCCCTCGGCACCCAGAGTTATAACAAACTGCTTTGCGGTTTTTTGCATCTCTAAAACGGCGCTGTCCAGATTATCTGTTTCGCACCAGCTAAGTGCCTCCTGTTTATTACAAAAAAGTAAGTCGACACCTGGTCCAATCATCTGTTGCAGGCCAGCTTTAAAGTGCTCAACAATGCCGGGATCAGAGAGGCTGATAGCAACCTTGGTGCCACTGTTTTGGGCTACTTCACGGGCCTTGATTACAGCGGCACGACCAGTTTCGCTAGTGACTAGATAACCTTCTATATAAAGATATTCTGAGTTGGCGACTGCATCAGGATCTATGTCTTCAGGGGCGAGTGTTTCACCTATACCAAGAAATGAGTTCATGGTTCTCTCCGCATCTGGAGTGACCATTACCAGACATTTACCTGTGATACCGGCGTGCAGTTGGTCATCGCCACTATGGTGGGCTCCGTTATCAATCAAATCCTGAAGATAGAACCGACCATTATCGTCGTCCGCTACCTTGCAAGCCATATAACCTCTGCCGCCAAATTGGGTCAGGGAGATTACCGTATTTGCAGCGGAACCTCCGCAAGCTCGCCTGGATAAGGTGAGATGGTCCTTCAGATTATTGATCAGAAAATGCTGGCGTTCTTCATCAACTAAGGTCATTAGACCTTTTTCAATGGCTAGTCTTTCCAAATCTTGATCTGTTACTTCGATTTCTGTATCGACCAGAGCATTGCCCAAGCCATAAACGTGGTATTTATTCATTTTTATATTGGTCTCAAGATTTAAGTCTGTGGGCAACAATACCATCCTGGGTGGCCAGAAATAATATATCTGCTGGCTTCAGGGCGAAAAGGCCATTGGTCACTACGCCAGTGATTTGATTGATTTTTTCTTCCAGCTCGCAGGCTGAGCCAATGGGATAGAGATGGTGGACATCCAGAATAAGATTGCCATTGTCTGTTACTACGCCTTCGCGCCACACGGGATCGCCCCCAAGTTTGACTAACTGTCTCGCAACATGGCTGCGGGCCATGGGGACCACTTCGACGGGCAAGGGGAAGGTACCCAGGTAATCTACCCATTTGCTTTCGTCGGCAATGCAGACAAACTCTCTGGCTACGGCGGTAACAATTTTTTCTCTGGTAAGCGCGGCGCCACCACCTTTGACTAACTCTAATCTAGGGTTGGCTTCATCGGCGCCATCAATATAGATGCTGACTTCTGCCACGGCATTGAGCTCGAATACAGGAATACCCTGCCCGCGAAGTCTTTCAGCTGAGGCTTCGGAGCTGGCTACAGTACCCTGAAATCTGTGTTTATGTTCAGCGATAAGGTCTATAAAGCAGTTGGCAGTTGAGCCTGTGCCAATGCCAACAATGCTGTCATCTTCGATACGCTCCAGGGTGTAATCTACCGCCGCCTGCGCAACCGCCTGTTTAAGTTGATGTTGGTCCACTGACTGCCCCTATGGTTATTGTTCGAATCTGAGAGTCGGGATTATAGGATAATCGGGGTGAAAAGGGGCTACTAAAAAGCCTTGGCTGTAGATTAGTGTCAACTGAGGCTGGCTTAAATTGCCTGATCAAATTACCATTGGCCCTCAGCTGGATAACCCGGAAAGCCCCATGCCTCATAAGTACGTCAAAAAAATTCTCGATGCTCGTATCTATGATCTGGCGATTGAAACGCCAGTTGATGCTGCGCCACTGCTTTCCCACAGGTTAAATAATCAAGTGCTGCTTAAGCGGGAAGACTTGCAGCCGGTATTCTCATTTAAATTGCGTGGCGCCTACAACAAGTTGCGCCATCTTTCCGATGAGCAACTGGCGGCTGGTGTGATTGCTGCCTCTGCTGGCAATCATGCCCAGGGTCTGGCGCTTGCCGCGAAAAAGATGGGGGTTAAAGCAACCATTGTTATGCCTCAGACCACACCGCAGATCAAGGTAGATGCAGTGCGTGCCAGAGGAGCCAAGGTGGTGTTGATCGGCGACAGCTACGATGCCGCTGCAGCTCATGCCAACAAGCTTATAGAAGAGCAGGGCCTGACCTATATTCATCCTTTTGACGACCCGGATATTATTGCCGGTCAGGGCACTATTGGCATGGAAATTCTGCGCCAGGTCCCCGGTGATCTGGACGCTATCTTTATTGCTGTGGGTGGAGGAGGACTCTGTGCTGGTGTTGCAGCCTATGTCAAAAATCTGCGGCCAGATATTAAAATTATTGCTGTGGAGTCCGATGACGCTGCCTGTCTGGATGCAGCTATGAAGGCAGGCCGACGGGTGCGACTAAAAGAAGTAGGTATCTTTGCCGATGGCACAGCAGTGGCTCAGATTGGCAAAGAGACCTTTCGCATACTTAAAGACCTTGTCGATGAAGTGATTACTGTTAGCACCGATGAAATCTGTGCAGCGATCAAAGATGTCTACAATGATACCCGCGCAATCTGTGAACCCTCAGGTGCCCTGGGCACTGCCGGGTTAAAAAAATATGTCGAGGCCCATGGCGTTGAGGGGCAGACATTAATGGCCATCCAATGTGGCGCCAATATAGATTTTGACCGCCTGCGCTATATTTCTGAGCGCACTGAGACAGGTGAAAAACGTGAAGCCGTACTGGCGGTGACCATCGACGAGGAGCCTGGCAGTTTCGAAAAATTTTGCAAGGCTCTGCACAGGCGCAATATCTCCGAGTTTAATTACCGATATAACGATGCCGACCGGGCACAGATATTTGTCGGTATGAAGGTGACTTCAGATGATGATCGGCGTGAGCTAGTGCAGGAGTTGGGTCGCAAGGGCTATGCCGTATCCGATATGACCGATAATGAAACCGCCAAGTTGCATATTCGCCATATGGTGGGTGGGCACGCCCCCCATGTGGTGGACGAACAGGTGTTCCGTTTTGAATTCCCCGAGCGCCCAGGAGCTCTGTTGAACTTCTTGGTTCAGCTGGGTGGTCGCTTTAATATCTCTATGTTCCACTACCGCAATCATGGTTCGGCCTTTGGTCGCGTACTGGTAGGTTTGCAGGCGTCGAAGAAAGATGCCCGTGAAGTGAGACAGTTTCTGGATAATTTGGGTTACCACTACACAGATGAAACCGATAACGAAGCTTATCGGTTCTTTCTTGGCAATCAGTGAGCCAGATTACAGTAGATCTGAGATTTTGCGGATCTGCAGTGCCTCAAAACCAGAACCGGCCAGGGCATCGGAAATTACCACCACCTGATCATCGCGAGAAAATTCATCCCGCTTAATCATAATCGCCGCAGCCGCAGCCAGAGTTTTCTCTGAGTCATCGCCAATTTCTATCTGATAGCTCAGCACATTGCGGTTAATAACCAGCTGTCGGCGGGTGCGGCTGTCGTTGGTAAAGGCGCAAACAATTGATTCCGGATGACAGTTGGTAATGCGATTCGCCATTCGCCCCCGCCTGGTTGGGACAATAATCGCCTTGGCTGAAATCGAGGTGGCTAGATCAACGGCGGCCTTGGCAATGTGCTGCTTATCATTCTCCAGAGCCAGATTGTCGGTAAAGCGAAGGCCGCGGCTGCTCTCTGTAGAGCGAGCTATGCGATCGAGAAATTCTACGCACTTAATTGGGTACTTACCCACGGTGGTTTCACCAGATAGCATAATGGCATCCGCTTCTTCATAGACCGCATTGGCCACATCGGTCACCTCGGCCCGGGTTGGGATTGGGTTTTCGATCATTGACTCCAGCATATGGGTGGCAACAATCACCCTGGTGCCCATCTCGGCGCAGGTGCGAATAATGCGGCGCTGAATTCGGGGAAGCACTTCCAGAGGTACCTCTGCCCCCAGGTCACCCCGGGCCACCATAATGCCATCGGCAGCAGCAATAATTTCCACCATATTGGTAATGGCTTCCTGGTCTTCAAGTTTGGCCACCACCTTTATTTGATCAGCTTTATCTCCCAGTAACTCACGCAGTTCATGAATATCATCTGCCTGGCGGACAAAAGACAGGGCGATAAAGTCGACCCCCTGCTCCATACCAAAAGCAATATCCCGGCGGTCTTTATCAGTAATCGCGGGCAAGTTGACACGAATGCCCGGCAGGTTGACGTGGCGCTTGCTTTTTAGCAGGCCGCCATCGATTACCTTAACCTGCATAACGCGCTCTTCTTTGTTTAATACCTCAAGATTGATCAGGCCATTATCCACTGTAATGGTATCGCCTACATCGACATCATTAATCAGATCGTCGTAGTTAATATGAATAGAGGAAGACTCAACATCCTCGGCACCGCGGGCCACAATTGAAATAGTGTCGCCCTCTTCAAGGTGCAGGTCATTGACCATATCACCGGTACGGATTTCAGGCCCCTGAGTATCCAGCAGTATGGCTATAGGATGGTTGAGTTTTTTATTGAGCTGGTGGATCGATTGAATGATCTTGGCATGGGACTCATGGTGGCCGTGGGACATATTGAGTCGAGCGACATTCATGCCCGCATTGGCGAGTTTTTCCAGCATATCAATGGATTCAGTAGCTGGGCCTATGGTGCAGATTATCTTTGTTTGGCGCATATTATCTCTTGGTCAGTGGCAATTAAATGTAGGGGAATATCCCAGCTCTGCTGGGACAGTGTTTCAACTTCTTGGCAACCGTGGGCCAGGCCAACCAGCTTGGGTTTAACGCGTTTGCTGTCCGCCATAAAGGCTAGGGTGCGATCATAGAAGCCGCCGCCCATACCCATGCGATTGCCCTGGCGATCAAATGCCACCAGAGGCATAAAAATAATATCCAGACTCCAGGGCGGAGCTACCTGGGTACTGTTAAGAACAGGCTCTGCAATACCAAAACGGTTTTTGGCCATTTTTGTGCCAGAATCATACTGGCCAAAATACAGCTTATTCTTCTTTAGCGGATGCAGTATGGGTAGAAAGCATGATTTACCCGCTTTAAGAGCAGTCGCTAAAACCACACCGGGATCAATTTCGCCATCATTGGCGAGGTAAATGCCAATGCGCTTGGCGCGCAGAAAAAAACCTTCATTGCAGAGTATTGACCCTAGTTGATCACCACTGAATCGCTGCTGTTCAGGGGTCAGTGCGCGTCTTTTTGCGCGGAGTTGCTGTCGAGTATCACCAGAAATCATGGTTTCGAACCGGTTATCAATAAATCCCAGAGTGCCGCTGCCAACGTGGCCTTGAACCGAAGAGTTCAAGGTGGCTATCCTCGCAACAAATCAGGCTTTCCGACGCACGGAAGTGCACAACATTGTTGGCGGAGAACGGCCGGATGTAAATTATCGGCTCAGGGACTTCTTGGCTGGCAAACACCCCAGGAAACTCCATTATAGCAGAGGGCAATTAAAAATAACCCCTGCGAGGCAGCAAATTTAAAGGGATTGGTCCTGGTCTAGTTAGCCAGGTCTGAGAGGACTGAGTCCAGCTTTGAATCCATGGATTGCAAAATATCCGATGCCTGAGCATCCTGCTGGCCCGATGCCTGGCTGCGGATCAAATCATGGGCCAGATTAAGGGCGGCCATCACGGCGATTCGCTCCAGACCAATAATATGTGAGCCCTGACGAATTTCCTCCATTTTTTCATTCAGCAACTGGGCTGAATACTCAAGTGCCTCGCGCTCTTCCGGTTGGCAGTTGACCTGGTACTCCTTGTCGAGGATATTTATTTTAAGAGAAATTGCCGCCATGGTTACTGCTCCGCACTGAGGTTGCGCAGGCGGTTAATCATAGTCTCAATTTTCTGTCGCGCCATTTCATTCTTCTCTATTAACTGACTGCGCTCACCCACAAGCCCGGCCTCGCGTTCGCGCAGCGCTTGATTCTCTTGCTTAAGCTGTTGGCAGAGCTCTATCAGGCGGTCCAGCTTTTCTTCAAACTTGTCTGAATCAGTCATGGGGTCTGGTTACAATCAGTTGGAAAGAGGGATAACGGCATAACTATAGGCATTGTCTGAGGTCTGGTCAATTACAGGACCATTCCAATTTGCACTCCGGACGGCTTAATCAGGATGCAGCACCATGGCAAGGGTGTTAGGATGATGCATAAATTCACGAGGTGATGCCTTGACATTCGAACAACTCGAAGATCTTTTTTACGCGCTAAAAATCAATGCTAATCCATCGGGTTTTCATGGCTTTCTCTGTGGACGACTAAGCTGTGGTGCGGCAGAGATGCAGGATTTGGTAGGGGCGTCGACCAAGTGGCTGGCTCTTGCGGAGGAGCAGACTGAGTCTGCCGAAACTGCACTTGAGGAATTCTATGAGTCTTCACTGAGCAATCTACAAGATCTGAGTTTTCTGTTTCAGCCATTGTTACCAGATGATGAGCTGCCGCTAAATGAGCGACTGGTTGCCATAGGAGATTGGTGCAGCAACTATATTTCCGGTCTCGGCGATGGTATGGGAACCGAATTTGAGGTGTCGATAGATGGCAAAGAGGCACTGGAAGATATTGCTGCTATAGGCCAGATATCAGTCGACCTTGAATCCGAGGATGATGGCGAGCGAGACTACACTGAATTGGTCGAATATATTCGTATTGCAGTGCAGCTGATATTTGCTGATTTGCACCCTGAGCTGGATACTGATGAAGAGCCAACCATTCACTAAGGTTATCATTTTAGGCACTGGGCCAGCATATTGAAGATTTCACAAAAAGAATATGCTTCCCGGCGCAAAGATCTGATGGCGATGATGCAGAGCAACAGCATTGCCGTGATTGCTGCGGCACCGGAAAAAATCCGCTCCAACGACACCCATTTCCCCTACAAACAGTGCACCAACCTGAGTTATCTGTCTGGCTTTCCAGAGCCGGGGTCTGTGATGTTGCTGATTCCCGGGCGCCAGCAGGGAGAGGTGGTATTTTTCTGTCGCGATAAAGACCCGCTGCGCGAGACCTGGGATGGTTATCGCGAGGGCCCCGCAGGGCTTGTTGAAAATTATCAGGCCGATGATGCCTTCCCCATTGATGATATAGACGATATTTTGCCGGGTATGCTTGAAGACAAGGATCGAGTGTACTTCGCCATTGGCAAGGATCCGGAATTTGATAAGCACCTAATGCTGTGGGTCAATGATGTGCGCGAAAAGCGCGGCGGCGAAGCCAGTCCGCCGGGAGAGTTCGTTGACCTTGATCATTTGATCAATGAAATGCGCCTGATTAAATCGGCTGCAGAGATAAAACTGATGCGCAAGGCTGGGGAGATATCCGCTCGCGCCCATTGCCGCGCCATGCAGATCAGCAAGCCAGGCTTGTATGAATACCATCTGCAGGCAGAAATTGAACATGAATTTATGGCCTCTGGAGCTGCCGGGCCAGCCTATACCAGCATAGTGGGTGGCGGCAAAAATGGCTGTGTGCTGCACTATATTGAAAACCGCGACAGGCTCAGATCTGGTGATCTGGTGCTTATCGACGCAGGTTGCGAGTATCGGGACTATGCTGCCGATATCACCAGAACCTTCCCTGTCAATGGCCGATTCACTGGCCCCCAGGCGGCGATTTACGATATTGTGTTGGCGGCACAGGCTGCGGCCATAGAGCTGATTGCTCCCGGCCTGGAGTATCACCTTGCCAATGAAGCCACAGTGCGGGTTATTACCCAGGGACTGGTGGATTTAAATATCCTTGAAGGTGATGTGGACGAGCTGATTGAGCAGGGCGCCCACCGTGATTTCTATATGCATAATGCAGGCCACTGGCTGGGTATGGACGTACATGATGTGGGTGATTACAGAATCGACAATCACTGGCGTGAGTACGAGCCGGGCATGGTGGTCACTGTTGAACCGGGCATTTATATCTCTCCAGACAATATCAATGTGGATAAAAAGTGGCGTGGTATTGCGGTACGTATTGAAGATGATGTGCTGGTGACCAAGACCGGCAATGAAGACCTGACCTCAGGGGTACCCAAGGCGCGGGATAAAATTGAATTATTGATGGCGAATTAAATGGTGGCGGTTACTGATACCAGAGCAAACTCCAACTACGATATTGTTATCGTTGGTGGCGGTATGGTGGGTATTAGTCTGGCGCTGCTGCTCCGCGCCCAGCGACCCTGGAAGATTCTTGTGGTTGAGGCTCAGGAGTTGGCTGTCAGTGACAGTCCGGTATCCGGCGCTTACAGTTCCAGCTTTGATGCGCGCTCTACTGCTCTGTCCTGGAGCAGCCGCAATATCTACCAGTCTATAGCTGTCTGGCCACAGCTTAAAAGGCATCTGGCGGCCATAGCTCAGATTCATGTCAGTGACCGGGGTCATGCTGGCCTGACTCGCATTGATGCTGCAGATGCAAATGTCGATGCTCTGGGTTATGTGGTGGAAAATCAATGGCTGGGTTCGGTGCTGCTGAACCAGCTGGCTGAGACAGATATCCAGCTGCTGGGATCTGCAGGTGTAGAAACTATTGTGCCTCTTGCTGCCGGAATGCGCCTGGGGGTTCAGCAGTCAGATCAAGACCTGCAGACCATAGATGCAAAGCTGGTGGTGATTGCCGATGGCGCGGGCTCCAGTACGTCGAAGAAGCTGGGTATTCAGTCCCAGTCTAGCACCTATGGTCAAACAGGCATTATCGCCAATATCAGCCTTGAGAAGCCCCATGGTGGCGTGGCCTACGAGCGGTTTACTGACCAGGGGCCCATGGCGCTATTGCCATTGACTGATTTTAAAGGTCGACCACGCAGTGCTCTAGTCTGGACCCAGCCCAGTGAAATGGCAGAGTCGCTGATGGCAGCAGATGAGCAGTCGTTTCTTGAGCAATTACAGACGCGCTTTGGTTACAGACTGGGACGTTTTAAGCAGCTGGGTGAGCGAGTTGCCTATCCATTGGCGCTCACCACAGCTACTGAACAGGTGCGTCGTCATCTTGTGGTTATGGGCAATGCTGCCCACAGTTTGCACCCAGTGGCCGGGCAGGGTTTTAATCTTTCCCTGCGAGATGCAGCCACATTGGCCAATAGTTTAGCTCAGGCAGGTGAGGCCATAGGTGATTTGGCAGTGCTGCAACAGTATCAGCAGCAACAGGCTGCAGACCAGCGTAACACGGTGCTGTTCAGCGATAGTTTGCCCAAGTTGTTTGGCCTGTCGTCCTCTGTTATAGCCCTGGGGCGCAACTCGGGCCTGCTGGCCATGGATTTGATTCCTTCACTACGCAACAGTTTTGCCCAGTTTGGTATGGGTATGGCCACCAGGGAGCCCGGTCATGGTTAAGGGCCCCGAGTCTCAGAATCAATACGATATTATTGTGGTTGGCGCAGGTATGGTGGGCGCCGCCCTGGCATGTTTGCTGGCTAAGGACAGTCAGGGTTATGCATCGGGGCCACTGCAAATAGCTCTGGTGGAAGCCAGACCTGCACCCCGGTTTAATCCCGATCAGTTCGACCCTAGAGTGGCCGCAATCACCGAAAAATCCCGCCAACTATTAGCCTGTTGCGGGGTTTGGGATGCGGTCGCCAGCAAGCGGGTCAGTCCCTATCAGGCGATGGAAGTCTGGGATGCTGAGGGCACAGGAAGAATTCAATTTGACTGTCATGATATTCATCAACCCAGTCTTGGGCATATTGTCGAGAATGCCGTACTGGTAGAAAGTCTGATGACAGAGATTGCCGATCTGGACAATATTGACCTCCATTGCCCTGCTGTAATCACCGGCTATGAGACCAACGAACAGGGCATTAGCATCCTTCTGGAGGATGGCACACCGCTGTCCGCCCAACTGTTGCTGGCCGCTGATGGCGCCAACTCAGCTATCCGCAAACACTTTGATTTTGAGACCGTTGAATGGGACTACGGCCATCAGGCCATTGTTAGTACCATTGCAACTGAACGGTCCAATCAGCAGACCGCCTGGCAGCGGTTTATGCCCACCGGGCCGCTGGCACTTCTGCCATTAAATAATCAGGGTGATCTTAAACGCTGCTCGATTGTCTGGTCCCAGGAAACTGTAGAGGCCGAGCGGCTGATAAATCTCAGTGATAAGCAATTTTGCGCAGAGCTATCTCGCGCCAGTGAGCACTGTCTTGGGCAGGTGCTGGAGGTTGATAAGCGCTTTGCTATTCCGCTGCGCCAGCGTCATGCTAAAGATTATGTAATCCATCGGCTGGCACTGATTGGCGATGCAGCCCACAGTATTCACCCCCTTGCAGGGCAGGGGGTGAATCTGGGATTTGCCGATGTTCAGGTATTGGCAGAAGAGATTGGTCGTGCTGTTGAGCGCGGCTTGGATCTGGGCGATCTCAGTGTATTAAAACGCTATCAGCGTCGCCGCAAACCAGAAAATCTCGCCACCATGGCGGCGATGGAAGGGTTCAAGCGGCTGTTTGCCGCAGACCCATTAGCGGTGCGTTTGTTGCGCAATATAGGCATGTCGACACTGAATCAGATTAGCCCGGTTAAAAATCAGCTAATGAAAGCGGCCATGGGGCTTTCTACTAACTGAAGGCTCAAAACTTTTTACCTACGGCGCTAGGAATCTAAATCATCGTTTTCTGCAAGTCGTTCCTGGCGCTTTTGCTCTTCGAAAAGTACCGCTTTAATCTCTTCCAGCACAGAGTCGACATCTGAGTTACCTTCAGGGTCAGTAAAGTTGCCGGTCAATTCAGTATCTGGTTTTAATGTGCCTTCTTCGTAGAGTGCCCACATTTCTTTGGCATATCTGGAGTCCAATAAGTCTGGGGCAAACTGGCCATAGTATTGGGTCATATTATTTACATCACGCTCAAGCATGGCTTCGGCATGATTGTTGGCTGAGGCATCGACCGCCTGGGGCAAATCAATAATCACTGGGCCATAGTCATCGACTAACACATTAAATTCTGAGAGATCGCCGTGGACAATACCAACGCAGAGCATAAGTACCACATATTGCATCACAATGGCATGATCTTCTCGAGCCTGTTCTGCACTCATAGAGACATCACCCAGTCTTGGGGCAACGGCTCCAGTGTCGTCTGTCACCAGTTCCATCAATAGTACGCCATCAAAACAGCCGTAGGGCCCAGGCACCCGAACACCGGCATTAGCCAGCAGATAGAGTGCATCCACTTCGGCATTTTGCCAGGTTTCTTCCTGCTGCTTTCGGCCGTACTTAGAGCCTTTTTCCATCGCCCGTGCACGGCGGCTATTGCGCACTTTACGGCCCTCTTGGTACTGAGTGGCTTTCTTAAAACTGCGCTTGACGGCCTCTTTATAAACCTTGGCGCAACGAATTTCGGTACCGCAGCGCACAGTGTAAACCGTGGCCTCTTTGCCACTCATCAGTTGACCTATTACCTCATCGATTATGCCGTCCTCAACAAGAGGCCGTAATCGTTTTGGCGTCTTCATCGGTAATTATCCATGGCAATCAGTTTAAAGGAGCCATTGTTAGCCACAACCTCAACCCGTCGAAAATACTGTTTGGCTCTATGCTCTAGCGGGATAAAGGTGTTTACCACAAAGAGAGCCTGGCCCTCGGCGGCAAGCAGGCTCTTGGCACTATCAAGGAATTTATTACCCATTGCTCCATCGACTGAAAATCCCTGATGGAAGGGAGGGTTGCATAGCAACATATCAAAATACTCATCCACTTTGTCGCCGGCATCAGAGGCCACAGCTAAGTAATGGATACCGCTGAGTTGAGATAGATTTTTCTCGACAGCAGCTAGCGCCGCAGCATTATTATCTGTTGCTGTGAGCCGGGTACAGCCGAGACGGCTAGCTTCACAGGCAAGGTAGCCATAGCCACAGCCTAAATCCAATACAGATTGCGGCTGGCGGTCAAAGCGTTTGAGAAACTGTGGCAGATAATCGACCAAGAATGCACTGCCACGGTCCACTTTATCCCAGCCGAAAATGCCCGGCTTGCTGTAAAATTCTGTACCCTGAGATGGCTGCATTAATCGCAGTGTCGGGTAATCCTTGTCATCCAGAGGCTCAGCACGTTGCTCAATCAGTTGCACTGATGCCCTGTAGCAGGTGCCATGCTTTTCAGAATTAGTGCGATCGCCAAACAGTGCACATGCCTGCTTAACATAGGTTTTTACACCCTCGTTCTTTTCGCCGCTCAGCCACAATTTGCCACCGGACTTTAGCAGCTGTGCCGCCTGATTAATTATGTGATGGCTGCTGGCGCGCTCTTTGGAGACACGATAAAGAATGGCATCAAAACTATGCTTCGCCAAGTGAGAAAAATCAAAATCATTAAAGTGGCAGTTCAGTCCGGCAGCGGTTGCACTGTTGGCGATATCGAAACGATTGCTGATAATGATAATCTGACCCTGCAAGATACTGCCTATCTGGGCCCAGTTCGCCTGTGCCCAATTTTCATCGGCGACCAGAAGGCAGTTGCCCTGAAGAGTGGATAATTGCTGCAGCAACAGGGCAACACTTTTATCAGTACCAGAGTTGTTGGAATCAGCTTGATTATTCATTGGATAGCAGCGATTTCGAGATCAGTAAGCGGACGATATTCTCCGGGTTCAAGGTCGGCATCCAGCACAATATCCCCGACTTGAAAGCGATGCAGGCTGGCAACATGATTGCCCAGAGCAGCGAACATACGCTTGACCTGATGATATTTTCCCTCGGCAATACTGAGTGTCAGGTGGTGCTCGTCAATCTGTTCCATATGGGCGGGCAGACAGCGATGTTTTTCGCCTTCCAGCATCACACCTTCTGCCAGGGCGGCTTGATAGTGACTGCCGATAGGCTCCGTCAGCCCGACTTGGTAAATCTTTGCGCAGTCTGAGCGCGGCGAGGTCAGGCGATGATTCCACTGGCCATCATCGGTAATTAAAAGCAGCCCTGTGGTATCAATATCCAGACGCCCCGCGATCTGCAGCTCTTGGCTGCGGTGCTCATACATCAGGCCAATGGCGGTGGGATTGTTGTTATCCTTGGTGACCGAGACAATGCCGGCAGGCTTGTTCATCATAAAGTAGCGACTCTGAGCCATGTTAATGGTCGAGCCCTCAATGGCCACCATCTGATCTGCATTAACTTTCTGTGCAGGGTTGATGACCATTTTATCGTCGATGGTTACCTCGCCATGCTTTATGAGACGCTTGGCGTCAGTGCGAGATAAATCAGTGGCGTTACTAATATATTTATCTAGACGCAAAGTTAGGATTGATCCTGTTTGGCGAGCATCTGTGCAGCTTCTTTGGCGAAGTAGGTCAAAATGCCATCGGCGCCGGCCCGCTTAAACGCCAGTAGGGATTCCATAATAACCTGGTCGCGATTGAGCCAGCCATTGTCAAAGGCCGCACAGTGCATGGCATATTCGCCACTCACCTGATAGGCAAAAGTGGGAGCCTTGAGTTCATCTTTTACCCGACGCACCACATCCAGATAGGGCATGCCTGGTTTAACCATAATCATATCGGCGCCCTCATCCAGATCCAGAGCACACTCATGCAGCGCCTCATCGGAATTGGCCGGGTCCATCTGATAGGTCTTTTTATCACCGCCTTTAATATTGCCCGCTGACCCCACTGCATCCCTAAAGGGACCATAGTAGGACGAGGCATATTTGGCTGCGTAGGACATAATTTGCGTGTTGACGAAGCCATGATCTTCCAGCTCTTCGCGAATATCACCTATGCGGCCATCCATCATATCCGAGGGGGCGACAATATCTGCGCCAGCCTGAGCATGGGACAGTGCCTGTTTTACCAGTGTTTCATTGGTAATATCATTTACCACATAGCCAGTTTGCTGATCGATAATGCCGTCCTGACCATGGCTAGTAAATGGGTCCAGTGCTACGTCTGTGATGACACCCAACTCGGGCACTGCCTGCTTAAGGGCACGCACAGCTCGCTGGGCCAAACCCTCCGGGTTGTAGGACTCCTCGGCGAGCAGTGATTTTTTATCCTGAGCCACCACCGGAAACAGCGCTATTGCGGGAATACCCAGCATGGCAATTTCCTTGGCCTCGGTCACCAGTAGATCTATGGACAGTCGATTGACACCGGGCATGGAGGTTACAGCCTCTGACTTAGCGGTACCCTCAATAACAAAGATGGGCAGAATTAAATCATTAGCTGAAATAGTTGTTTCACTGGTCAGGCGCCGAGAAAAATCCGTGGCGCGATTGCGACGCATACGGCTGTACGGATAGGGCCCGCGACTACTTTTAAAACTCATGGTATCTCCCAGAGAAACATTTACCCAGGCTGCTGTTTAATCAGGCAGACTTTAAACAAACTGTATTTTAACGCCCTGAAATATTAAATGCGCGCGAAAACACGCTCTGCGGCATTTAATGTATCTTCAATATCCTGATCTGTGTGTGCCGCCGACATAAAGCCCGCCTCATAGGAGGCCGGTGCCAGATAGATTCCCTCTTGCAGCATGCCGTGGAAAAACTTGGCAAAGCGCTCGGTGTCACATTGCATAACCTGGTCATAGTTAATGATCTTTTCTTCTTCAGAAAAGAAAACCCCCCACATGGTACCCACATGGTTGCTGGTCATAGGGATACCAGCGGCTGTGGCTCGCTCGACAAGCCCCCTGACCAATCTGTCTGTGCGCTCAATGACGGGCTCCAGAAAGCCTGGTGCCGAGATTAGTTCCAGGGTTGCCAGGCCGGCCGCCATAGCAACTGGATTGCCAGATAGAGTGCCAGCCTGATAGACAGGTCCCAGAGGGGCAATCTGATGCATAATTTCTCGCTTGCCACCAAAGGCGCCCACTGGCATGCCGCCGCCAATAACCTTGCCCAGACAGATCAGGTCAGCATCTATGCCGTAATGGCCGATAGCGCCTTGCTGGCTAATGCGAAAGCCAGTCATCACCTCATCAATAATAAGCAGGGCTCCGTGGGCTGTGCAGCACTCGCGCATGGCCTCTAAAAAGCCCGGAATAGGGGGCACACAGTTCATATTGCCAACCACAGGTTCAACGATTACACAGGCCACCTGATCGCCAATTTGTGCAAAAGCCTGCTTGAGCTGTTCAATATTATTGTATGACAGGGTAACTGTATGGTCGGCCAGACAGTCGGGTACCCCTGGGGAGCTGGGCACACCCAGAGTTAAAGCGCCGGACCCGGCCTTGACCAGCAGTGAGTCAGAATGACCGTGATAGCAGCCTTCAAATTTAATAATTTTGTCGCGGCCAGTGTAACCCCGAGCCAGGCGAATGGCGCTCATGGTGGCCTCGGTACCCGAGTTGACCATGCGAATCATTTCCATGCCCGGGACGATCGAACAAATCTTGTCCGCCAGTTTAATTTCCAGTTCGGTGGGGGTGCCAAAGGTCATGGCTTTTTCCAGCTGTGCGCGAATAGCATTCAGCACATCCTCATGACCATGGCCAAGCAGCATGGGCCCCCAGGACAGCACATAGTCGATGTAGCGCCTGCCATCGGCGTCGAACATATAGGCGCCGCTGGCCCGGTCAAAAAACCTTGGTGTACCACCCACAGCTTTAAACGCACGCACCGGAGAGTTGACGCCACCGGGAATATGTTGCTTGGCAGCTTCAAAAAGTTGCGTCGAGCGGGGGGTTAAATCTGTTGCTGTATCGGACATTAAACTATTCCTGAGAAGTAAACGAATGTTGCTGAATTCTAAGACTGTATTATCCTTAAATAACGGGGCGGAAGCTATGCGAGCCCACAAATGACCTTGAAAGGTTACCTATGCAGGGAGCAATCATGGAAATTCAGCAGGTTTTACAGTTCTGGTTTGGCCCGAGTATTAATAGCACTACAGCCTCAACTCAGGCCAGCCTCTGGTGGCGCAAACAACCAGAGGTGGACCAGCAGATACGCGAGGATTTTGCAGATGGATTGCGCGGTCTCAAGCAGGGTGAGTACAGTGACTGGCTGCAGACGGTCAGTGGTAGATTGGCAGCAATTATTGTGTTGGATCAGTTTTCAAGAAATATGTATCGCGATACAGCCCAGGCTTTTGCCCAGGATGAGCTGGCGTTGCGCTGGTGTCTGGAGGGCCTCGAGGACAGTATAGATCTGCAGCTTGAGCCGGTGGAGAGAGTGTTTTTCTATCTGCCCCTGGAGCACTCTGAAGATATGCAAATGCAAGACCTTTCCTGCCGCAAGTTTGCTGAGTTACTGGATGACAATATCAACACCGACTCCTCACCCAGTGATGGCACCTATGAGGGTTTTTACCGCTATGCTGAGCGCCACAGAGATGTTATTCAGAAATTTGGCCGCTTCCCTCACCGCAATAAAATACTGGGCCGGGTCAGCCCTGAGATGGAGCAGGAGTATCTTGACACCCCAGGCAGTGGTTTCTAATGTCCTAAAAAGGCTGCACTACCACAAGAATCACAATGCCCAGCAGAAACAGCACCGGCACTTCATTAAAGATGCGGAAGTAGACATGGCTTTTTTCGCTGCGGTCTTCGGCCAGCTGCTTCATATGACTCTGACACATATAGTGATAGCCAATTAACAGCACTACCAGAAAGACTTTTAGCTGGAACCAGGTTTGATGCAGGTAGGCCTCGGGCGCCATAAATACAATCCACAGCCCCAACAGCACAGTTGCAAACATCGAGGGGTTGGCAATTCCATTGTAGAGTTTGCGCTCCATTAGCTTAAAGCGCTCAATGCCAACCCTGTCCTCAGACATAGCATGGTAGACAAACAGACGCGGCAGATAAAACAGCGCGGCAAACCAGCAGATCACTGCAATGATATGAAATGCTAACACCCATTTGTACATATATAGCCTCTTAAACCAATTGGAGCCGTATTGAAATATCTGGATCATCTATTTTGGGGTATTATAGGCGGCCGAACTGATTCTGGATATTTAAAAGCGAGGCAAACAGGTGGTTAAAATCGGTATTGTAGGAGGAACAGGCTATACAGGAGCAGAATTACTGCGCCTATTGGCCGGGCACCCCAATGCTAAGGTTACTGTGATCACCTCGCGCACCGAGGCTGGCATACCAGTGTCAAACCTGTACCCCAGTCTCAGAGGCGTTGTGGATCTGTGCTTTTCTGAACCAGATGTAGATAGCCTTGCCAGCTGTGATCTGGTGTTTTTTGCCACTCCCCATGGTGTGGCGCAAAACACTGTGCCTGCCATTCTGGCCACTGGTACCAAAGTTATTGATCTATCTGCCGATTTTAGAATTAGAGATATCCCGCTGTGGGAACAGTGGTACGGACAGCCTCATGGCGCAGCTGAATTAGTGCCCCAGGCCGTCTATGGCTTGCCGGAATACAACCGCAGTGCCATTCAGTCGGCTGATCTGGTTGCCAGCCCTGGCTGTTATCCTACCAGCGTGCAGCTGGGCTTGATGCCGCTGCTGCAGGCCGGCTGTGTGGACATATCGGATCTGATTGCCAATGCAGCCTCTGGTGTCAGTGGCGCGGGCAGACAGGCCAGTGTCGCCAATCTGCATCCAGAGGTCAGTGATAGTTTTAAGGCCTATGCTGCATCTGGGCACAGGCATCTACCCGAGATTGAGCAGGGTCTGGCAGATATGGCAGGCTCAGAGGTGGGTTTAACATTTGTGCCCCATCTGCTGCCGATTAATCGCGGCATACATACCACCCTGTATGCCAATTTAACAGCTACAGAGGTCGATGTGCAGGCACTGTTCGAGCAATGTTATGCCAACGAACCCTTTGTGGATGTGTTGCCAGCGGGCAGTCATCCCGAGACAAGATCGGTGCGCGGATCCAATTTCTGTCGCATCTCGGTCCATCGTCCCGGCAATGGCAAAAAAGTTGTGGTCCTGGTGGTTGAAGATAACCTGACCAAAGGAGCCTCGGGTCAGGCGGTGCAATGTATGAATATTATGTTTGCACTGCCAGAGACTGCCGGGCTGAGCATGGCCGGGATGGTACCCTGATGATTGAGGGTAAGCCTATTGTTATCAATTACCGGCCAGGGCAAAAATATGTACTTATAGCTCTATTTCTGGGGTCTGTTGCTGCGCTGCTTTATCTGGGCAAGCTGTGGGGAACTATGCTCTCCAACCAGCAAATGGATGAGATGGTGCGTCTTGAGGAAAAGACGGTCGAACTGCAGAGTCAGCTTAGTGAAAACTCTGCTGAGTTGAGCCGCGTTGCCCTCAGCGCTGAAGTTGATATGGCAGCATTGGAAAAGAGCCGCCAGGAAATGATTGGGTTGCAACGCCAGATCTATCAGCGGGACGAGGAACTCAAACTATACCGAGAGCTGCTGCAGGATAATAATCAGCCCAATGGCCTGTCGGCGAGTGATCTTAATCTGACTGCCCTTGAGGATGGCCGCATTCGCTATCGTTGGGTGGCCAGGCAAAAGACCGCCAAAATGAAAAATTTAAGCGTCTATGCCGAGATGTGGGTAATAGGACGCCAGGGTGAAGAGGAGGCTACTCTGTCTCTGGCTGACCTTGATGATCAGGTGAAACGATTGCCAATAAAACGGGAATTTAAGTATTTTTCGATCATTCAGGGCATTTTAGAGTTGCCCGAAGGCTTTGAACCTGAGAAGGTGAGGGTCACCCTGAGATATACTTGGATGGATAAATTACAATCCGATCACAAATTTGATTGGAAACTTGAGGAATAAAGCATGTTTGGCATGAAAGACAGCGAGAGCGCAAACCCATTTTCGTCTGGCGCCACTACTCTGATAGCAGAGGGGACAGAGGTTGAAGGAGATCTAAATTTCAAAGGCAATTTGGAGATTCAGGGTACGGTCATCGGCAATATACTGTCTGATGATGAGAATGCGCGGGTGCGAATTCTTCAGGGAGGATCGATTCAGGGAGAAGTATGGGTTTCTCAGGTTGTGGTCAATGGCCATATCAAAGGTGATATTTTTGCCAGCAAGCAGGTCAAGCTGGCTTCAAAAGCCGTGGTTGAAGGCAATATCCACTACAATCTAATTGAGATTGAGCGTGGTGCAGAGGTTGTTGGCAGTTTTGTGCATGAACAGCCGCAGACCAATGTAACGGCATTCCCTAAAGAAGGGCGTGCAGAAGACGGTGCCGAGACGACAAAGAAGGCCGAAAAGCAGTCGATATAAGTAACATAAGCTGACCAGATCGGATGGTTGGATGGTCGGAGGACAGGAAGTAAAGATGTCAGGTATACAAACATTTACACCAACGGCGCTGGAAGTAACTGAACGCGCCGTTGCCAAAGTGCAGAGCCTTAAAGCTGAAGAGGATAATGACGACCTCAAATTGAGAGTCTATGTTACCGGCGGAGGCTGCTCTGGGTTTCAGTATGGCTTCTCTTTCGAAGACAACATGGCCGAGGACGACACGCCAGTATCGCGAGACGGGGTAACCGTGCTTATTGATTCGCTAAGTTTTCAGTATCTCGCCGGTTCTACGGTTGACTATGAAGAGGGGCTAATGGGTTCCCGCTTTATTATCACCAATCCCAATGCCTCTACTACCTGCGGTTGCGGGGCTTCATTTTCGATCTAAGAAGGACATTACCTATGAAAAGGATTTTCATGTTACTGCTCTTGCCAGCGCTGGCTCAGGCCCTGCCCACAGAGCCAGCCGCCCCTATCGCCACGGAATACGATGCCACCAACGGGTTGATTGCCAGGCTTGATTTTGAGCAGGCCGATCAGATGGTTGAGGCACTGCTGCGTGTAGAAGCCTATTACGAGCAGCAGGGCTTTGCCGAGAGCCACCCGCCTGTGGCTTTTGTAATCTTTGGCCCGCCAGTGGCTATTTTCTTTAAAAATAATTACGCCAAAAATAAGCAGATTGTCGATCTCGCCGCCCGGCTGACGGCATTAAAAGTGATTGATGTCAAAGTCTGTGAGTTCAGCTATCAGGCTGAGGGGCTGGATAGCGACAACCTTCTGCCCATTGTCAGTACCGTGCCTTTTGGGCCCGATGAGGTGACTAGATTAGTGGAAGAGGAGCGCTATAACTACTTCTAAGGAGAGGGGCTAACTTAATGGAATATTATCTTTCGCTTTTAACATTCACTCTGGTGACATGTATTACGCCCGGCCCCAATAACCTAATGCTTTTGGCTTCTGGCTTAAATCATGGAGTAAAAAGCTCGTTGCCCCATTACTTCGGTATTAGTATTGGATTCTTTACCCTAGTATTGATGGTTGCTTTTGGATTGGGTTCTTTCCTAAAGGCATTTCCCGGCCTATTTTCTGTGATGAAATGGTTAGGTGCCTCATACCTGATTTTCCTGGCATGGAAAATAGCTCGCTCCGGCAGCTCTGATGTCTCTGCAGCAATCAAAAAGCCTCTAACCTTTATTCAGGCGGCCGCATTTCAGTATGTAAATCCAAAAACATGGGTTATGGCTATTGCTGCTATCACCACTTTTTCTAGGGATAGCAAAGTTGGTAGCGCAGCTGTTATTGTAGCGGCGTTTTTAGTGACGGGTCTTTTTTCTCAGGGAGTTTGGCTATTGTCAGGCCAAGGTTTACAGGGATTTCTTCGAATGGAAAAGAGTGTGATCGTATTTAATTATGTCATGGGCACACTACTTATACTGTCGGTAATTCCGATGGTGTTATAGATTGCAGCAGTTAGGGCAAATATAGTCCACCGAGAACTGTTCCGCGCTCGGCGCCAGTTACAGCGGCAATATTGCCAGTGCCAGCTTCCAGTCGCTGCTTGGCTAGCCAGGCAAAGGCGCTTGCTTCCACCCAGTTGGGGTCGAGACCCAGAGCAGAGGTTGAGTCTAACCTGGCGGTTAGCGCGGCCTCTAGGCTAGCCATCAGAGCGCCATTAAAGGCGCCACCGCCACAGATATAAACTTCATCTACCGACAGGCTCAGACTATTGATTTCATCGGCAATGGTCTCAGCGGTAAGCTGCATCAATGTAGCCTGAACGTCCTGTGGCGCAATGGCGGGGAGTTGGCTGAGTTGTTGCTCTAGCCACTGTTGGTGGAAGGCTTCGCGACCGGTACTTTTGGGAGCGGGCAGAGAAAAAAACGGGTGATTTTTAAGCTGTTTTAACAGAGTTTTATGGCTGCTGCCTCCTGCGGCCCATTCGCCGTCGGCATCGTAGTCTTTGGCTAAATATTTTTTACACCAGCTATCGAGCAGAAGGTTGCCCGGGCCGGTATCAAAACCGGTGCAGTTTCCCTGGGCGGGTAGAACGGTAATATTGGCAATGCCGCCGATGTTAACGATCACCCGATTGAGCTGTGAATCTGAAAACAGCTGGTGATGAAAGGCCGGTACAAGTGGGGCCCCATGCCCCCCCAGTGCCATATCTTTGCGACGAAAGTCAGCGGCCACTGCACAGCCAGTGCGCGCGGCAATAATATTGGGGTCACCAATTTGCTGACTAAAACTGATATTGCCCTGACCTGGAGCAGAGTGGCGCACAGTCTGACCATGGCTGCCAATAGCTGCTACCTGATGTGCACCTATACCCAGCTCAGCCATTAAATTCAACGAAGCCTGGGCAAATAGCTCGCCCATTTGTTGGTCTGTCTCTCCATAGAGCTGAACTGTATCCCTGCCGGGCTGGCAAAGGTCCCGGATAGCCTGCTTTAAATGATCTGGAATATTCTGGCTGAAGGTGCCCAGCAGTGTAAATTCACCCTGATCGAAGCTCACTGCAGCGGCATCAATTCCGTCAATGCTGGTGCCTGACATCAGGCCAATATACAGGTTAGTCATTAGAGACTATTAATTGGCACTTGCATTATTGCGCTGCGCCGACGCGAGCTGAGTCGGCTGCTGATATTCAGCTAGCTTAGCCAGTCTGCTTTTAGTCGCCTTGAGAAAAGCAGCTTTTTCCGCTTTGGCAATGGGCTGAGACTGGGGTAACTTGACGGTGCGGGGGTTTCGATGCACCCCGTTAACCAGAAACTCATAGTGCAGATGGGGGCCTGTAGCATAGCCAGTTGAGCCTACGGTGCCGATTAACTGGCGCTGCCGCACGGTCTGGCCTTTGCGCACCTTCTTGCGATTGAGGTGCAGATATTTGGTAGTGTAGGTCTGGCCATGCTGAACAAATACATAGTTGCCATTGGCCTTGCTATATCCAGCGGCGATAACCTTGCCATCACCAGCGGAGTAGACAGGTGTACCTCGCGGCGCTGCATAGTCCACGCCTCTATGGGCCTTGATTTTTTTATGGATGGGGTGCTTGCGGCGTAGATTGAACCCTGAACTTATACGGAATATATCCAATGGCGTGCGCAGAAAGGCCTTGCGCATACTGCGGCCCTCAGGTGTGTAGTAATTACTGCGTCCTTTGCTGTTGGTGTAACGCACTGCCTGATAGGTTTTTCCGCGGTTAGTAAAGGAAGCGGCGATAATATTACCTGTCTCCAGCTTTTCACCTTCCAGGTATCTGTCTTCGTAGGTGAGAGAGAAAGAGTCTCCGCGGCGGATATCAAAGACAAAATCAATATCCCAGCCAAAAATATTGGCCAGTTCCATAATAAGCTTGTCGGGCAGATTGGCCTGTTTTCCTGACATATAGAGAGAGTCTTTAATAACACCCTCTCTATAACTTAGCAGAACCTCTGGTTGACGCAGTTTTTGCTCGGCAATGTAACTGCCGTTCTTATAAGTAAAGATATGGCTTTCAAGGGGCGACTTTATATAGTGCAGCTCAGCCAAAAGGCCGTCGCTATTGACGCCGAAGCGGAAAGTCTCGCCAGGATAGAGGTTGCGCAGAGCTTTGCCCGCCTTAGAGGAGGACACTTTATAGACATCTATAGGGCTTAATTTTGCACGCTGAAACAGAGTGGACAGATTGTCGCCACTGGCGACGCGCTGCTCTTTCCAGCTGAGGTCGAAATCGCTGTTCTCTGCAGCCTCAGGCGCTGGCGCCGGCTCTTCAATTAAAATGGCCACGGGCTCAGCTATTTGCCGTTTAACTTCAGTATATTTACCGGGATAGGCGGTCAGAGCGAGCAGGCAGCCGGCCAGAGCCGACGAGACGATAAGATGGCGCCGCGGAAACTCACGAAATATTGAAAGCAAAAAACCGCTGAATTTTTGCAGGATACTCATTGTAGAGGCACGCCAACATTTTCAAATTCGCACAATTTTAGCCTGATTTATTAACAGGTTACAACGATAACCTCGTGCTTTTTGATAAATATGTCGCGCAACGAGCCATAAATTGTCAGCTAATAGGGCCGAATGGCATAAATTCTTGTATTTGGCGCACCAATCTGTAGAGTTGGCGATCCTTGTAATTCAGCAGTGAAATCATTAGCAATGAAGCAGAGTGGTAAGCAGTTAATTGAGCAATTACGTAGCCGTGGTCTGGTCGCGCAGATGTCAGGTGATGAAGAGATCGAAGGGCATTTAGATCAGCCTCAGGTGGTCTACTGCGGCTTTGACCCCACAGCGGACAGCCTGCATCTGGGTCATTTGGTTCCTCTACTGGTGCTCAAACGATTTCAGGAAGCTGGGCATACCCCTATAGCGCTAGTGGGCGGCGCCACAGGCATGATTGGCGACCCCAGCTTTAAAGCTGATGAGCGCAAACTTAATACTCCGGATGTAATTGCTGGTTGGGCCGATAAGATAAAGGGTCAGGTCAGTCAGTTTATTGATTTTGACGCTGCTGATAATGCAGCAATAGTAGTCAACAACCTGGCTTGGACTGCGCAAATGACTGCGCTGGACTTTTTGCGCGATGTGGGCAAGCATTTTTCAGTCAACAATATGATTGCTAAAGAGTCCGTAAAGCAGCGTATTGACCGCGAAGGCTCCGGCATTTCTTTTACTGAGTTCTCCTATTCTCTATTACAGAGTCTGGATTTCGCTGAGCTGAACCGTCGCTATAGGTGCACGCTGCAGGTGGGCGGCAGTGATCAGTGGGGCAATATAGTCGGTGGTATTGATCTGGCCCGTCGTCAGAATCAGGCTCAGTGTTTTGGTTTAACAGTGCCCCTTATTACCAAAGCCGATGGCACCAAGTTTGGTAAAACCGAAGCCGGGGCTGTGTGGCTGGATGCCAAGAAAACCTCCCCCTACAGTTTTTATCAGTTTTGGCTCAATGTTGCTGATGCCGATGTGTATAAATTCCTTAGCTACTTCACTTTCCTTCCTCTGGAGGAGATTGAGACCATTAAAGCTGCAGACGAGGCCGCCGAGGGGCGCCCTCAGGCTCAGGGGATTCTCGCTCGCGAGGCCACTGCGCTGGTCCATGGCCAGCAGGGTCTCAAGGCAGCAATGCGGATTACCCAGGCACTATTTAGTGGCGATCCAAATCAGCTGTCAGAGCAGGATTTTGAACAGCTGGGTCAGGATGGTCTGCCATTTTCGCAACTATCCGACGCAGATTTGGTCGACAAGCCTCTAACTAATCTGCTGACGGATTGCGGCATGGCCAAAGCTGGACGTGAAGTAAAGGACGCCCTGGGGCGTAATTCGGTGTTTATTAATGGGATTGCCAAGGGCGCTGAAGACAATATGTCTGCCCCGCAAAGCTTCGCCATTGAGCATGCACTTCAGGGTCGCTTCTTTTTAGTGCGTCTCGGCAAGAAGAAATACCACCTGTTTGAGCGTATTTAAGCTCTTTTATCAGCACTTTAAGAGCCGTCTGTAAATAAAACCAAATACTTGTTGACAGTCTACTGCCTGTCTGTAGAATGCGCGCTCCCAACCGGGTGAGCCGCATTGAAAAACGCGGCAAAAAGCAGAAATTTAGCAGCACAATATTTATTTGATTTCTCCTGTTGACATGTTCAATTGCGACGCTAGAATGCGCGCTCCCAACAGCAATGTTGAGACGCAAAATTAGTGTCAGATTTTGAGAGTGAAATTAAAGTTAAATAATTCACTTCGCACTGTTGACAAAGGGTCGGCGTCCTATAGAATACGCCCCCCGCTCAGATGAGCGAATCGTTCTTTAAAAATTTAATCAAGCAATGCGTGTGGGCACTTGCTAATTGATATTGGATAAATATATATCATAGGCAAGTGACTCATCGATTCATTTATGAATGTGATAAGTTCAAACTTATGAAACTGAGATTTTGAATGGTAAAGCAAGTTTTGCGTAACCATTTCCTCGACTTAATTGGAGAGGTTAAACGATTAAACTGAAGAGTTTGATCATGGCTCAGATTGAACGCTGGCGGCAGGCCTAACACATGCAAGTCGAGCGCGAAAACACTTCGGTGTGAGTAGAGCGGCGGACGGGTGAGTAATGCTTGGGAATCTGCCCAGTAGTGGGGGATAACGTGTGGAAACGCACGCTAATACCGCATACGTCCTACGGGAGAAAGCAGGGGATCTTCGGACCTTGCGCTATTGGATGAGCCCAAGTCAGATTAGCTAGTTGGTGGGGTAATGGCCTACCAAGGCGACGATCTGTAGCTGGTCTGAGAGGATGATCAGCCACACTGGGACTGAGACACGGCCCAGACTCCTACGGGAGGCAGCAGTGGGGAATATTGGACAATGGGCGCAAGCCTGATCCAGCCATGCCGCGTGTGTGAAGAAGGCTCTAGGGTTGTAAAGCACTTTCAGTAGGGAGGAAAAGCTTAAGGTTAATAACCTTGAGCCCTGACGTTACCTACAGAAGAAGCACCGGCAAACTCCGTGCCAGCAGCCGCGGTAATACGGAGGGTGCGAGCGTTAATCGGAATTACTGGGCGTAAAGCGCGCGTAGGTGGTCTGTTAAGTCGGATGTGAAAGCCCCGGGCTCAACCTGGGAACTGCATTCGATACTGGCAGACTAGAGTGCGAGAGAGGGAGGTAGAATTCCATGTGTAGCGGTGAAATGCGTAGATATGTGGAGGAATACCAGTGGCGAAGGCGGCCTCCTGGCTCGACACTGACACTGAGGTGCGAAAGCGTGGGGAGCAAACAGGATTAGATACCCTGGTAGTCCACGCCGTAAACGATGTCTACTAGCCGTTGGGAGACTTGATATCTTAGTGGCGCAGCTAACGCAATAAGTAGACCGCCTGGGGAGTACGGCCGCAAGGTTAAAACTCAAATGAATTGACGGGGGCCCGCACAAGCGGTGGAGCATGTGGTTTAATTCGACGCAACGCGAAGAACCTTACCAGGTCTTGACATCCTAGAAACTTAGCAGAGATGCTTTGGTGCCTTCGGGAATCTAGTGACAGGTGCTGCATGGCTGTCGTCAGCTCGTGTCGTGAGATGTTGGGTTAAGTCCCGTAACGAGCGCAACCCTTGTCCTTAGTTGCCAGCACGTAATGGTGGGAACTCTAAGGAGACTGCCGGTGACAAACCGGAGGAAGGTGGGGACGACGTCAAGTCATCATGGCCCTTACGACCTGGGCTACACACGTGCTACAATGGCCAGTACAGAGGGCTGCAAACCCGCGAGGGGGAGCCAATCTCACAAAGCTGGTCGTAGTCCGGATCGCAGTCTGCAACTCGACTGCGTGAAGTTGGAATCGCTAGTAATCGTGAATCAGAATGTCACGGTGAATACGTTCCCGGGCCTTGTACACACCGCCCGTCACACCATGGGAGTGGGTTGCAAAAGAAGTAGCTAGGCTAACCTTCGGGAGGCCGGTTACCACTTTGTGATTCATGACTGGGGTGAAGTCGTAACAAGGTAGCCCTAGGGGAACCTGGGGCTGGATCACCTCCTTAAACGAATATCCTTTTCGTTAGTAAGTGCTCACACGCATTGCTTGATTATTTATGGTTAGCAGTAAAGTACGGTATGTCGACCGGGCTGCTAGGACCCGTCGCATTAGAATTGGGTCTGTAGCTCAGTTGGTTAGAGCGCACCCCTGATAAGGGTGAGGTCGGTGG